>JAEEGL011950657.1_pt1 | contig 10513 bp, 4 predicted proteins | sample 9134231 | NCBI WGS metagenome assembly JAEEGL01 (sample SAMN16246548, study PRJNA631951) | gut metagenome | biome: gut microbiome; feature: rumen; material: fiber-attached | host: Bos | place: Iran: Karaj | collected 2018-10
AAAGTTCAGATATGAAATAATCTTCATCGGTTCTTATTGTAAGAGCACCCTTTTGAAGTTTAGCAAGCTTAGTTGCTATGTTAAGGCCAAGCCCATAGCTTCCGTTGGTTCTGCTGACATCTGCCGTGATGAATCTTGAAGTCCAGTCAACATTTGGTTCAAGCTTTAGGTCGGAAAGATTTTTTATTATAAGTTTCACATATATGCCATCTTCTATCATATAGATGAGGATGCGGGTTTTTTCTCTAGCATATTTCAAAATATTAGAGCATAGGTTATCCAGTATGCGCCATAGGTAGTTACCATCGGCAACTATGTTAATGTCTGAGTTGCTTATTGAATATATAAGTTCAAGATTTTTTGAATCAAATTGGTCTGCATATTCACCAAAGGCCTGCTTAACGATTTCTGCAAAATTAATTTTTTTCATCTTTAGTTGCAATGAATTAGATTCAATTCTATTAATCTCCATGAGGTCGTTGACTATGGCCTTGAGTCTTAATGATTTAGAGTGAATAATATTAATATAGTGGGTGTCGGTTTCAGAAAGACTATTTTCTCTAAGTAAAATATCGGAGTAATTTATAATTGAAGTAAGAGGTGTCTTTATATCATGTGAAATATTGGTTAGAAAATCATCCTGTATCTGCTTCATCGAATTGCCAGATGAAATATTGCTGTTGATGATTTTAATTATCATATTGAAATATATGATAGATAAAAATAATGTGGCAGAAAGGCATATCGCAAGAACAATAAATAGGAGAGTTCTAGTAGTAAAATAACCGTATATTAGGCCTATACATATAAGTATGCTAAATATGATAAATGCATAGTAAATTACCGTGTAAATACCAGCGTTTATTGTATTTAGGCTTGTGCTCATTCCCTTTAGGTTTATGAAATAGTCATATAATATAGAGTTTGTGGATAGGTTTTTACTCTTAATTTTTCTTACAAAAGATAATAGAAGTATAAATGCTGCTAGGTAGTCAATATAATAATGAATAGTAAGCGAAATGGATTCCTTTTCGTTGACTACTGAAAGCAAAGGAATATTATCTATGCTCATATAGCGCCTTGCAAGGTGATTTAGTATAATGACGGCTGCCGATATAAGTATCTGTATTTCAAAATAGATATTATCATATACATTGAGGTGAATTGTTTGATTTCCAGCATATCTGATAACACCTGTCGTAAATATAGTCAGTATAAAAGTGATGAGGGCAACTATTGATGAAAAAATTGCAAGGGATAGCATAAAGTAGTAGTTATTGCTATCTACTTCCACATTTTCTTCAACAGTTTTTGCAAGGAAGGCAGATGATGTATTGGTCTTATTATTGAAACCAAGTTCAAATATATAATAATCAATCTGATATGGGTTTAGGAGAGAAATTCTACTTGAAATAGATATTTCGTCAACTCCATCTATAGAAATGTTATTTTCGACTTGTCTATTGCTTATGATAACGTGAAAAGGATTTCTAAGTATTGCATTGGAAGTCACATCTTGATGGTTTTGGTATTTGATGATTCTATTGTCCGAATAGTAGTGAACTATAAAATCGATTCCATAATCGCTGCTGTTGAGTTCAGATGTTATAGCTCTATATTCTGCGATTTTAACCATAGTGTCATAAGCAGCATCAATTATAGAAATAAGTGGTTCACTAGAGAAAGGTTTAAAGTCTGCACTCTTATCAAAAGGATATAAAAAGAAATCTTTTTTAGCAGAATCAAGATAAATCTCTGATGATGATATTTCTTTAAATATATTTTCATTAAGGACTACTTCATTGTCTGCATTGATTGAGTAACCTGTCTCTTTGGCAATGTCAAGCATCTCACCTATAGTAAAACTGATGAGTCTGTTGTTTTTGTATCCAGACACAGCAACTTTGTTAGTATTAAGATAACCATTTGTTTCGCAGAAATTCTTAAGTTCTATGTATTTATATATTTTTGATAAATTTTCATTAAAGATAGGGTAGAACTGTGGCGCCATAGTATAAGCAGGAGTTTTAACAGGAGGCATTATATTGCCTATACTAAAATTATCTACATTGCCATTTAAATAGATAAAACAATAGATTGTTATAAATACAGCTATTAAGTGTATGATTTTTATAAGGGTTTTCTTCATAAATCCTACTTGCTCAGATCAAAAAAGTTATTTGTTTAGAATTTTCTCTATTTTGTACCCAGAGCCCCAAACAACTTTTAAATACTTTGGGGTAGAAGGATCTTTTTCGATTTTTTCCCTTATATGCCTTATGTGAACAGCAACTATATTTTCAGCACCATGTGGAGTTGCATGCCATACAAGTTCATATATTTTATCTATAGAAAACACTTTTCCAGGATTTCTTGAAAGGAGCAATAATATATCGTATTCAATAGGTGTGAACGTAAGTTCCTTGCCAGCAAGAGTTACGGTCCTTGTTTCAGTTTCAATTTTTAAGTCACCTATTACTATAGAATTTGTCTTCTTATCGTAGAAAGCAGGATCCACTTCAAGAGGATTTTTCTTATTTCCCTGATCTCTTCTTAAAACAGTTTTTACTCTTGCAATTAGCTCTAGTGCATTAAAAGGTTTTTCAATGTAATCATCGCCACCTATATTTAGACCAAGTATTTTATCGTTAGTATCGATTTTGGCAGAAAGGAAGATTATAGGTGTTTTTACTCCGAATTCACGAAGTTTTTTTGTTGTTCTAATACCGTCTAAAACAGGCATCATAACATCCATAATAATCAAATCAAAATTTTTCTTTCTAGTAAGAATTAAGTCAACGGCTTCTTGGCCATTGTTTACGGTAGTTACAGTATATTGTTCTGCCTGAAGATAAATGCTTATCGCTTCAGCAATTTCTTTGTCGTCATCACATACTAGTATATTTGCTTGAATCTCTTTATCGTTTCCCATAAAAAACTCCTTTAAAAGTTTTATTTTTCTACTGCTTCGCCACCTTCTGGGTCAAATATCTTCCAGCCACAGACAAAGCGCTTTCTCCACCAATTTGTTATTTTTCTTTCTACTACTTTACCATTAGAAGAAGATGCATCTATAACAGTTTTGTCATCAGTCATTATTCCTACATGGTCAGTAAGTAATATGAGGTCGCCTCTTTCAAGATCTTCAATATCATCAATTCTTACGAATCTATTTGGTTTTCTCCAAGCAAGAGAACTCATATAAGGAACATTAAGTCCTACTTGGTTAAGGCACCAGTTGACAAAACCAGAGCAGTCAAATGTTGAAGGCCCTTGAGTCCCCCAGATATATTTAGCACCAAGTTTTAGTCTTGCAACTTTTATTAAATCTTCAACATTGCCTATGATTTCATCACTTTCTACATGAATGCTGTCAAAATCAAGTGTTACATCACTTGCTCTCCATATAGGAGAACGAGTACTTACCTTTGTATCTGGTGATACAAGAACTGTTAGGGTGTGTATATCAACCCTTCCCGTTACAGGAAGACCATTATCCTCTTGGAGATTTGCTACTGCTTGAGCAGTAACTTTACCATAATAACCTTTTTGTAATTGTTCTGTTAAGTATTTAAGTTCTACTAGTCTTTCTTGTATAAATTCAACTCTTTCATTGGCTTGTCCAAGGCGTGTTGAATAAGGTTTTGCATATTTAGAATCAAGAACAAATCTTGTAGTAGGTCCTATAAATCCGTCAGGAACCTGTTTGTTTGTAATTTGGAAGTCCTTAACGGCATTCTTAAATTCTTGTGTGTATTTGCCATCTATTTTTCCTACAAAATAGCCAAGTTGCATGAGTCTTGTTTGGTATTTCTTTATAATTTCTGGCTGTTCGCCATTAACAATTGTATTTGCTATGGCATCTGGATTATGAAGCAAATCAAGAGTCGCAAGAGTAACCTGACCTGTTTGTTCTCTTTTGTTTTTCTTTTGGAAAACCCTTATGGCTTCTTCAGTTTTTTCTCCATAGTATCCATTTATGTCATAGTCATAAGATAGGTAACCGAGCTCATAAAGCCTTGACTGTATACGCTTTATATCATCGCCAGTTGCGCCTCTTTTTACACTATAGACAGGTGCATTGAGAGAGAACAGCTGGTCCCAAACATCATAAGTACATACCCCTGTTTGTTCCTTATCTAGTTGCCTTTGAAATATTTTTACGGCGGCAGATATTGACTCTCCATATACCTGAGATGGCTCATCATCTTCAAGATACCCTAGTTCCATGAGCCTTTGTTGCAAAATTACAACAAATATATTAGTTGTTCCTAAAGTAAATTCTTGTGGAAGGAGGTCTATGTTACTAGGTATTTGCACGGATTTTAGATTAGATGCAAGCTCTGTGTCTATATTAAGGCCTCTCATGTCAAACTGAATAGAACCAGTGTCTTGTTCCACATAAGTATCTGTTTCGGGATTATAGAAAATAGAAAGCATTATTATGGTAACTAGTCCATAAATAACTGCATAATAACCCAAATCAAATTTTGTTTTACTTGAATTCATAAAAATTTAATTGCATTTTACTGCAAATATAAATTTTACTATATAAAAGCCATTTTTTCAAATAATACGAAAATACGATAAATTCTAATTATATTTTCGCACCGCATAAGATTTTAAGTATGATATAATTAACTAGAATATGTGCTATGGGAGGCACTTAATGGGTAAGAAAGTTTTAGAAATAATAAATTCTCTAGTAGATGAAAAATCTTTTATAGAATTAAATGGGTGCACTGTATCAAAATCTGTTGATCCAAACAAAATATCAAGGGATGAAAAAGGTGACGGAGTTTTAACAGGCTATGCAAGAGTTAATGATAAGTTAGTTTTTATTTATGGGCAGGACACTTCAGTATTAAACGGATCATTATCTAAGATGCAGGCTAGGAAAATATCTAGTTTGTATCAAAAAGCAATAGATGTGGGTGCTCCAATAATTGGAATATTTGACAACTCAGGGTTTAGGCTTAGTGAAGGGATATGCGGAATGTACAGCCTTGGTGAAATTCTTAACATACAGGGGAGAGCACATGGTGTTATCCCACAAATTTCTATAGCAGTTGATAAGTGTATGGGTATTTCGGCAATTCTTGCAGAAAACTCAGACTTCTTATTTATAGAAGAAAAAGCAAATCTATTTTTGACTCCAGATGCAAGTAGTGCAAAAGCTCCAAGCGCAAAAGATCTAGCTGAAGAAGGTGTTGCAGATTTTTGTGGTGACATAGGAAGTATAGCAGCAAAGATAAGAGAATTATTAAGTTTTATTCCACAAAATTGCGACAACAACGAAATGTATGTAGAAACTGTTGACGATTTAAATAGGCAGACTGTAGGTGTTTCTCAAAAAGGTACAAGAGATACAATAGTAGAAATAGCCGATAACAATATATATTATGAAGCAAATGCAACATTTGCCCACCCAGCAACAATAGGTTTTATAAAATTAAATGGACAGACCATAGGCGTGCTAGGAATCGTCGAAGAGGATAAAGTATGTGGTCATGCAATTAAAAAGATGACAAGACTTCTTAACTTTTGCAATCTCTTTCGCATCCCAGTTCTTATGGTGGCAAATGCTAAATCATTCCACGTATGTGAAGGTAGTGGTGGTGATGTTGGACTGTTAAAGAGCATATTTAAGTTTTCAAAAACATATTCTGAAATCACAGTTCCAAAGGTTACTTTAATTAAAAAGGCTTATGGAGTTGCTGGAATGCTCATGGGTGCAAAATCTATGGGGGCAGATATTGTATATGCATTTGAAAATTCTGAAACAGGAATTATGGATGAGAAAGCACTAGTTGAAATGCAATATGAACTTGAACTCAAGTCAGTGGGAGATAAGGCTAGTTTTATAAATGAAAAAATAGATGAAGTAAAACAAAGAGATTCTGTAGCTTCTCTTGCAGGCGAAGGATATGTAGACGATATTATAGATGATTCGCAGACAAGACAGCTCCTAGTGAGTGCGTTTGAAATGTTATATACAAAAATGTAAGAGGTATATTATGTCTAAAGTAAAAATTGTAGAAACAGTACTTAGAGATGCACACCAAAGTTTGATTGCAACAAGAATGCCATATGAGGAAATGGAGCCTATCCTTGATAAAATGGATACCATAGGTTACCATGCGGTAGAATGTTGGGGTGGCGCCACATTTGATGCAGCGCTTCGTTTTTTGAAAGAGGATCCATGGGTGAGACTCCGTAATTTTAAAAAGCATTTTAAAAATACAAAGCTTCAAATGCTCTTTAGAGGGCAAAATATATTAGGATACAATAACTATCCAGATGATGTAGTTGAAGCCTTTGTTAGAAAATCAATTGAAAATGGTATAGATATAATAAGAGTCTTTGATTGTTTAAATGATGTCCGCAATATGAAAACTGCAATAGAGGCAACAAAGAAAGAAAAAGCTCATATACAATGTGCACTTTCATATACTCTAGGGGAAGCTTATACATTAGATTACTGGGTGGACCTTGCAAAGAAAATGGAAGACATGGGTGCTGATTCTATATGCATAAAAGATATGGCAGGACTTCTCCTTCCTTATGAAACAGAAAAATTAGTTAAGGCGTTAAAGAATACAGTAAAGATTCCTATAGAACTTCATACTCACTATACATCTGGTATGGCATCTATGACGCTTATCAAAGCAGTTGAAGCTGGTGCTGATATTATAGACACAGCTGCATCTCCATTTGCCTTAGGAACAAGTCAACCAGCAACAGAAGTTATGGCTAAAGCTCTTGAAGGGACAGAATATGATACAGGTCTTGATGTAGATAAACTCATTGAAATAGCTAAGTATTTCAAGCCATATAGAGAAAAATGCCTTGCCGATGGGCTTCTTTCAACCAAAGTTCTTGGGGTTAATGTTGACACACTTAAATACCAAGTTCCAGGCGGAATGCTATCTAACCTTGTAAAACAACTTAGTGATGCAGGTGCTGGAGACAAGCTTGATAAAGTTTTAGCAGAGGTTGCAGCAGTTAGAAAAGATTTTGGTGAACCGCCACTTGTTACTCCATCAAGCCAAATTGTTGGAACACAGGCAACCATGAATGTTCTTACAGGCGAGAGATATAAAGTTGTTCCAAAAGAAAGTTTTAAACTTGTAAAAGGTGAGTTCGGGCAAAGTGTTCGTCCTGTAAATCCAGAAATTGCTAAAAAGATTTTGAAAGGGGAACAACCTATAACACATAGGCCGGCAGATGACTTAAAACCAAGACTCAAGGAAGCAGAATCTGAAATGGAAATTTACAAGAAACAAGAAGAGGATGTTTTGTCATACGTTCTCTTCCCTGAAGTTGCAATGGAATATTTTAAATATAGAAAGGCCAAAGAAACTGGAGTCGATGAAAGGCTCTATGATAAAACAAATAAAGCATACCCAGTATAAAAATCTAAAAGCTAAAACTTCTTTTTATGTGCTATTTTTAGTACATAGGTTTTGTTATAATCTATTTTAATCATAAGGTAGTTAGGGCAGATGATTAATTTTTTTCTTGGAGAAAACAGCAAATATAAAGAAAAATATATAGACAGTTTTATACTTGGAAAGAATAAGGACATTTCAAGTAAGTTTTTTGTTGTAGTGCCAGAACAAAGTAATCTAGAAAGACAAGTATCTTTAATAAACAATGAAGAAAATATTGCAAAGGGTCTGCTTAATATAGAAGTAAGTAGCTATAATCACCTTGCATATAATTTCTTTTCTCATATAGGTTATGACATAACTAGCCAAAAGAAATTGGATGAGATAGGAAAATCTATATTGCTTAGGCTTGTCTGTGAAAGGGAAAAGAAAAATCTAAAATATTATGGCAATCTTTTTTCTAAACCAGGCTTTATCCAAAAACTAAAATCTTCAGTATCAGAACTCTATCTATATGATGTAGATGAGACTGTCCTTACAAAAATTTTTGATGCAGCAGAAAGTGATGCTAATATAAAGATAAAGTCATCGGAAATAGATAAATACAAAGACCTATCATACATATATAAAGTATATAAGGAAGAGCTAAAATCTAGAGGCTTTTTTACTCCAGATGATATTTTAGATAGGTTTTGCAAAATGCTTTCAGGAGATAGTGAATTTAAGACTTATCATAAGTTTGCGATAGACTATTATAAAAACACAGAAATATTATTTGATGATTTTACTGGTATCACACCGATCCAAAAAAAGATAATCTATTCACTAAGTAAACTAGTGCGAGAAATTTATATTTGTGTAGATCTGCCTCAAAATGAAGAAGAATCTGTAAATAGAATTTTTTTGCTTAGCGATAATATAAAGGCAGGAATGCCTATAGATACAGTAGTAGAGCAAAGGGATAATATACTAAACATAACCGATTTGTTCTATATGAGTAAGAAATATATATATGACATAGCTGCCCAAAGTAAAACAGAAGGAATAAAGATAGAAAAACCAAAATATATTGAAAAAACTAAATCGGCAGGAAATAATGATCTTGTAAAGGATGATTTAAAATATTTTACCAAAAATATATTTGCAAGGAAAAAATTACCATATGAAAATCCTAGCGCATCTAGCATAAAAATAGTAGAAACAGATAATCTTGATTATGAGATAAAATACCTTGCAGGAGAGATATGCAATCTTATTAAAACCAAAGGGTATAGATATAAAGATATATGTATTATTACAAGAAGCAGTGAGGTTTATAAAAATTACATAGTAAAAGAGTTCCAAAAGAAAGAAATTCCTTTCTTTATGGATATTAAGATTAATCTTATAGAATCTCCTTATGTGGAATGTATAAAGCTTGCCTTTGAAGCTATTACATTAAATTTTTCAACTGAATCAATACTTAAGTTTTTAAATTCCAAATTATTTGATGTTGATTTTGAACTTGATAACTATATTAGAAAAATTGGCATAAGCGGAGTAACAAGAAGGAGCGCTATAAAAGGATTTAAGGCACTTGAAAATAAATATGTTGATGCACTCATTAAATTTACGGAAGGAATCACGCCCGTAAAATCAAAGAAAAAAACAGGTAGCATAGAAGCTATAACAGGTGGAAAAATATCTTCTTGTTTGAGACAACTTATAAAAGACTTAAGTCTAGATGAGAAATTTAAGAAAAAGCTAGAATACATAGAAAAGACCGAGGGAAATTTATATCTAGCAAAGGCCTATGCACCATCTATACAAGTAGTCGACGGTTTATTAAAAACTATGGAAATCTTACTTAGCGATACAGAAATGAATTTAAATGAGTTCGTTGAAATTTTTGATACGGCTCTATCTTCTAAGGATTCCAAAATAATGCCAGTCACGGGCGATCAAGTTTTGATAGGTAACTTAATGCACTCTCGTTTTATAAATAAAAAGATATTGTTCTTCATAGGATTTAATTCAGACAGTATCCCTGTAATAGAAAATAATAAATCATTGATATCAGAAAATTTTAAAAATATATTATCTAAAAATGGTATAGGCCTTTCTCAGACCATCATAGAGACAGCATATAACTCATATTATTATTGTTATATGCACTTTAAAACAGTAACGGATATGCTCTACCTTACCTATTCTAAAACAAATGATGATGCAGAAGTATTTGCCCCTAATAAGATTATTGAAGATACACTCAAAATGTTTAATCTTCCAAAAGAAAATGTAGACCTAACAAAGCTATACACTATGGAAGACCTTAGGGACTTTATTATAAAAAATAGAAAAACTGCTTCTTTTGACAAGGACTCTTATACCAAATTATATAAAAATTTGCATAAAAAGTTATACGGCGATAAGGAAGATGGTTTTATAAAAGAACTTGAAAAAGAATTTCCTAAATATAATGTTACTAGTATAGATAGCAAGTTAATTGGGAAAGCAATTGGAGATGATATATCTGTCAGTATAAGTAGCATACAATCATATTCTTCTTGTCCATACAAATATTTCTTAGAGAAAATTTTAAAGATAAGAGAAAAGGACGAGTTTGGAATGGATGGCGGTACCTATGGCCAAATATGCCATGCTGTCTTAAGTCAAATGCTTAAGGCTCTTATGGATAAGCAAGAGGCAGGAAATGTTTTTATGTCAGAGGATGAAATATCTACTGAGATAGGAAGGCTTGTTGAGGCACAAAAAGAGGATTTAAAATATTTTGGTTATACCAATATGGCTGATGCTATATTTGACAATATCAAATCTATTCTTACTCATTCATTTAATATTTATTTGAAACAAGTCAAGGCCGGCGCATTTAAGCCTATATATTTTGAAAAGGATTTTAAAGTTCAGAAAACTTGTAAATCCGATAGTCAGATAAAATACACACTAGACGGAAGAATAGATAGAATAGATGCAACAAATGATTTAAAAGATTTAAAAGTTGTTGACTATAAGACGGGAAGTATAAACAGTACTATTGATAAAGAGGATATAGAGTCGGGCAAGGATCTCCAGCTTTTGGTATATATGAAGGAAGCAGAAGACATAATAAAAAATGAAAAAGA
>JAEEGL012063116.1_pt1 | contig 10513 bp, 10 predicted proteins | sample 9134231 | NCBI WGS metagenome assembly JAEEGL01 (sample SAMN16246548, study PRJNA631951) | gut metagenome | biome: gut microbiome; feature: rumen; material: fiber-attached | host: Bos | place: Iran: Karaj | collected 2018-10
CATCCGATTCTTCCAGCAGGAATGCACAGATGAAGAAATCTGGTGGCTTGGCGAGATCGCTGAAGATCTGGCCGAAAAGACACAGAGTCGTGAGCTCCTCCAAAGCATGCGAAGCCGCGCTGAACTGGTTCAGGATAAGCAAAAACGGGAGGATGCCTTGAAAGATATTGACGATGCGTTCGAGTTCATAATGAATTAATTGGGAGTGCCTTGTGGCTGAGAGGCTGCAAGGCACCTCCTGTTGGGTGACATCATTGTGCTGACATTGTTATGCCCCGTGACCACTGCGGCCACGGGGTTTTGTTTATTTCTGAAATCATTTCAAATCGTCAGAAAACTGCTGTCCAGTGCGGGTCATCCGCCTGATTCGACGGCTCCTTTGGTGGTGTTGACAAAAGCAATTATGTTTAGTACAAACAAGATAAGCAATAATGCTTAACATTTCAGGCGAGGTGACCCACATGACGCAGAAAAGAGACTCTGAACATTGAAAACCGCACGTTCCCCGGCCGGCGGGCTTTGGGAAATGATAATTGATATTTCCGGGCGTTTCCCGTACAATAGGGACAAAAGCGGCCGTTTTCCGCGGGGGAAAACCGGAAAAGCCGGCCTCCCCGGCGGAAGGACGGCAGATCTTCCCGACAGGACGGCGGGAGCGCGCCGTGACGGCACGCGGATGTGAGGATGAGCCCATGGATATCGTACAGACCTTCTACGACGGTTTGGCCCCCCAATACGAAAAGCTGTTCTCTGACTGGCAGGCCGCGACCCGGGAGCAGGCCGCGATCCTGGAGGGGATCTTCCGGGAATACGGATTTGACAGGACCGCCGGGATCCTGGACTGCGCCTGCGGGATCGGGACCCAGGCCATCGGACTGGCCGCTGCCGGTTATTGCGTGACGGGCTCGGATATCAGCGCCGGAGAACTGGCCGAAGCGGCGGCCCGGGCCAAGGAGAACGGGGTGAAGCTCCGCCTCGCGCCCGCGGATTTCCGCGCCCTGTCCGAGACCTTCTCCGAGCAGTTCGATATCGTGATCGCCATGGATAACGCTCTGCCGCATATGCTCACCCGCGAAGATCTGGCCCGCGCCCTCCGGAGCATTACCGCCCGGATCCGGCCCGGCGGGATCTTTGTGGCCAGTATCCGCGATTACGACAGCCTTTTGGCGGTAAAGCCGTCTTATTCCCCGCCCTATATCCACGAAACGGAAAAGGGCCGGCGCGTATCCTTCCAGACCTGGTCCTGGGAGGGGGACGTTTATCAGCTGACGCAGTATCTCATCGAAGACGAGGACGAGCCGCGGACCAGCAAACACGTCTGCGCCTATCGGGCCCTGCGCAGGGAGGAACTGTCGGACCTGCTTCGATCCTGCGGATGCGGCGAGGCGGTCTGGAAATTCCCGGAGGAGACCGGCTTTTATCAGCCCATCGCGGTGGCTAAAAAAAGCGCCGGCGCAAGTCCTGCCGGCGGGGAGGTATGACGAAATGAAAAAAGCGGGATGGATCCTTATCGCCCTGGCGGCCGCCGCCCTTCTTTTCGGATGCGGGGGCAAAGGGGCCGGCGTCCCAAAGCCCGCCGAAGAGCCCCCTCGGGAAGAACTCTCCGACTCCCCTCAGTGGATCGCCGCCCTGGGGGAGGAGAAGGGCGCGGACCAGCTTTTTGTGGTGGCGGCCGTCGGACAGACGACCGCGTACGTTTCCATGCATGAAAAGACGGAGAGCGGCTCCTGGAAGGAACTGACCTCGACCCCCGGTTATATCGGGAAATACGGCCTCGGCAAGACCAGGGAGGGCGACGGCATGACTCCGGTGGGGACTTTTCACTTTAACGCCGCCTTCGGGATCGCCGAAGACCCCGGCTGCGCGATCCCCTATCATCAGGTCACGGAAGACGACTACTGGTCGGGGGACGGGCGCGAGGGCTACGGATACAACACCCTGGTCAGCATCCGGGACCTGCCCGGGCTCGACGCGGACAACAGCGAGCACATCGTCGAGTACGATCCCGAGTATCAGTACTGCCTCAATATCAGCTACAACGAGGCCTGCGTGCCGGGAGACGGCAGCGCGATCTTCCTGCACTGCCTCGGAAAGGTCAAGCCCTATACCGGCGGATGCGTAGCCATACCCGAGGCGCGCATGGCTGAGGTGATGAAACAGGTGAAGCCGGACTGCGTCGTGGCGATCGACTCCCTGAAGACCCTCAGCCCCGAAACGTGGGAAAAGCTCGGCCTTGGCTGAGGGGAAAGGAGCGGACCGCCGTGAAGCTTTTGGGCGTTGAAAAAGAAGGAAACTGGCTGTTCTCGGAATGGGAGCTGACCTACCGGATCGGCTGGGGACACGTCTGCCGCGCCGCCGCGCTGATCTTCCGGTATATGAAGGACCCCCAGGTCCTCACCGGCAGCGGGGAGAGCGAATCAATGGTCCCCGTGAAAGAGCCGCAGGAGCTCCTTTCCCTGGAGGAAGCCGGCTGGCTGACGATCCGGGGCCTTTCCGACGTGCTCCTGGTCCCGGTCATGATCACCTTTTATAATCAGTCGGACCTCGTCCGGGTATCCGTTCATTCCGAAACGGAAGAATTCTCGAAGGCGGACTACAAGGCGTTCAACCTGTCCATGTGCCGGTTCATGGATTCCATTGAGCTTGCGATGTACGAATAAACCCCGGCGAAGGAAAATCCCTCTGCCCGGGAGCGTGTCTTTTGCGGGCTCTTCGCCCGCCCCCCGGGAAAGCCGCCCCTTTAAGGGCCTGTGACGGACCGGCGGGAGAGCCGGGGGAAAGGGCGCGCCGCCGACGGCGCGGCTCAAATGAAAACGCCCGGCTGCCGCCGGGCGTTTTTTTAAGTTGTTTCCCTTCAGGGCTCCGAAAGCCGGCCGATCGCCGCGCTTTAAGGTTCTCCCGCGAAGATCTCCGGGCAGAGCTCCAGGAGTTTCTCCCGCAGGGCCAGCCAGTCCTCCAGAGCGGCGGGCTTTTGGGAGGGGTTGCGCAGCAGCGCCGCCGGATGCAGGGTCCCCATCATCCAAAAGCCGTTCTTTTCATAGAAAACGCCGTGCTGCTTCGTCACCTTAAAGTCCGGGGCGATCAGGCGCTGGGCGGCGATGCGCCCCAGGCAGACGATCACCAGGGGGCTGACGGCCCGCACCTGCTCCCGCAGCCAGGGAAGGCAGGCCTCCGTCTCCTGGGGGGCGGGGTCCCGGTTCTGGGGCGGGCGGCACTTGACCATATTGGCGATGAAGACGTTGGTCTCCCGGGAGAGTCCCACGGCGTCCATCATTTTATCCAGCAACTGCCCGGCCCGGCCCACAAAGGGCTCCCCCTGCTCGTCCTCGTTCTTCCCGGGGCCTTCCCCCACCAGCATCAGCCTGGCGTCGGAGGGTCCCGTACCGAACACCACCTTCGTGCGGCCTTCGCACAGGCCGCAGCGGCGGCACCCGGCGACTTCCCTTTTGAGTTCCTCCAGCGTACGAGCCATCACAACCACTCCTTTTGCCAAAACCGGCAGCCCTCAGATCGATGCCATTGTAGCACACATTTTCCCCATTGGACAGAGAAATGTGTGAGAAGCGATTCTTTTTCATTGACAAGTGTGCCGATCACCCGTTATAATGGGGACAGAAACGTAAAAGGAGGAGATTCCCATGAAGAATAAAGTTCTCGTTGAAACCAGCGCCCGTCACATCCACGTCAGCCAGGCCGATCTGGAGACCCTGTTCGGCCCGGGTGCCACCCTCACCAACAAGAAAGACCTTTCCCAGCCCGGTCAGTACGCCTGCTATGAGCGTGTTGACATCGTAGGGCCCAAAGGCAAATTCAACGTTTCCATCCTCGGGCCTGTCCGCAAGCAGACTCAGGTGGAGATCTCCCTGACCGACGCCCGCGCCATGGGCCTCACCGCTCCGATCCGTGAGTCCGGCGTTCTGGCCGGCTCCGCTCCCTGCAAGGTCATCGGCCCCAAGGGCGAAGTTGACCTCACCGAGGGCGTGATCGTCGCCAAGCGTCACATCCATTTCGCTCCCCAGGACGGCGAGGATTTCGGCGTTGTGGACAAGGAAGTCGTTCAGGTCAAGATCACCTCTGAAGGCCGCTCTCTCATTTTCGACGACGTCGTTTGCCGCGTCCATCCCGAGTATGCTCTGGCCATGCACATCGACGTGGATGAAGCCAACGCCGCCGGCTGCACCGGCGAAGTCTACGGGGAAGTCATCAAGAAGCAGTGATCCCCTTCGTAAGACACATCTGAAGCATAAGGGCGTTCCTCCAACAGGGGGGGCGCCCTTTCGTTTTGCGTCCGCGTGACGAAGAACGGCGCCGGCGATATCGCCGGCGCCGTTTTTATCCGTTGTATCAGTGATTGCCCTTGCTCTGGAAAAGACGAATGATCTCCGCGAAGGTGTCGTCGATGTCGTCTCCCTCTTCCTCGGGTTCGGCGGGAGCGGCGGGTTCCGCGGGAGCGGCCGTCCCCTCCTCCACCGCGGCGGCGGGCTCCGCCGTATCCGCGGAGGGCTTGGTCAGATCGGAGGCCTTCTGGCGGTTGTCCTTGAAGGTGTAATCGATAGTGGAACTGTCGTACACCTGGTCCATATCGAAGCCGGTGGCGATGACGGTGATGACCATCTCGTCCTTGAGGTTCTCGTCGTAGGCGACGCCCCAGATCAGGTTCACGTCGGGATGGGCGGCCTCGCTGATCATGTCGGAAGCGGTATAGACGTCTTCCAGCAGGATATCCGGCGGGACGGTGAAGTTGACGATCACGCCCTTGGCGCCGTTGAGAGAAGTCTCCAGCAGCGGGGAGTTGATCGCGTCCTCCGCGGCCAGACGAGCCTTGTCCTTGCCGGAAGCGCGGCCGATGCCCATGTGGGCGTAGCCGGCGTTCTTCATGATGGTGGTGACATCGGCAAAGTCCAGGTTGACGGCGCCGGTGGTGCTGATCAGATCGCTGATGGACTGCACGCCCTGCTGCAGCACGCCGTCCGCCATGGCGAAAGCGTTCTGCAGGGTGATGGGCTCGGTGGAGACCTGGCGCAGCCGCTCGTTGGGGATCACCAGCAGGGCGTCCACGTGCTCCCGCAGGGAGGCGATGCCCATCTCGGCGCGCTGCATGCGGATCTTGCGCTCAAAGTGGAAAGGCTTCGTGACGACGGCCACGGTGAGGATGCCCATGTCGTGGGCGATCTCCGCCACCACCGGAGCCGCTCCGGTGCCGGTGCCGCCGCCCATGCCGGCGGTGATAAAGACCATATCGGTGCCCTTGAGCATGGTGGCGATCTCATCCCGGCTCTCTTCCGCGGCCCGCTGGCCCACGTCGGAATTGCCGCCCGCGCCCTGGCCCTTGGTCAGGCGGGCGCCGATATTGAGCTTGTAGGTGGCATGGGAGGTGGAAAGGACCTGCGCGTCCGTGTTGAGAGAAATAAACTCAACGCCCTTCATGCCGGTGAGCACCATGCGGTTCACCGCGTTTCCGCCGCCGCCGCCCACGCCCACGACCTTGATGGTCGTGACCTTTTCCTGTTCCGGCACGACGTTGAAATTCATCTGCATTTGATAGTCCCCCTCATTGATTCTCGAGGTATATATACTGTTCCATTTTAGCATAGGATTTTCCTGTGTGCAACACTTTTTCCCGCAAAATCCTGCCGAAGTCCGTCAGCCGAGGTAAATGACCTCTTCCTCCTCGGAGCTTTCCTCTTCCACCACGATGAGTTCCCCGTCGTCCTCTGAAGAGGGTTCCTCCTGCCGGGGCTTCTCCGGTGCCAGGGGGGCGGAGGGCTCTTTAGGAGGCTCCTGCGGAGGAGCTTCCTGAGACGCCGGGGGAGCCTCGGAGGAAGCCGCCGGCGCCTGCGGAGCCGCGGAAGAAGACGTCTGGGGCTGCTGGGCCGGTGGGGAGTAAGAGGTCTCCCCTTCTCCGCCCGCGGTCCCGCCGCCCTCTTCCGGAGCGTCGGGCAGGTCCCCGTCCTTTTCGATCTTTCGCTCATACTCCGGCAGCAGGTCCGGAGCGAAGGGCCACGTATCCGCCCGGTAGATGTCGTACTGGCGCAGGCGGGCGGTGGGTTTCCGGGAAACGTCCAGGCTGCCCACGGTCCCGTCGGTCACTTCCTTGCCGATGCAGGCCTTTGCGAACCGGATCTTGTACTCCAGGTCCTCGGAGGAGCCCAGCAGCACGGACACCCGCCCTCGGTAAAGCAGGCGGATCTCCAGCATGTCCCGCAGGTCGATCACGTCGATATCCCCCGAAAGGCCTTCGCTGTCCAGGGCGTCCAGGATCTCCAGCAAAGCCGCGAACCGCGCCTTCTCGGCGGAGGTGAGGATCCCTCCCTCGGCCAGGGGCTCCGTAAGGAGGTTCCCCTCCTCGTCGGTCCCGGCGTCGGCGGCGACGGAAAAGCCGTCCGCTTCGATCAGGCTCACCGGGCACGCCGGCAGCCCCGCGCGCAGGGCCCGGCCCTCCCGGCTCAGCACGGCGTATTTACCCGTGGAGGCGTCCCGCAGCACCGCCCGTTCCTCGGCGATCTTCACCCGGATGGTCACCGTATCCGGCAGACTGCGGTGGATCTCCGCGGACTCGATATAGGGATACTGCTCCCGCAGGATACGGGCCAGCCGGCGGGGACGCATGCGCAGGAGGTTGTCGCCGGCCTGGATGCCGGTGGTCTCGATGAGATCCGCGTCCTTGTATACCGTGTTGCCCGTGACGCCGATGTTCTCGATCTTGAAAAACACGGTGAGGGACAGCGTGATCCCCACCAGGGCGATGACGAGAAACACCAGCACGTAGTAGAGGGTGTACTTTCGTACGGACCCCCTGCGGCGCTTCGGCTTTTTCTTTTTTCCGGTTCTGTCGGACAAAACGCGTCTCCTCCTGTTTGCTCCCGCTCCGGCGGGTCTGTGTCGTCAGCCTTCCGTGAGGCTCAGGATCTCCCGGATGATCCGGTCGTTGGCGTCGCGCACCGCCAGGCCCGCGGCGTTTTTCCCGAGGGTCTCCAGCTGCGCCGGATCCGCCGTCATGTCCCGGATCAGGTCGATCAGCGCCTGAGGGGTCAGGTCCTTTTCCTCCAGGATCCGCGCTGCCCCGGCGCGGACCAGCTCCATGGCGTTGTGGTACTGGTGGTTTTCCGCCACGTTGGGGGAGGGGATGAGGACGGAGGCCCGCCCCGCGCACTCCAGCTCGGAGAGGGTGATGGCCCCCGCCCGGCAGACGACCAGATCCGCGGCCGCCAGGCAGGTAGGCATATTGTCGATGTATTCCCGCACGTCCAGGTGCGGGTTTTCCCCCGGAAGGATCCCGGAGGAGGAGAGGGCTTCCAGAAAGTCCTCGTAGTCGTAGGAACCGGTGGAATGGATATGGTGGATGCCCATCTCTCCCCGGTGCCACGCCATCACGCCGGCGATGGCCTCGTTGACCCGCTGGGCGCCCAGACTTCCCCCGAAGGAGACGATGCAGACCCGGTCCCCCACGCCCAGGCTTCTGCGGGCGCTTTCCCGGTCGGCGGTGAGCACCGCCTCCCGGACGGGGTTGCCGGTGAGGATGATCTTTTCCGGATTCTTCGTATGCAGGCGTTCCCTGGCGCCCTCCATGGCGATGAGGACCCGGTCCGCATAGGGCAGCAGGAGCTTCGTGGTCACCCCCGGGAAAGCGTTCTGCTCGTGGGTCAGGGTGGGAAAGCCCATCTGGTGCGCCTTGCGCACCAGGGGGCCGCTGGCGTAGCCCCCCGTGCCCATGACCACGTCCGGGGAGAACTCCCGCAGGATCTTCGCCGCCCGGCCGCCGCTCCTGGAAAGGAGCCACAGGGCGTGGAGGTTCCGGCGCACGTTCACCGCGGTCAGCTTCCGCTGGATGCCTTCCACCTCGATAGGGGCGAAGGGATACCCCGCCTTGGGGACCAGCCGCGCCTCCATGCCGTGGGGGTTGCCCGCGAAGAGCACTTCCGTATCCCCCCGTCTCCTGCAGAGGGCGTCCGCCACGGAAAGGGCGGGATTGATATGGCCGGCGGTACCGCCGCAGGCAAAGAGGATCTTCAAGTTCCTCACTCCTTTTCCAGAGAAGCGTTCCGGGAAACTGCCAGGATCACGCCCATCTCCGCCAGCAGCATCACCAGACTGGTGCCGCCGTAGGAGAAAAAGGGCAGGCTGATGCCGGTGTTCGGGATGGTGTTGGTGACCACCGCCACGTTCAGGATGGTCTGGATCCCCACCTGGGCGGTGAGCCCGGTGGCCAGCAGGGTGCCGAAGCGGTCCCGGCATCGGGAGGCGATGACCATGCCGCGCCAGACCAGCAGGGCGAAAATGCACAGGATCAGCACGGCGCCGATGAAGCCCAGTTCCTCGCAGACCACGGCGAAGATGAAATCATTGAAGGGCTCCGGCAGGTACAGGTATTTCTGCCGGGAGGCGCCGATGCCCGCGCCCATCAAGCCGCCGGAGCCGATGGCGTAGAGGGATTGCAGGGTCTGGAATCCGGTGTTGAGGGGATCGGAAAAGGGGTCCAGCCAGACTTCGATGCGGGTGCCCGCGTAATGGGCGAACACGGTGAGGATATCCGGGTTGAGGATCGTCACCGCTGCCGCCGCCGCCACGACGGCCGTACCCGCCAAAAAGAGCCAGATGTTGGTCCCTCCCACGAAGAGCATGACCGCCGCCAGCCCCAGGATCAGGAGGGTCCCGGAAAGGTGGGGCTCCCGGACCATCAGGACCACCACCGGGAGAAGCAGCAGGGCAAAGTTGAAAAAGCCGGAGCCGATCTTTTTCATGCGGTCCGGCCCGTATCTGGTGATCAGATGGGCAAACAGCAGCACCACGGCAAACTTGCTGATCTCGGAGGGCTGGAAGTTGATGGGGCCGATGTAGATCCAGCGGTGCACGCCCTTGACCTCCGGCATCATCAGCGCGACCACCAGCAGCACCAGGGACACGCCGTAAAGGGGCCAGGCAAGGCTCCGCAGAAGGCGGTAATCGATCCTGGAGGCCGCCAGCATCGCCACGACGCCCAGCAGGCCGAAGAAAAGCTGGTGCCGGATGTAGTACAGGGAGTCTCCCTTTCTATAATAGTAGGCGCTGACGTAACTGGCGGAGAACATCATGATCAGGCCGATGGAGAGCAGGATCAGCACGATCAGGAAAAAGATCCAGTCCATACGGCCGGAAATAAAAAGGGAAAAGGGCCTTTTCCGTCTGGCCCGGCGCGCCGGCGCGGCGGCTGCCGGCCTTCCCGTCCGGGTACGCGTCATGATCCCGCCTCCTTTCTTATCTTTCTTTCGGATCGGCGCCGCCTCACACCCGCAGCGCCGCCAGAACGGCCAGAACGCTCCCTGCCAGGGTGATCAGGGAAAAGACGCAGACGATCTTTACCTCGCTCCAGCCGGACATCTCAAAGTGATGGTGGATCGGGCTCATTTTGAATATGCGCTTGCCCGTGGTCTTGAAGCTGATGACCTGCAGCACCACGGAAAGGGACTCGACGATGTAAATAAAGCCCGTCAGCACCAGCAACAAAGGAAAATTGAGGCAGAAGGCCAGGGCCACCACGCAGCCCCCCAAAAACATGGAGCCCGTGTCGCCCATGAAGACCTTCGCCGGGTGAAAATTATACAAAAGAAATCCCATGCAGCCCCCGGCCACGGCGGCGGCCAGCAGGCTGACCCGTCCGAAGCGCAGCACCGCGGCGGCGCCCAGAAATCCCAGGGAAGCCATCAGGGTCACCGACGCCGCCAGCCCGTCCACGCCGTCGGTGAGGTTCACGGAGTTGGTGATAAATACGATGCCGATGGCGCACAGGGGATAGTACAGAAAGCCCAGCTGCCAGGGGGCGGAAACGAAGGGGATGCGCACCGACGTCACCGCGGTGCCTCCCAGGCGCAGGTTCCAAAGGTACAAAGCGGCGATGGCGAACTGGATCACCAGCTTCTGTTTCGCGGTGAGGCCCAGGTTCCGCTTTTTGACCACCTTGACGAAATCATCCGCGAAGCCCATGGCGGCGAAGGCCAGGGCCAGCAGGATCCCGGAAAGCAGCTGGTTGTCCTGGGGGCGGTACACGCCTCCCACGGGAAGGGCCCCGCTGATCGCGGCGCCGGCGTAAGCGGCGGCCGTTGCCAGCGTGACGCCCGCGATGAACATGAAGCCGCCCATGGTGGGCGTGCCTTCCTTGTTCTTATGCCATCTGGGACCGATATCCAGGATGGTCTGGCCGAAATGCAGGCGGTGCAGGTAAGGGATCAGGAAACGCCCCGTCACCGCCGCGATGACGAAGGAGAGGACGGCGGAGAGAAAGATCCAGAACGTCATGCCCTCTCCTCCCCGTATACCGCTTCGATCACTTCTTCCAGTTTCCGTCCGCGGCTGGCCTTGAACCACACCACGTCCCCGGTCCTGGCGGCCTTGCGCCGCTCCGAGGCCAGGGCTTCCTTGCTCTCAAAATAAGCGGCCCGCTCCATGCCGGCCTCGATGGCGCCGTCCACGGTGTACCTGGAAAGGGGGCCGCAGGCCAGCAGCAGGTCGATCTCCTGCCGGGCGATGAAGCGCCCGC
>JAEEGL012182470.1_pt1 | contig 10513 bp, 7 predicted proteins | sample 9134231 | NCBI WGS metagenome assembly JAEEGL01 (sample SAMN16246548, study PRJNA631951) | gut metagenome | biome: gut microbiome; feature: rumen; material: fiber-attached | host: Bos | place: Iran: Karaj | collected 2018-10
AAAACCGGTGTTTGTATATTTTTCCGTATCCATCAAAGATCCGTCTGTTCCCACTTGAGCCCCTTGTCGTAGCTTTCCTGGCGGGTGTCATCCATCGGCTGCGGCTTTCCAAAATAGTAGCCCTGGCAGCGTACACACCCGATCGAGCGCAGGAAGTCGTAATGCTCCACGGTCTCCACGCCCTCGGTCAAAGGCTCCAAGCCAAGGTTTCTCGCACCCTCGACGATGTAGGTCATCAGAATGTCTGTCTTTTCATTTTTATCATAACTGCGCAGGAATACCATGTCAAGTTTGAGTACGTCGAACTCGTATTCCGTGAGGACATTGAGCGATGAATACCCGCTTCCGAAGTCGTCGAGCCAGAGCTTGTAGCCGGCGTCGCGGAGGCGATTGCACTCATTTTTCAGGAAATCATCCGTATCGGTCAGGGCGCTCTCGGTGACCTCAATGTCAAGGTATTCGGTCGGCACGCCGTAAACCTGACGTGTTAACTCGATCGAGTCAAAGACGTCCATCAGCTCGAAGTCGAGACGTGAGAGGTTGATTGACACGGGAACGAGAGGCTCGCCACGCAGTTTCAGGCGCTGGTAGTCTTTGCAGACTCTGTCGATCACGAAGCTGTCCACAAGATGGATCAGGTGGAACTGCTCGAGCGTCTCGATGAAGTCGCCCGGTGAGAGAAATCCGACCGTCGGGTCGATCCAGCGCACCAGTGCTTCATATCCGCAGATCTCGCCGGTCGCGCAACGGATGACCGGCTGGTAGTATACGTGGATGTATTCTTTTTTGATCGCCTCATCGATGTGGTCTACGACGTACTGCTGCTTGCGGAGTTTCTCGCGAAGCATCTCATCGTAAATGCTGAAATTGATGTCGTGGCGTGCCTTGATGCTGTTGCAGGCGAGGCGCGCGTGATCGCAGGCAAGGCCGATCTCAGCGTAGTTGTCTTCCATATAATAGATGCCGGCTTTCATGCGAACACGTTTGGAAGCATCCGGGTGTTTGAGTATTTTTTTGAAGCACTTGTCGACGCGAATCAGCACATCGTCCTTTTCTTCCGTCTTGTAACATACGACAAAATGGTCGTCAGAGAATCTCGACACGATTCCGTCGGCAAAAACTTCGTGAAGGGTCTTGGCGACTTCGCAGAGCAGTTCATCGCCCAGACGGAAGCCGTGGCGCTCGTTGTAAAGCTTGAAGTTCGGTATGTCGAAGTGGATGAAAGCGGCTGTACCGCGGTAGGTTTCGGGGTTGGCGAGTTTCTGCTGGACGGACTGGTAGAAAAAGGACATGTTGAAAAGTCCCGTCAGCGAATCGGTCTCCTGATTCATTGAGAGGATCTCGGCCTCCGCGAAACTATTTTTAGCGCGATTCAGGTACTCATCCCGATCGACATCCACGATAAATACATAGAAGAATTTATTGCCGGACTCCCCGTGGAGGAGGTGTCCGAAGTCCTCGATGTAGCGGATTTTCCCGCTCTTAGTCTGAATTCGATAGCGCACATAGTCGTGGCGTTTCTCGCCAAACATGGTCTGTGCTGTGATCTCGTTTTGAATCTTGTGGAGGTCCTCCTCGAATACCATGCCGGAGAAGGTGTTGCCTGTGTACTCGCGGAAGTCTTCAAGACTGTCGCATTCGTACATCGCGATGATATTTTGGTCAGCGAAAAGAATATTCTCCTCTTCGTTTGCTTCGTAGATAAAGAATCCTCCAGGGACCCCTCGTGGGTAAAGTTCTTTTTTGTAGTCAGCCATTGCAATCCCCTTTTCTATGTCACTAGCCATTGGTAGCTCCTTTCCAGGTTTTTCTCCCCTTGTATTACACCCTTCAATATATTTGTATGGCGATTGCCACGTTTTGCATGCTCGCGTGTTTTGTGTATGCCCCGGTTTTGTGTGCCCCCGGGTTTGTGTGCACATGAAGATTTGCGTGGCGTCCCCACATGTGCGGCGTAGGGCACGGTTTATCTTGACAGCTTAAGCTTTGACATGGGAAGCACATAGGTTGGCTTCTGTAAGTCAAGCGCTGTATATATCTCATCCAGCACAGCCGCGCAATCTGATTCCTTGTCACTTGCAAACAGCGTGTAATGATGCTCCTCTGTCGAAACGATAACCTTATATGTCGTTTTGGCGCCGTTTCCGGCTGCTCTCTTCACCGATATACGTCTGGCACGATCGACGTTGACTAGATTGTTTTCAAAAGGTACCTTCAACCACATGATTGATTCCTCCTCTCATCTTTCATCTGCTATCCCGGAATCTGGCAGATTCTCCACTGTATCTTGCTCAAGAAGTACTTCCCCTAGCTAGTTGGCATTGTTCCGCCATCCGGTGTCACTTTCTTGGCCGAGCCCATGGGCATCCGCCCTCTTGTCAAACAACAATTTTATCATATTTCTATGATTTACGCAATATTTTTCTTGTTAGGGGTGTATCACGGCTGATGACAGGGTAATGAGGAAGGACATGATGACGAGGAAGGATGCAGAAGCGGCGCGCCGGAGAGGCAGAACAAGCAGCAAGGCCTTGACTTGCTTCTTGTTCGACGCAAGAATCCGGCGCGCATGAGTGCAGAATCCGGCGTGCATGAATGCAGAATCCGGCGCCTCAGTACTGGAATCCGGCGTGCATGAGTGCAGAATCCGGCGCGCCTCAGTCTCAGAATTCCGCGTGCCGCAAGGAGATTTCCGACGTAAAGCCCGATTTTGGTACTTACGTCGGAACTTTTTTGAAATCTTGATTTTTCGAAATGAGTGCAGCAAAACGAATTCCGACGTAATAGCCGATTTTGGCATTTACGTCGGAATATTTTTCCTCTAAATTGTGTGTAGATCTCTTTCCCATCTGACTTGACGCACAAGTTGGTCTACTTTTCCATGATTTTTTCCGACGTAAACCTCGTTTTTGGATCTTACGTCGGAAACTGAATTGCGGCACTTTTTTTCCAGACTTGCCAGATAAAAAAAATTCCGACGTAAACCCCGTTATTAGGGTTTACGTCGGAAATTGGTTTGCGGCACATGTCTTATCAATCAAGAAAGCGCCCCATGACATACTTCTTGCCCGGCAAAGTAGTATCCCATCCTCCTACACTCTCTTCAACTCATACTCCCTACACCCCAAGCCTATCTTCTCTGCATGAGACAAGCAGGATTCCCATTCCGTATCCGGATGGATCATATGAAAATGATCATGTTTCTCAGCCTCTCCCGGAGCCGCCTTGACATTCTCATCAAGGATACTTCCCTCGATCACAGGCATCTGATTACACAGATCCGCACACGCCTGATCAAGTGCAACCGGATCAAAGGACGCCAGCATTCCTATATCCGGAATGACCGGAATATCATTCTCTGCATGACAATCACAGTTCGGAGATACATCACAGATCAATGAAATATGAAAGCACGGTCTATCCTTGCAAACAGCCAGGCTGTATTCAGCCATCCGATAATTCAATTTTGCGATAGAATCATCAAAGTCCGCGCTGATTGCATCCTTCGGGCACACGGCCAGGCATCGCCCACATCCGACGCAAACATCATGGTTGATCCACGCCTTACCGTCCTTGATCACAGGCGCTCCATGCGCACAAATCCGATCGCAAGCGCCACACCCAACACAAATCTCCTCATTCACACTTGGCTTGCCATCGCAATGCTGCTCCATCTTTCCTGCTCTCGAACCTGAACCCATCCCGATATTCTTCAGTGCTCCGCCGAATCCGGCCATCTCGTGTCCCTTAAAATGTGTCAGCGAGATAACGATATCTGCATCCATAATAGCATGCCCGATCTTCGCCTCCTTGACATATTCACCATTAAGCGGCACCAGCGTTTCATCTGTCCCCTTCAGACCATCCGCGATGATCACGTGGCACCCCGTCTGCAGTGGCGAGAACCCGTTCAGATACGCCGTCTCAAGATGGTCGAGTGCATTCTTGCGGCTTCCGACATAGAGGGTATTACAGTCCGTCAAAAATGGCTTGCCGCCGCATTCCTTGACATAATCCGCAACAACCTTCGCGTAGTTCGGGCGTAAAAATGCGAGGTTGCCGAGTTCCCCAAAATGAATCTTGATGGCGGTATACTTCTCTGAAAAATCGATTGTTTCGAATCCTGCCATCTTCATCAATCGATGAAGTTTTTGTGGCAGATTTTCACTCATTGTTGTTTTAAAAGTTGTAAAGAATACTTCTGATTTTGACATACACCCACTCCCTTCAAAAAACAATCCTACATGTTCCACACTTCTTCCAGCGCAAGCCGACGCTAAGCACGCTCCACACTTCTTCCAGCGCAAGCCGACGCTAAGCATGTTCCACACTTCTTCCAGCACAAGCCGACGCTAAGCACACTCCACACTTCTCACAGCGCAAGCCGACGCTACACGTTCCATAACCCCTTTTCAACCAGGATGTCCCTGATCTCTCTCATGGCTAGATTGTCGATATGATAGACAATCTGCGGCGGCCAGGGAAGCCCCTCGATATAGTCGCGTTTACGACTGTCAAGAGCATCCAATATGCTTTGAAATCTCTCGGCATCTGTAGCACGAAGAATCCCGAAGTCACAGGGGATATAAGAAGCTTCTTTATTCGGTGATTCAGAAAACCTCCCGTCAGGCTGATAATGATCTTTTTCTTCACCCGACTGCGCGGGCTCTGAATCACACTTCATCTCAACGCGACGAAAACTTCGCTTGCCGAAGCGCCCGATATCCATCACATACTCATAACGCGGTTCGTCGCCTGCGTCCGGTGGATTCAAGCGAATCAACCCGGTCTCCAAATAGTACTCCCACACGGTCTCGCGGATCTTGTCTTCGGAAACCGGATAATCAGTTGCCTCCTTGATTTGTCGAACTGAATACCCCTCCGCAGCCATGTGGCAGATTAAGTCTCGATTCGCGACTCCGAATGTAAAGTTTGACAACGCCTGATCAAACGCTCTTGTCTTTTCTTCCATGTCAACCTCCGTTTTATCATTATAACACACACCTTATTTTTTTCGCAAGAAAAACCTTGCAATTTAATTCTTAATCTGTTATAATGACGTCACTTCTTTGAAACCCAGGCAGGGTTTCATTCATGGGACTCTGTCCCATCTGCGATATGAAGTATTCTTTAACAACAAAAGCCTATTCCATATTATAATAACCCCTTTCTTTAGTGTGCAAATTTTTATGTGTTTTATTGTGGTACTCACAGGTGAAAGTGCATTATAAAAAAACAGAAACTATAACAGAACGTTGATCCTGTCACCCGAACAAAGGGACAACCAGAAAGGAGAATTGATATGAAAGATTTGTTGGTGTTGATCGAGGAGAAAAAAGCCTTGCTTCAGGCAGTTGCCGGGCAGATCAAGAGCATTGAGCGAATGGGTGCAAAGACAAGGAAGCGGCTTCTTTCGGAGGAATTCGAGAACGGGTTTCTGATCGCCGAGACGAAGAACGGCCGGAATTCTTATTATTTTGAAAAGTCTGGCGGACGGCGGATCTATCTGAAAAAAAAGAAGGATGCCAAGGTGATTTCCTGTCTTGCTCAAAAGGAATACAATGAAAAGTTATCTAGGTGGATAGAGCAAAAACTCAAAGAACTTGAACAACTCGAGAAGTTGTGTCCGGAACTGGATATTCGTGAAGTGTATGATGGACTTCATCCGGGAAGAAAAGAACTGGTAGACCCTATTTTTATAACAGATGACGAATACGCAAAACGCTGGGAAGAAGAGCCTTATGTCACAAACTCGTTTGAAAAACCGGGAAATCTGGAGGATGTTCTTACAAAGAAGGGAGAGACTGTGCGGTCTAAATCCGAGAAGATTATCGCGGACATGTTGTATGATAACCATGTTCCCTATCGATATGAACCGGAGTGTATTCTGAATGACGGGTGGCGCGTGTTCCCGGATTTTGTTGTGCTGAATAAGAGAACGAGGAAGGAGTTTCTCTGGGAGCACTTAGGAATGATGGATAATCCGGAGTACTCTGAACACAATATTCTGAAACTTCGACATTATGAGCAGAATGGTTACTTGCTTGGAACCAATTTGATTATGACAAATGAGACCGCTGCGATGCAACTGTCTACAAAGACTGTGCAGATGTATATTGACAGTCTGCTGGTGTAAGTTGGTGTAGGTTCCGGCTGACACAACCATGATGCACACGGCCAGGCTTGAATCACGTTTTCTTGTGACATAAGCCAGGCCGTGCACGTCGCTCCCTCGACTAACAAATCACGTGCCGCAAACCAATTTCCGACGTTAACCCTGAAAATGGAGTTAACGTCGGAAATTATAGAATTTGACAAGGCCGGAAAAAAAGTGCCGCAACTCGGTTTCCGACGTAACCACACAAAAAAAGGGTTACGTCGGAAATAATCATGGTGATTTGGACCGGTTTGTGCATCAAACCAAATGACAAAGATTTCTACAAACAATTTAGATAGTAAAATTCCGACGCAAACGTCAAAATCAGTAATTACGTCGGAAATCGTTTTGCGGCACACATTTGGAAAAATCAATAATCAACAATAATTCCGACGTAACAGCCGAAATCGGCCGTTACGTCGGAATTCAGTTTGCGGCACGGTGTCATAGGCACTATGTCATAAGCACGGTGTCATAGGCGCTGTGTCATAAGTGCTGTGTCATGGTACACCCGTCACAGTATAACCTCGCAGCGTGATGACACGGTGTCATGGTACACCCGTCGCAGTATATACTCGCAGCGTGATGGCACGGTGTCACGACACGCACGCAACACCGGCTACTCACGCGCTCTTTCTTAATTCTGATACCAGATGGTCGCGGATGCAGGATTCCATAGGCTGCGCGTTCAGCCAGGTGATGATATCTTTGCTGGTTTCGCCCCCACGGCGCTTGCACTCCACGATAGTCTGGTAGATCTGATCCATATCATATTCAGAAACAAGATAAATCGGGATTCCTGCATAAGCCAGGATCATCACGCCTTCTTTGATGCTTCCCTGTCCTAAACGGGTAAGTATCATGGTGATTTTGGAAGACTTATAACAACCTTGTCCCATCTCGTTCATGATAGCTCTTTCCATACTCATAATACCATTCCTTCCCTACATACACTTTGGTGTCATACTCACTTATTACTCCCTCCCTGACTCCACACTTCCCGGTGCCATGCCCCCTGTTAGCATATTTCATGATTTCTTGCATTCTGTAAAAGTGTCACGGATACTGCAATCACAAGTGTTTCCTGATGCCCCATCTCTTGACTGCCAGACGCCGACTATGGTTCCGCCCACAGCCGGCACCCGGCGCTCTTTCCTTCTCCCGGAATCAGATCCCACATCACGATCTGTTCCTTACAATTCAGATCATATCAAACCTCATTGTCAAAAAGAGCGCACTTTTATGGCGCAAAGTTGAAACATTTATGATAAAAAATAGGCAGGGATCTTATCGTCCCTGCCAATTCTGACAATTTCATTCAATCTCTTACTAATTTACCTATGCCCACATGCCCACCAATACAAATGTCCTCGTACATAGGCATTCTCATACACAAGCATCCTCATACATAAGCATTCTCATGCATAAGCGTCCTCATACACAAGCGTCCTCATACACAAGCATCCTCATACATAAGCATCCTCGTGCATAGGCATTCTCATGCCTAAGAATCACCTCAACAATACCCGATCACCCCATCCGACAAGTGCGTCACACCTCACAGATTCTTCTCCTCATGCGCCGCCAAATACTTCTCTTCGTACTCCTTCATCGGAATCGGTTTGCTGAAAAAATATCCCTGCACGATTTCACATCCAAGCTCACGTAACCTGTCAACCTGCGAACTCTCCTCCGCGCCCTCGGCGAGACACACGAAATTCAACTCCTTAGCCAAAGAAATAATATGCCGGATCACAACCAAATCCTTCTCACGTTCGTCCTCTGTCCCGATGTGATCCACGAAACTCTTGTCAATCTTCAGCGTGTCCAGAGGCATCTCCGTCAAAAGAGACAACGACGAATATCCGGTTCCGAAGTCATCCATGGAAATCCGAAACCCCTGTCCGCGCAGATCATTCAGGACACGAAGCAACTGCTTCTGGTTATCGTAGGACGCACTCTCCGTCAACTCGAAATCGATCAGCTCGTGGTCAACCCCATACTTATCAACTACAGACGTGAGCATCTGAACCAGATTCTTGTCATACAGTCGGCTTCTCGAAAGGTTAACGGAAATCGGATAGAGCGGTCTCCCCTCTTCCTTCCACTTTTTAAACGCCAGGCAAACCTTATCCAACACGATATCATCGATCATCCCGATCGATCCATCCTTCTCGAAAAATGGGACGAAACGGTAAGGCGCCAAAAAATCCTTATTCTTATAATTCCACCGGATCAGTGCCTCGGCGCCCTTGATGCGCGCTCCACCGGTACTGCCACCCCCAGCCGAAGCATCCGTTCCCTTTCGAATATCAAACTTCGGCTGCAGATATACCACAAACTCATCTTTCTCAATCGCGGTTTTTAAGTATGCCTTGATATAGTTACCCCACTGGATATCCTCATGCATCTGATCCGTATACATCACAATATCCGTGCGCTCCGAATGGGTACCCAGCGACTGCGCCAGCTTTCCGGCATCCGCCACGCGATTTCCATACAACATCGCGAACTGCATCGGCACCACACCGGCACGAAACAGAATCGAATAATTGCTGTCTTCCTCCAGATGAGACAAACCGTCAAAGAACTTCTTCAAAGTCGCGATAGTCTCTTCCTCCGGCATGTCACGGATCATCATGGCGAAATTATCATTGTGACAGCGCGCACTCGCATACACAAAATCCGCCTCATTCATCGCCTTTACGACATTTCGCAAAACCACATTTGCCACCGAATGCCCATAAACCTCATTGATCACACGAAAAGCCTTGATATCAAAATGCACAAATGCAAAATCCTGAATCCCTGCGTTCATCGGCATCTCGATATAGGCCAACAGATACGTCCAGTTAAAATGCCCCGTGATTGGATCCTTGTAGGCCAATTGAAAAAGATCCTCTCTGGACATTTCGTCCATCTCGCCCCGCATCACCGGCAACGACCGATCCGAATCCAGGTGGCACTCGTACAGAAGCCGCAACTTCTTCTCACTGGTGAAAAGCCCGATCACACCGGGATTCTCACAGATCGAAAAGTCCGAATATATCCGATGCGCATCATCATCCGCTGCCATCTTTGAGAAGAGTTCGCGGATCGTGTGCGCATTGATCTCAATATCGTTATCAATTTCAATCGAGTAGAAAAATGCCCCGTCGAGCGCAATGGATTTCAATCCGACAGGATAATCTATCTCAGTTCCCACACCGCTGCCTGCGCCTGCCTCAGCACGCTCCGCACCGCTGTCCGCACCCGCCTCAGCACACTCCGCACCGCTGCCTGCACCTGCCTCATCACACTCCACACCGCTGCCTGCGCCTGCCACAGAAGCACCACCGCGGTATTCGATCCCAATTACTTCCTTATCTAACGAATCCACAAAAAACACACCGGGAGAATCGTAGGTTCCGAACGCATTCTGATAACGGGCGATCTCTTCGCTGACCTCGCCCCGATAAAAAGCCTGGATATCCTCATCCGATGCATCCATATAAAAAAGAATACGCTCCGGCTTATACAGCTGATTCAGTTTATTTACAAACATACTTCTTCTCCCTTCAGCCATTTACACACAGCACTACACTCACACGCACAGCAGTCACGCTGTCACACCATGGCCACACACACCATGGCCACGTGCACCACACTCGCACAGCCGTCACGCTGTTACACCACGACCACACACACCACGGCCACGCGCACCACACTCGCACAGCAGTCACGCTGTCACACCACGACCTCACACACCATGGCCACGCGCACCACACACGCACAGCAGTCACGCTGCCACACCGCGACCTCACACACCACGGCCACGCGCACACTGCGCATCCCCCCTCACAGCTTCACACGTCGCGGACGGCGCTTGATATCGATCCGCTTCTCAAAAAGCGAGATCACTAAGATCAGGATATTTGCCAACGCAAAGTAGATCACAGCGGTCGAGATCAGCGGAAAAAACGCATCCATCGTCCGCGCACGAATAATATCCGAAATCTTAGTCAGATCTTCCACAGCGATGTAGCCCACCACTGAAGTCATCTTCACCATCGAGATAAACTCGCCCTTCAGCACCGGAATAAAATGCGTAGCCGCCTGCGGAAAAACAACGAGTGAAAAACTCTTCGCGTTCGTAAACCCAAGTGCCAGCGCCGCCTCCCGCTGCCCGCTATCCACCGCCTCGATCCCACTTCTCATGATCTCTGACGAGTACGCCGCAAAGTTGATCGAAAACCCAACCACAGCAATAATCGTACCGGAAACATCCACCTTTCCGAAAATAATATAAAACAGAATCATCAAAAGCACGATGATCGGCGTCCCCTGTATAACACGGACAAAGACCGCCACCGCCTT
>JAEEGL012559994.1_pt1 | contig 10513 bp, 8 predicted proteins | sample 9134231 | NCBI WGS metagenome assembly JAEEGL01 (sample SAMN16246548, study PRJNA631951) | gut metagenome | biome: gut microbiome; feature: rumen; material: fiber-attached | host: Bos | place: Iran: Karaj | collected 2018-10
AAACTTTGTGCAATTTGCCATCCACTTCCTTGTACATCTTCAAATGGATGTAAGAATGTTAATATTCTTGTAATTCTAAATAATCCTTTTTTTGTTATTTTAGCATAAAAGTATAATGCAGATGCGCCACCAATTGCTCCAGCAGTTCCAAATGTTAAAAAATATCTTAATTTTGTTCCTGCCATACACATCATTACTATAACAATGAGTGTAATTAATACTGTAGCACTTAAATGATTTTGCACTAAAAATAATATAGCTGCAACTGGCAATAAAAATAATAAAGGATAGAAAAATCCTGTTTTTAGTTCTTTAAGTTTATCTTTATTCTTAGTTAGCCATGCTGCATAAAATATTATTAAACCTATTTTAGCAACTTCAGATGGTTGAAAGCTTAAAAAGCCTAAATTTATCCAACGTTTTGCACCACTGACTTCTCTTCCGACAACTGCAACTGAAGCAAGTAAAATTATTACTGCAATATATATAATTTTATAAAATCCTTTATATACTCTATAATCTATCTTCGAAATAATTGCCATTGCAAATAATCCCAATACAGCACAAAGAGCTTGGGTTTTAACATATTTATAACTTGTTCCAACTTCTGAAATTGATGTAGGAGAACTAGCAGACATAACCATTATAAGTCCAAGAGCTAACATTATAAATACTATAATTAAAAGAATAAAATCTATTGGCTGCTTAGAAAAACTTTTATTTCTCATTATTTATCCTTTCTGTAAAATTATTTTATACTATAAAAAATCCTAAAATGCAAGCTACTAATGTTATTGTGCTAAATACTATTACTATTTTATTTTCGTTCCATCCTGATAGTTCAAAATGATGATGTATAGGAGTCATCTTGAATACTCTTTTTCCAGTTTTCTTAAAATATGCTACTTGTATCATAACAGATAGTGTTTCTATTACTGGAACTATTGCAATTAATACCAATAATAATGGGATTTGTAAATATATTGCCATGCTTACAATAACTCCACCTAACATAAGAGATCCTGTGTCTCCCATAAAAACTTTTGCTGGATGCATATTGAATATTAAAAATCCCATATTTGTGCCGCATACTATACTTCCTAATATTACAACTTCTTTAACTCCATACATTATACCAATTGCAGTTAAAGTTGCAACAATTATTGTCGTTACACCTGTTGCTAAACCATCTACACCATCTGTTAAATTTATTGCATTTGTAGTACCTAACATTATAAATATTATACATGGTATATAAATAAAAATTGGTATATTAATATATGTTTTTATAATTGGTATAAGTGTTTCTGTACCTAGTTTTTTTATCATTATTAAATATATTATAAAACTAACTGAAATAATAAGTAATCCAATCATTTTATACATTGGTTTAAGACCATCAGTATTTTTTAATACTAATTTTTTAAAGTCATCAATAAATCCTATTAATCCAAAACCAATTGAAACTAATACTAAAGGAATTAGTTCTAATATTATATAGATATCTGATTTTATATACTGAATTACTGTAGCTATACTAATTAATATTAATGTAATAATCATAATGGTTCCACCCATAGTTGGAGTTCCTTGTTTTTTTAAGTGGCTTTGTGGACCATCTTCTCTTTCTATTTGTCCCACTTTTAATTTTCTAAGAATTGGTATTACTATAAGTCCTGATATTATTGATGTTATAAATGATATTAATAATATTTGTAATTGGAAATTCATTATTATTTCTTCCTTTTCTTCTTTGATTTAGATTTTTTAGGTTGATTCTCTTTTAATTCTTTTATTACATCACCTATTATTTCTTTTTCATCAAAAGCAATTTTTTCTCCATTTATTTCTTGATATGTTTCATGTCCTTTTCCTGCAAGTAAAACTATATCATTTTTATTTGCCATAGAAATAGCTTTTTTAATAGCTTCTCTCCTATCTTCTATTATTTCATACTGTCCTTTTGTTTTCTTAGTTCCTTCTTCTATGTCTTTTATAATTTCTATTGGATCTTCACTGCGAGGATTATCTGTAGTAATAATTGTATAATCTGCAATTTTACCAGATATTTCTCCCATTTGAGGCCTTTTTATTTTATCTCTATCTCCACCACAACCAAACATGCAAATAATTCTTCCTATTGTATATATTTTAAGTGTTTTTAAAATATTTTCTAAGCTTTCTGGTGTATGTGCATAATCAATCATGATTTTTAAATCTAAGCTATTTTCTATTATCTCACTTCTTCCTGGTACTTTTGTATTTTCTAATGCTTCTTTTACATTATCTAAACTTGCACCAAGTAATAAGGAAACTCTTGTAGCAACTAATGCATTATATATGCTAAATCTACCTGGAATCGAAACTTTTATTCTTTCATTTCTATTATTTATTTTAGCTCTAAAATCTGCATATGTATTAGTTACTGTTACATCTTTTGCTAAAAAATCGCAATAATTATCAATTCCATATGTTTCTACTTTACATTTATCTTTTATTAATTCTGGAACTTTAACTGTATATATATTATCAGCATTTATAAATGCATATTTACACATATTAAATAATTTCATTTTGCTATCGAAATAATCGTTCATATCTGAATGTTCTAATAAACTTATATGATCTTCAGAAAGATTTGTAAATATTCCAGCGTAAAATTCCATTCCTGCTACTCTATCTAATTTTAAACTTTGTGAAGATACTTCCATAACAACAATCTCTACACCAAGTTCATACATTTTATTTAAGATCTCTTGAAGCTTATTGCTTTCAGGTGTTGTTCTTTCTGAATTTTTAATTTTATTATTACCTATATATATTGCAATAGTTCCAATTAATCCAACTTTTTTTCCTGCTCTTTCTAAAATATTTTTAATCATAAAGCTTGTAGTTGTTTTTCCTTTTGTTCCTGTTATTCCAATAACTTTCATTTTTTTAGAAGGATTACCAAAAAAATTACATGAACATAAGGATAAAGCCAAGCGAGTATTTGGCGCCATTATAAAAGTAATACCTTTATGTTTTATAAATTCTTTATAATCAGCACCTTCTTCAAATACTATAACTTTGGCTCCTTTATCTATCGCATCATTAATAAACGAATGTCCGTCGTGTTCAAATCCTTTAATTGCAACGAACATGCTATTTTCTTTTACTGTTCTATAATCACATTCTACACTTGAGACTTCTAAATCTAGACTTCCCATGGCTTTTAATCCCTCGATGCCCACTAATATACTTCTTAAATTCATAAAAACCTCCAATATAATTAACTGATATTATTATATAATTAAAATCTTCTTTTGTACAGTAATTTTATATTATTTTGCAAATTCTACTGTAACTATACTGCTCTTATTAACAGTTATTCCTGCACTTGGGATTTGTGATATAACTACATTTTTTTGTTTGTCTATATTTTCTATCTCTTCACATTTAATTTTTAATCCTGCATTTTTCAATATTTCTTCCGCTTCAGAAATAGTTTTATACATTACATCAGGAATTTCTACCGTTTCTATTATTACTTTAGTTTCTTCATTATCTTCTTTTAGTTCTAAGTATGGTAAAATTTCTCCTAAAATCTGACCTGCAATAGGTGCTGCAACAGCTCCTCCTTGATGACCACCTTCTCCTGTTGGATTATATAATGTTATTAATATCGCAAGTTTAGGATCTGATATTGGTGCTACTCCGACAAATGACGTTACATATTTATTTGTATTTACTCCATCTTCAGAAGTTCCCGTTTTCCCTCCTACTCTAAATCCGGCAACTTTTGCATTTTTTCCGGTTCCTTGACTTACAACAGATTCCATCATACTTAAAACATTTTCTGCCGTTTTTTCAGATATCGCTATTCCTGTACATTCAGGATCTATATTCGTTATTTCTCCACTTTTAGAATCTATTATTTTTTTAACTATTCTAGGCTTCATCCTTTTTCCACCATTTGCAATTGTAGATACCATTGTTATCATTTGAACTGGTGTAACTTCAAATCTTTGACCAAAACTAATAGTTGCAAGTTCTACAGGTCCAACTTTTGATTTATCTAAAAATATTCCCTTTGCTTCTCCAGGAAGATCTACTCCTGTTTTTTCTAAAAATCCAAATTTTTCTAGATATTTATAATATGTCTCTACTCCCAATTTTTGACCAAGTCCTATAAATACTGGATTACAAGAATTCATAAGTGCTTCTCTTAAGCTTTGACTTCCGTGTGGTCTATAATATCTCCAACACCTTATTCTTGTTCCAGCAATTGTTATACTTCCACTGCATGAAAACTCTCCTGCTTTATCTACAGTTGTTATTCCCTCTTCTAATGCTGCAGATGCAGTTACTAACTTAAAAGTAGAACCTGGCTCATATGTATCTGCCACTCCTCTATTTCTCCATATTGTTTGCAAATATTTACCTTTTTCAGATTTAGATATATTTTCATCTACAATACTATATGGATTATTTAGATTATAGTTTGGATATGTAACCATTGCCAAAATATTTCCTGTAGATGGTTCCATAACTATTACATTTGCTCCATCTGTACATGCATTATCTATACAAGCTTCTTCTACATATTTTTCTACTATTGATTGAATTCCTATATCTATTGTAGTTACTAATGAGTTGCCATCAATTGCATTTGTATATCTTTCAACTTTGCCTTTTACTTCTTTTCCAGCCCCATCTTTTACTTTTGTTATTCTTCCTTTTTCACCTTTTAAATAATTGTCATATTTAGCTTCTAATCCTTCTAATCCTTGATTATCACTCCCACAAAATCCAATTACATGTGATGCTAAATTATTGTATGGATAATATCTTTTTGTATCTTCATCTATATTAATTCCTTGATTTAAATTATTATCAATTAACCATTTACTTAAAATATCTACTTTTTCTTTTTCTTGTTTTCTTACTATTGTCTCTATTGAACTTTTTTTCTTTATCCTTTTTAAAACATTTTCATAATCTAAATCAAACACCTCAGACATTTCCATTGCTATCTTTTCTTTATTTTCTTCTGCTATATTAGTAGAATTAACCGTTACTGTATATACTGTTGAGCTTATAGCTATTGGAATCATATTTGAATCATATATTGTCCCTCTTTTAGGATTGATTTTTCTATCTAGTGTTTGTTGTTCATAAGCTAAAATTTGAAGTTCTTCTCCATTTACAAACTGTATCCAGGCTACTCTAAAAATTAAAACAATTAATATAGTAATAGCAAATAATAACAAAAAAACCATTCTTCTTTTTCTACTAATATTATTCAATTCAATCATTCCTTTTTCTAATTTATTAAATATTATTAAATAGGAATTAATTGTATTACTAGTTTAAAAATTATTTACAAGTGCAAAGAAATTACTTTAACATAAAAAAAGCATAAGAATTTTTTATTCTTACACTTCAATATTATAAATAATTAATTTTATATATTATCTTTAAAATATTTAATTGTTTTTTCTAATCCTTCTTCTAATGAAATCTCTGGTGAATAATTCAATAATTCTTTTGCTAATTTTAAATCTGGTTTTCTCTTAATAGGGTCATCTTGTGGTAATTCTTTATAAATAACTTTACTTTTTGAATTTGTAAGTTTGATAACCTTTGATGCTAATTCATTCATTGTTACTTCTATTGTATTTCCCAAATTAATTGGTCCAGTAACTGTATCTGGTGTATTCATAGTTTTAATTATTCCATTTAGCAAATCATCTACATAACAAAAACTCCTTGTTTGACTTCCATCACCATAAACCTCAATATCTTCATTTTTTAATGCTTTACAAATAAAATTAGATATTACTCTACCATCATCTTTCCTCATATTAACACCATAAGTATTGAATATTCTAACCACTTTTGTTATTACATTATACTGTTGACGATAAATAAAGCATAGTGTTTCAGCACCTCTTTTGCCTTCATCATAACATGATCTTACTCCCATAGTATTAACATTTCCAAAATAATCTTCTGTCTGTGGATGTACAAGTGGATTTCCATATATCTCACTAGTACTAAATTGTAAAAATTTAGCATTATATAATTTTGCTAATTCTAATAAATTTCTAGTACCTTTTATACATGTATCAAATGTTTGTAAAGGTACTTCTTGATAAAATTTAGGACTTGCTAAACAAGCAGCATTATATATTTGATCTACTTTAATATCTATTTCCTTTGTAATATCTGCTTTAACTAATTCAAATTTCTCATTATTTATTAATTCTTTTAAATTTTCCATTCTACCAGAAGAAAAATCATCAACACAAATCACTTCATTTTCAGGATCTTCCAATAACTTTCTACATAAATTACTTCCTAATACTCCTGCTCCTCCTGCTACTAATATTTTCATTATATTATTTCCTTTCTATCTATATTTTATAATACAATATAATGCTCTTATTCCATCTTTTATATTTATTTTCTTTCCTTCTTCTTTTGTTCGTGGATTATATTGAATTGGAACCTCAACAATTTTTGCTTTCTTTTTGGAAAGTTTGGCTGTTACTTCAGGTTCAAATCCAAATCTATTTTCTTGTAGTTGAATTTCTTTTATTATCTCACTTTTAAATAATTTATAACATGTTTCCATATCTGTTAGTTTATAATGGGTAAATGTATTAGAAAATTTAGTTAATATTTTATTAGCTATTCTATTTCCAAAATATCCTTTTTTGTACCCTTCATGAGAAAAACGACTTCCATAAACAACATCACATTCATTATTAAGTAATGGTACTAATAAATTATTATATTCTTCAGGATTATATTCTAAATCAGCATCTTGAATAATAATATAATCACCTGTTGCATAATTAATTCCTGTTCTAATTGCAGCTCCTTTTCCCATATTTTTTTCATGAAATAATAATTTGTAGTTACTTTTTTTTATATTTGATAATATTTCTCTAGAATTATCTGTTGAATAATCATCTACAATAATAATTTCTTTCTCAACATTATTTAAAGTTACATTATTAACTTTTGTTAAGATCTTTTCTATATTTTTTTCTTCATTAAAACACGGAATAATAATTGATAATTTTTTCATTATTCTACTCCTTTAAAAACATTCCATTCATTAGTACTTACATCATATGTATATATATTTTTTTCTTCTAAATTATTTCTTACAATCCAAAACTTTACATTTTCCAAATAAGCTTTAGAATTTATATGATGTAAATCCCATCCTACAGGTATTTTTCCTGTATATCCATTCAATGTTTTTATATCATATTTCAAACAAATCATCCATGCTTCTAGCATGTATCTATAGTTTTTATCATCGGTATATTTCTTAATTTGTCCATTATCAACAATAAAAAATGCATCTACATCTTTCGGTGGTTCAGAAAATTGATTAAACAGATCATTATATTCTCTGCAATTCCATTTACTGTTCACTCCATAAATTGTCGTATTTTCTAATAGAACTAAAAATATGGCAAATAATAAAATTCCTTTTATAACTTTTCCATGCTGTTGGTATGCTAATTGAAAACTATATGCAACAATTATACTAATTGGTATTATTGAGCATAAATATATGCGATCTAATACTCTAATTGCAGTTGCACCAGGAAGTACAATTCTTACATAATTCCATAAGCAAAATCCTCCAAAATTAATTGGTAAAATCAAAAAAAGCAAAACCACAATTGGTATATAAAAAATAAACTTATGTTCTTTGATAATTTCCTTATTATACAAATATATACTACAAATAAAGAAAAAAACTAATTCTATTATTGGAATACCATACGGTACATCCAAAGCCGATATATTCATTATCTTTCCATACAGTAAACTTTCCCTTCCAACATTTATCATATTATAAATAGATGAATCTCCAATTAATTCAAATCCCCCTGTTTGACTATACACTGATAGATAAACATATGCAAAAGGTAACATTATAACAATAAAGTAAATTAAATAACTAAAAACTGGTAAAATTTTTCTAATATTATTATTTGATTTTTCATTCCACTGATTTTTTATTTCTAATAGAATATAAAGCATTCCAAATAAAATCATGCCGAGTGCATAAAAATAACCTGTATAAAAACTAGTATAAAATATAAGTGCAAATATACTAAGAGCTATATACATATATTTCTTTTTTTTTGAATCGAAAAATTTATAAAGCATTACTAACACTAACGGAATAAAACATATTGCATATAACTGCATATGACTTGCAGAATTAGCCAATGATATTGAATATGAAAATATAATAGTTCCTAAAAATGATGCTGGAAGTTTTAGTTTCAAACATTTGATAAAATAATATAATATAGATACTGTTCCTAACAAATGTATTATAATTATAGTTATTTTAGTAGCTAATAATAAATTTATTCCTATAAATCTGAAAAACACGAACGGAATTGCTAAACCAATTAGCATATCTGAACTTCCTAGCATATTTGTCATAGGATAAAATACAGGTAGTATATTAATAGATTCTTTTCCAATAAAGCAATTATAATAGTGTTCTAGCATCAATGAAATATATCTTCCATCCCCATCGTCTCCAAATAAATTATCATTAAATAGAACATTTCTAAAAAAGATTACTTCTAAGATAATAACAAAAAATACAATAATAATAATTTGCTTCTTATTCTTCATAATTACTCCCTATATGATATAATGCTTTTTATATCATACAAAATACCTTCATAGTATATCCAAAAAAAAAATTATTGTCAATGTTTTTTCAATCCTTCTGAAACAATAAAAAAAAATACATAGCAAATGTCATGTATTTTTCTCTTTTAATTTATATTCTTATTAATCACTATAATCACTATCTATTATTACTGAATAAATATAATTTGGATATTTTTCCTTTAATTCTTTTATTACATTACTTTTAACGCTCTCTGGATCCTTTTCTTCAAAAGATATTATTAAATCGAACATTATATTTTTTTCTTTTTCATCTACATAGAATCCATGTAACCCTAAAATATTTTCATATTTTTTAATAATATTTTCTAAATCTTCTTTTAAGGCTGCATATTTTTCTTCACTTGTATTTGAGGCATATATTCCTATTGTAAGTATTATATTAAATTCTTCATAAATTTTATATTCTATAGATTTAGTAAGAGTATGTATTTCTTTGGCAGTCATTTCATCTGGAATTTCAATATGTACAGATCCTATTGTTTGATTTGGTCCATAGCTATGTAACATTAGATCATATGCACCTTTTACATTATCGAATGAAATTATAGTATCTTTTATTTTTTTAGACAAATCACTATCCATTCTAATACCTATAACATTATCAATTGTTTCTGTAAATAATTCTATACTAGATCTAATAATTATTATTGAAATAATTACTCCCAAAATACCTTCTAAATTTATGTTCCAAACAAGATTTATTATAGCAGCAACCAAAATTGAAACAGATATTATCGCATCAAAAATCGCATCAATGCCAGAAGCTACTAAGCTTTGTGAATTAATTTTTCTTCCAATCTTTTTAAAATATGTACCTAAAACAAATTTTGTAATTATAGCAACAATAATTACAATTAATGATACAATTGTATAATTAGTTTCTTCTGGCATAATAATTTTTACAACTGATTCTTTAAAGGCTGTAACTCCAGCAATTAAAATAATTATCACAATAATCATAGAAGCTATATATTCTATCCTACCGTGGCCAAAAGGATGCTCTTTGTCTGGCTGTTTATTTGCAAGCTTTGCACCTATAATTGTAATTATGGAAGAAAGGGCATCACTTAAATTATTTAAAGCATCTAAAACTATAATAACTGAGTTTGCAAGTATACCTACAATTGCTTTAAATGTTACTAAAATTAAATTTACAATTATACCCTTAATACTAGTTTTAATAATAATTTTTTCTCTGTTCATATTATTTTCCTTTTTAAATTTTATTCATTTATTGTATCTATTATTTCTTGTTTACTTCTTAAACCAATAATTGTATTCTTTGCATTTCCGTTTTCAAAAACTATAATTGTAGGAATACTCATAATTTCATATTTTTCAGCAATAGACATATTTTCATCTATATTAATTTTTGTAAATTTTACTTTTCCTTCTAGTTCTTCTGATATTTTTTCCATTACTGGTCCTAACATTTTACATGGTCCGCACCAATCCGCATAAAAATCTACTACTACTTTTCCTTCTGCTTTTAAGACCTCGTTTTCAAAATCAGTTTCTGTAATTTTTAAAACTCCCATTTTAATATTCTCCTTTAATTTTAAATTTTACTAGCAGCAAGTCCTGCTATCATCCCTTCGTATACAGCTTTATTTACTTGTAATAATCCGCCGTTTACATTACCACATGAAAACAATCCTTCTATATTAGTTTGCATATTTTCATCTACAACTATACCATCGCTTTTTAAAATTACTCCTAATTTTTTAGCAAAATCAGCTCCACTTGCCTCTCCTAAAGCGATAAATATTCCATCTACTTCTATTAT
>JAEEGL012570532.1_pt1 | contig 10513 bp, 7 predicted proteins | sample 9134231 | NCBI WGS metagenome assembly JAEEGL01 (sample SAMN16246548, study PRJNA631951) | gut metagenome | biome: gut microbiome; feature: rumen; material: fiber-attached | host: Bos | place: Iran: Karaj | collected 2018-10
GCCAGGGTGATGCCCAAGGTGGACAGCATACCCACGGCAGCGATACCGATACCGTAAAGACCTCTCGAAAGGTTAGCGGCAGTAAACTCAATATTGAAGCCATTGGCGCAGAGATAGGCCAACACGATGGCCACACCCACGGTGACGACGGGGATGGCCGTAGAAAGCATACCCAAGCCCAAGCCAGAGATGATAACCGTGGCTGGCCCTGTCTTCGAGCTCTCGGCCACCTTTTGCGTGGGCTTGTAGCTCTGTGAGGTATAGTATTCAGTAGCTTTACCAATGATCACGCCAGCCAGCAAGCCGACCACCACTGAGAGTGAAGTCTGCCACCACATATTGGCGTATTCACCCGTCTCTTTTCCAAAGAGGAAATACATGATGCCGAAGGTAGCGGCAGCAATCAAGACGGCGGCCGTATTGGTACCGCGGCTCAAAGCGCCAAGAAGTTCCTTCATGCCAGCGTTTTCCTTGGTGCGCACCAAGAAGATACCAATCAAGGAAAGCAACACACCGACAGCTGCGATGAGCATAGGAGCAAGCACGGCCTTAAACTGCATACCTTCAACAGCAGCAGTGGCGAAAGCAGAAGCGCCCAGTGCCATGGTAGCCAAGATGGAGCCAGCGTATGACTCGTAAAGGTCGGCGCCCATGCCAGCCACGTCACCTACATTGTCACCCACATTGTCGGCGATGGTGGCGGGGTTACGCGGGTCATCCTCAGGGATGTTGTACTCGGTCTTACCAACGAGGTCGGCACCGACATCAGCAGCCTTGGTGTAGATACCGCCACCCACACGGGCAAACAGAGCCTGCGTGGAAGCACCCATACCGAAGGTCAGCATGGTGGTGGTGATGGTGATGAGGTCGTTTTCGGCTCCAACAGCCTCAAGCAGACCCGTGCCATTCAAGACGAGGAACCACACGGACACGTCGAGAAGGGCGAGACCCACCACGACGAGACCCATGACAGCACCCGAACGGAAGGCCACCTTCAGGCCGCTATTCAACGAGTTGCGAGCGGCGTTGGCCGTACGAGCCGAGGCATAGGTGGCCGTCTTCATGCCGAAGAAGCCAGCCAAGCCCGAGAAGAAACCGCCCGTGAGAAAGGCAAACCACACGATGCCGTTCTGCAACTTGAAGTAGGCCATGATACCGAAAATGGCTGCCAAGATGATGAACACAATGATCACCACCTTGTACTGCTGCTTCAGGTAAGCCATGGCTCCCTTGCGGACATGCGCAGCGATTTTCTTCATCAGGTCAGTACCTTCGTCTTGTTTCATCATCTGTTTGTAGAAGATGAAAGCAAATGCCAGGGCCAAGATGGAGGCCGCCAGCACAATGTAAATAATACTGTTGCTAATCATAAGATTGTTAATTAGTTAAACTTGTTTTGATTCAAAAATAACAGTTCTTTTAGATGTTTTCAGTTGCTTTGAGGGGACAAAAATAAGGACAAATACTATTGAAATGAAAATTTTTTGCAGAGTTTTTTCGGAAAAACAACTTTTTTTGCTCGTTTCCAAAAAAGTCCCTACTTTTGACGATTGAAGGAAATAGGTGTTGTCTTGGAATAGAAACTTAAAAATCAGTTTTTTAGCAGAGCCGCCACCCTCATCCTTCCAAAATTGAGCAGTTATGAACAAGGTCAATTTGGAAATCGTAGGCCTGACCTATAGCGAATCCTCGACGGGAGCGTATGTCTTGATCCTGGGCGACAAGAACTCGCAACGCCGCCTGCCAATCGTCATCGGCAGCGCCGAAGCCGAGAGCATCGCCGTAGGCATCGACCACCAACGCAAAGGGCGTCCCCTCACCCACGACCTATTCTTGAGGTTTGCCAAAGAATTCGGCATCGAAATCATGGAGGTGGTCATCAACCGCTTCCGCGACGGTGTCTACTATGCCATGCTGGTGTGCAAGCAGGGCGACGACCTCACGATGATCGATGCGCGTCCTTCCGATGCCATCGCCATCGCCGTGCGGGCAGGATGCGAGATCTATGCCTACGAAACCGTCATGGACGAAGCGGGCATTATCATGGATGACATGGAAAAGGAAGAGACCGAAGAACCCGCCGAGGCCCCTATTAATATAGGTAAGGCTCAAACCAGCCTCGACATGCTCGACTTGGACACTTTGGAGGAACTGCTTCAAGAAGCCATCGACAATGAGGACTACCAGAAGGCGGCAGAGATTAGGGATGAGATCAATAGGAGGAAATAAGAGCTGTTAGCCATTAGCCGTTAGCTGTTAGCTTATTGGCTACCAAGCTAAAAGCTAACGGCTAAAAGCTAAAAGCCAATTTAATTTTTTGAATATTAAATCATTAAATCGACAAATATGAAAGCAATCAAATTCAGACTGATCGTGATGAACTTCCTCATCTTTGCGGTGTGGGGAGCTTATCTTTGCTCGTTGGGCATCTACCTGGGCCGTATCGGCATGGGAGCCAACATCGGTAAATTCTTCGCCATCCAAGGCATCGTCTCTCTCTTCATGCCCGCCTTGATGGGCATCGTGGCCGACCGTTGGATTCCCGCACAAAAGCTTTTGGGCATTTGCCACTTCTTGGCCGCTGTCTTCATGGCCTTGGCTGGCTATATGGGCATGAAATATGGCGCAGATGTCACCTTTGGACAGCTATTCCCATTCTATGCCATCAGCGTGGCTTTCTTTATGCCGACCATCGCCTTGGGCAACTCGGTGTCATACAATGCCTTGAACCAAGCCGGACTCGACACGGTGAAGGCCTTCCCTCCCATCCGTGTGTTCGGCACCATCGGCTTCATCCTCTCCATGTGGATTGTCAACTTCACGGGCTATAAGAACGGCTACGAGCAACTGTTTGTATCCGCCGCATGGGGCATCATCTTGGCCATTTATGCCTTCACCTTGCCTAACTGCCCCGTCAACAAGAATGTGGAGAGCAAGTCGTTCGTCGACACCTTCGGTCTGCGTGCCTTTGCCTTGTTCAAGGACGCACGCATGGCCGTGTTCTTCATCTTCTCGTTCCTCTTGGGCATGTGCCTGCAGGTGACCAACGGCTTCGCCACGCCTTTCTTGGATGCTTTCGGCCAGTCGCCGGAATACGCCAATGCCTTCGCGGTGAAGAACAATGTTTTCCTTTCGTCCATCTCGCAAGTCTCTGAAACGCTTTGCATCTTGCTCATCCCCTTCTTCCTGAAGAAATTCGGTATCAAGAAGGTGATGCTCATCGCCTTTGGCGCTTGGGCCTTGCGTTTCTTCTTCCTTGGCGCTGGCAGCCCAACGGGCTTCGGTCTCGTACTCTTTATCCTCTCGATGATCGTCTACGGCGTAGCCTTCGACTTCTTCAACATCAGCGGTTCGCTCTTCGTCGACCAAAACACCGACGAGAAGATCCGCAGCAGTGCCCAAGGCGTGTTCATGATGATGACCAACGGACTCGGTGCCACCATCGGTTCGTTCTGCGCCCAAGCTATCGTCAACCACTTCACCCTCGGCAAAGCAGACTTCAACGAACTGATGACGGGCTGGTCGAACGCATGGTATGTGTTTGCCGCCTTCGCTCTTGTGGTAGGTATCCTGTTCGCCATCTTGTTCAAGTACAAGCACGAGCCTGAAAAGAAATGAAGCAATACCTAGACCTACTCCAATATATCCTCGACCACGGCCATCAGAAAGGTGACCGTACGGGAACCGGCACCATCAGCGTGTTCGGCTACCAGATGCGTTTCGACCTCCAGGAGGGCTTCCCTCTGGTCACCACCAAGAAGGTGCACCTGAAGTCCATCATCTACGAGTTGCTGTGGATGCTCCGCGGCGACACCAACGTCCGGTACCTGCACGACCATAAGGTCAGCATCTGGGACGAATGGGCCGACCCGAAGGGTGACCTCGGTCCGGTCTATGGCGCCCAATGGCGCAATTGGAACGGCGAGGGCATCGACCAGATCGCCGAAGTGGTGCGCAGCATCAAGGAAAACCCCAACAGCCGCCGCCACATCGTGACCGCGTGGAATCCTTCCGTGCTCCCCGACGAGCACGAGAAGGATTTTGCCGCCAACGTAGCGGGCGGCAAGGCGGCGCTTCCTCCCTGCCATGCCTTCTTCCAGTTCTATGTAGCCGAAGGCCGGCTTTCGTGCCAGCTCTACCAGCGTAGCGCAGACGTGTTCCTGGGCGTGCCCTTCAACATCGCCTCCTACGCCCTGCTGACCATGATGATGGCCCAAGTATGCGGGCTGAAGCCGGGCACGTTTGTCCACACCTTTGGCGACGTGCACATCTACAACAACCACATCGAACAGGTGAAGACCCAACTGTCGAGGACGCCACGTCCGCTGCCCACCATGCTGCTCAACCCTGAAGTAAAGGACCTTTTCGATTTTGATTATGAGGACTTCACCTTGGTCAATTACGATCCGTGGCCGGCAATCAAAGGCGAGGTGTCTGTCTAGCTCCCCACCTCGCTTCGCTCGGCGGTTCTTTTTCTTGGAAAAATCATGGCTACCGAGCTAACATCCCTATGGGATTCAACTTTAATAAGCCAACGAAACAACTGATTAACTGAACAACAGAACAACTACCAACTGATATGACACTATCGATTATCGTGGCGATGGCAAAAAACAGGGCTATCGGCATCAACAACCAGCTTATCTGGCATAACAGCAACGACCTGAAACACTTCAAGCAAGTGACCCAAGGACACTGTGTCGTCATGGGACACAACACCTGGCTCTCCCTCCCGGGACAGCGGGCGTTGCCCAACCGCCGCAACATCATCATCTCCGACCGGCTGGACGAGGCTCCCGAGGGCTTCGAGCTCGCCACCTCCATCCCCGAGGCGCTCGACCTGGTGCGCGACGAGGAGGAGGTCTTCATCATGGGCGGCGGCAGCATCTACGAACAGTTCCTGCCCAAGGCCGACAAACTCTACCTCACCCGCATCGACAAGGCCTTCGAGGCCGACACCTACTTCCCCTTCATCAACTTCGAGAACTACGACCTGATTGAGCTGGAGGTCATCGACGACGATCCCCAGGTGGATTATTCGTATCGGTTCGAGGTTTGGGAGAAGAAATAAACCATACCGACCAGGAAGATGGGCTATCGACCATGAGGCCCGTCAGGGGCTTCCCTTTGGCTGCACCCCGTAGGGGTGCCCTGTCGGTAACCACGGGCAACGACCCAAGAAAAACGGGATTGAAAACCCCTGGAAAAACGGGGGTGAAAAAACCGGAAAAGCTAGGGTGAAACCCCTTGGAAAGTCATCGGGGTGAAACCCCAAGAAAAAAGTTGCGGCGCCTGGATACCCAGGCGCCGCAACTTTTTTTCAGGCAATCGGATTCTTATCGAATCACCGACACCTTCTTGATGGACTCACCGTTGGCGGTGATCACCTTCACCATGTAGAAGCCAGGCTCCACATTGTTCAGGTTGACGATGGCGCTGTTGCCTTCCAAGGCACTGCTGAGCATCAGCTGGCCAAGGGCATTGAAGACCATCACCTGTTGCAAGGCCTCACCTTCCACCGTGAAGCTACCGTTGTTCGGGTTCGGGAAGACGCTGATTTGCTGACCGTTGGCCTCATCGACACCCGTAGGCGACCAGTACACATCGAGCTGGAAGCGGTTGTGGTCACCCAGCAGATAAGCCGGAGCAGAGACACAGTCGCTGTCCTCGTAGTAGCCGCAGACACGATAGGAATAGTTGCCTTCCTGGTTCAGGGAGTTATCGGTATAGCTGGTAGCCGTGGGCGACACACTCTTGATGCGTCTGAAGGCCTCATCCCCTTTCTTACGATAGATTTCGATGGTCGAAAGGCCTTCGGTATTGTCGGGAGCATGCCATTTCAGCTTGATCTTGTGCTGGGCACCCGTGGTCTCATAGTCGAGGTCATACGGAGCGTCGCAACCGACACCCGCATTGGCGCAGGACTCGTTGGAAGAATTCTCGTTCTCACCGCCATAGCTCAGGAAGACCACATAATAGCAGTGGCCACCCACCGGGGCGTTGTGATCAACGAAGGAAGTGCCTTCGAGCACGGTGCGGAAGAGCAGGCCGTCGCGATACACGTTGTAACCGTAGCCACCATCGCTGACGCCATCCCACGACACGTTGATGTCGTAAGGACTCGTCTCATCCTGAAGGGCCACCAGATTGGAAGGCGTACCCGTACCGATTTCGTTGCCGCAACCATTGTTGACCTCATAGAAGGTACCCTCGGCAAAATCGGCAGAAGCACCGGTGTAGTTGAACACCGTCTGGTTTTGGGAGTTCTTGATGATGATGGTCATGGACGGGATCTCATCCGACGGGGCATTCCATACGAAGTGCACCTTGCCCACCGGAACCGCAACGGAAACCGAAGACGGGCTGGAAGTGGTCGTGGTCATGGTACGGATCAAGGAACCGGCCGAGTTATAGAGCGCGATGTTGCCACCACGCCAGCCTTGCGGCAGGTTGGACGACATCATGACGGTCCAGTTGCAGGTGGGACCGAAGCTCGTGATCTCGGAATAGGTGGTCTTGCCATGGCTGCCGGAATAGACGGCATAGATGGAATACTGGAACTGGTCGAATCTCGGGACCTCGTTATCGACGTAGGTCATGGTGCTGCCCGGGGTGGCGTTGTCCAAGGTGGCGATCACCTCTTCACCGCGCTTGATGATGATCTGGTCGATGGCGGGAAGGGTAGCATTCGTCATGGTATGCGAAGGATTGGTCCAACTCAGTGTGGCGCTCAGTTCATTGTCGGCGGCAGGGGTAACCGTGAATGCGGTGGGAGCCTGAGGCGTGGAGGCGTACACAGCGGAGGGAACAAAATTGAAGATGGCACCGTCACCGACGTGGTAGTCCTGGGTCTCGAACGTGAAATAGTCGTCGCCAGTACCGCCCCAACCCCAGTTGAAGTGATAGAAATCATCGTCTCTATAGCCATCGAGCACGAAAGCATGTCCGTAAGGAGCATCTTCCTCCGTGCCGGAGTACAGCAGCGGCCAACCCATATCCAGCGATTCCTTCACCTTCTGGGCCCACACCGTGGGAGAGAAGTTGGCTCTTCTTTGATAGACTGCGGCGTTGGTATAGTCGAAATAGACGGAAATACGCTGCGAAGCCAGTTGGCTGTTCGAGCCGGATCCGTCATAGTCCCAGTCCATGTCGACGGCAACCGCGCAGTGATACATCAGCGTGGCCACAGCGTCGATCTGCACTTGCGGCGAACCCGACGAAAGCGTGACAGGCATGTTGTCCCAATCGTAGGTGGTGGCGCCAAAGTTGGCGGAGCAGGTTTGGGCCGGTACGTTGACCGGGTGCTGTGAGGTATAGGGGTGTGCTTGAGAGGTGTAGGTGTGCGAACCCGTTCCATGCAGCGGGTGGTTCCAGCGCTTCATCACTTGGGACATGGCGGTGGCAACACAACCGGCATAGAAGTGCCCACCAGGGCAACCGGCAAATGCGGGGCAGTAGTAGTTGTAGGGATAGCTTTGGTTCCACTTGGTGGAGCAGAGCGGAGCGACTGCACGGCCACCGTTCTTCGACATCAGGCGGCCTTCGTTGGCCAGCATCTCCCATTCAGCAGCCACATCCACCGAAGGGGTACCCGTATGGCTTCTGCGAGCACGTTCGATGGTACGGAGATAGTAGGCACGTCCGGGAACGTTGAGGTCGAAAGGCTCCGTCATCGAGAAACCGATGATCGGGCGGTAGTAGTCGTCAGCGGAAACGACGACAAAACCTTCCTTGCCGATGTTGAAGACATAGAACGCGGTGTTCCCACGCTCCGTGACAGGAGCATAGACCAACTCGAGGCTTCCGCCTTTGGTCTCCATAGTGGATTGGGCAAATTGCTGTCCAACCATCTTGGCCCGATTGACGTCGACGGGACCGGCATGCAGCATGCCAATACCCAAGACCAGGGCCAGAACGCTAAGTAAGTACTTCTTCATGTATGTAAGATTTAGATTTGTTTTAATTGGTTTTAACAATGAAAAAACGGACAAATGTAAGGAATTAATCCCAATCCCGCCACAAATCGGGGCGTTTTTATGCATTTTTAAGTTTTTTGTTCCTTTTTCTTGGCCGCCGGGAACAGGATGTTGTTCAGGATCAGCCGATATCCCGGAGAGTTGGGATACAGGTCCAACTCGGTCGGGGGGTCGCCCACCAGATGGCGGTAATCCTCAGGATCGTGCCCGCCCAGGAAGGTCCAGAAACCATTGCCGAAGTTGCCGTGGATGTAACGGTCCTCATCGTAGGCGGCGTTGTCGCCCAACACCACGACACTGGGCTTGACGTAGGCTTTCCTAAAGGCGGTGGTCTGTCCCATGAATCCCTTGATCAGCTTCTCGTGACACTGGGTCAGCATGGTCGGCACGGGATCCCATTTGGCGGAGAAGTCGAACAGCAGGAAAAAGTCGTTGTTCTCGTGAACGGTCCGGGCACGGTCGAGCGAGATGTCGATGTTGGACACCTCATACTCCTGCGGATTGGTGGAGACCGTGAAATCGGTGAAAGCGAAGCAGTTGTCGTAATTCAGACGTTTCGGGTCGCCCGGTCGGATCGGGTCGCCGTCGAACATGTAGTCGCAGATGTCGAGTCCTTCGGCGGCCAAGGCGATGTCGTAGCTGTCGGGGGCCGAACACATGGCGAACATGTACCCTCCACCGGCCACGAACTCGCGGATCTTCTTGGCCACCGCCAACTTCAGCTGCGACACCTTGGAGAACCCCCAACGGGCCGCCGTCGCCTCCTGTAGCTTCACGTCCTCCTGATACCAGGGATAGTTGTGGTAACGTGCCCAGAACTTGCCATACTGGCCGGTGAAGTCCTCATGATGGAGATGCAGCCAGTCGTAAGTGGGCAACACCCCCTGCAGGACCTCGTCGTCATAGACCACGTCGTAGGGGATCTCCGCGTAGGTGAGCACCAGCGTCACCGCGTCGTCCCAGGGCAGGGAGTTCTTGGGGGCATACACCGCCACTCGCGGAACCTTCTGCAGCTTCATCTCATCCATGTTGACCCCCGGATCGGCAATCTGTGCCAGGATCGCCTCCGCCTGAGCGTCGGCGATGACCTGATACGACACGTTGCGCATCTTGCATTCCTTCTCGAACAGCTCATGGTAGGGAATCAGGTAACTGCCGCCCTTGTAGTTGAGCAGCCAGCTGATCTCCACCTCCCGCTGCAGCACGAAATAGGCCACACCGTAGGCCTTGAGGTGGTTCGACTGGGTGTGGTCCATCGGAATCAACAGGTAGGCGCCTCGCAACGGGAGCGTCGCAAGCGCCAACAAAACGAACATCAGGAAGGCAAATCGCTTCATGGACAATTCCTACTAGGTTGAAATGGAATGCAAAGATAACATTTTTCCTCCAAATGGGGAATAAAAATGATGAATTGCCAATATTTCAATAGTTCTGTATTAATTGAATCTATTTTCATATCTTTGCAGGCAAACAGCATCCACCATGGCCACCTACAAACGAAAAAAGATCAACAAGGGACTGATCGTCCTCAACCGGGGCGAACGCGCCGCCGTCATCAGCCTGTTGTCGCTCATCGCCCTCTTCTTGGGTTTCAGCCTCTTCCGTCCCGTCCTCCCCTTCGGCAAAAAAGGCCCCATGGCCTTTCACAACCTCGACTCGATGTTGGCGGCCCACGCCCTGCCCGACCCGGAGACACCGAAACAGGACGGAACGAACGGGATCGGAAAGACAACCTATGCCGACGACAAGGGCCTTGGCCAGAACCATGATAAAAACCGCAGCAAAAACAGTAGCAAAGACGACGACGCCACAACAACATATCGTATTCATGAAGGAAACGTCACCAACCCGAAAACCAGCAACGGGAATACAAGCACCGGCCACACGAAGGCCCAGCCAAAGGCGCTTCCGCTCAATACCGCCGACTCGACCGAATTGGTCGCCTTGCCTCAGATCGGCGAAGTCATGGCCAGCCGGATCCACCGCTACCGCGATCGCCTGGGAGGCTATGTGTCGTTGGACCAGCTGTTTGAGGTCAAAGGCATGGACACCGTCCGTTTCGAGACCATCCGGCCCTATCTCGTGCTAGAAACCGACGACATCCGGCATCTCGATGTCAACAACGACGAATTCAAGACCCTGCTGCGACACCCCTATCTCGAATACGACCAGGTGAAGGCCATCGTCAACTACCGCGAACGCAAAGGCCTTATCCGCGACTGGAAACAACTGTGCGAACTCATCGGGGACGTTAATCCGCTCCTACAACACTATGTTACCTATTAATAAAAGGGTAATCGGATGGTATTTGTCCCAGGGGTTTCCCGATGGTCAACCCCGTGGCTACCGACAGGACACCCCTACGGGGTGTGGACAAACCCCGTTAGGGGTTCGACGTTGGTAGCCAGGGGCACGGCCCCTGGATTACGGAAAAACGTATTTGTTATTCCCCTTTCCACCCATCCCACGGTACCGACAGGGCACACCTACGGGGTGTTGACGAACCCCGTAGGGGTTCGATGTTGGTAGCCAGGGGC
>JAEEGL012798010.1_pt1 | contig 10513 bp, 5 predicted proteins | sample 9134231 | NCBI WGS metagenome assembly JAEEGL01 (sample SAMN16246548, study PRJNA631951) | gut metagenome | biome: gut microbiome; feature: rumen; material: fiber-attached | host: Bos | place: Iran: Karaj | collected 2018-10
AAGACCGCCGCCGTTACCGCCGGCTCCGGCTTCGTCGTAGCGCTGTTGTCGAAATAGATCATGCCCGATCTCCAAAATACGGGCCCGCATCTCTGCGGGCCCTTCTTGATAACTATTGAACGCTCTATCAGCGGGCGTAATCGACCGCTCTGGTCTCCCTGATGACGTTGACCTTGATCTGGCCGGGATACTCGAGCTCGCTCTCGATCTTCTTGGAGATCTCTCTTGCGAGCAGCGCCATCGAATCGTCCGAGACCTCGTCGGGCCTCGCGATGATCCTGATCTCGCGTCCTGCCTGGATGGCGAAGGACTTGTCGACGCCCGGAGTCGAGTTCGCGATCTCCTCGAGGTTCTGGAGCCTCTTGATGTAGGTGTCGAGAGTCTCGCGCCTGGCTCCCGGACGGGCCGCCGAAAGAGCGTCCGCCGCGGCGATGAGGACAGCCTCGGGGCTCTTGGGCTCGTAGTCTCCGTGGTGAGCCGCCATCGCGTTGATGACAGCCTCGGATTCCTTGTACTTACGCAGTACGTCGATACCTATGTCCACGTGAGTCCCCTGGACCTCGTGGTCTATGGACTTTCCGATATCGTGGAGGAGTCCGGCTCTCTGGGCGAGCTTTACGTCCATGCCGAGCTCTCCGGCCATGAGGCCCGCGAGGTGGGCGACCTCGAGCGAATGCTTGAGGACGTTCTGCCCGTAGCTCGTACGGTATCTCAGTCTTCCGAGGAGCTTTATGAGCTCCGGATGGAGGTTATGGATACCCATCTCGAAGGTGGCGGCTTCGCCCTCTTCCTTGATGGTGTTGTTGACTTCCTTGGTCGCCTTCTCGACCATCTCCTCGATCCTGGCCGGGTGGATACGCCCGTCGGTGATGAGCTTTTCGAGGGCGATCCTGGCGATCTCGCGCCTTACAGGATCGAAGCCGGAAAGGATAACGGCCTCAGGCGTATCGTCGATGATAAGATCGACTCCGGTCGCCTGTTCTATGGCTCTTACGTTCCTTCCCTCGCGGCCTATTATACGGCCCTTCATCTCGTCCGTGGGGAGAGGCACTACCGACACTGTGGTCTCCGCGACGTGGTCCGCGGCGCAGCGCTGGATGGCTCCGGTTATTATCTCCTTCGCCCTCTTGTCAGCCTCTTCCTTTGCCTGGGTCTCGATGTCCTTTATCATTACCGAGGCGTCGTGTCTTACGTCGGCCTCGACGCTCTTTAAGAGCTGCTGCTTGGCTTCCTCCGCCGTGCAGCCTGATATCCTCTCGAGCTCGGCTATCTGTTTGGCGATGTACTCGTCGGCCTGCTTTTCCTTATCCTGGGCCGACTGCAGTCTTCTTGAGATGTTCTCTTCTTTCTTTTCGATCGATTCGATCTTGCGGTCCAGCGCCTCTTCCTTCTGGACTATGCGCTTTTCGGCTTTCTTGACTTCCTCGCGGCGCTCGCGTATGTCGCGATCCGCCTCGGCTCTCAGTGCGTGGATCTCGTGGCGCGTGTCCGCCAGCGATTCCTTTCTGATCTGTTCAGAACGGTTCTCTGCGTCTAAAATGATGTTCTTGGCCTGGGTCTCAGCGCTTCCTATCGTCCTTTCCGCGCGTGACTTCCTGAGAATATAACCAATTAGTATTCCGACAAGCAGAGCCGCTGCTGCACAGATGATATACCACATCATGTGCAAAGCACCTCCCTGTGCTCAACAGCCTTTACCGAAATAAAGACTGGTAACCCGATTTTTTCGCATAAAATCTATCTTAAACGATAATTTCTGCTGAAAATCATATTAAAATAATTAACCAAATAATCTTAACTTATATCAGAGATTATTGTCAACCATATTATCGTTCTCGAGATCACAAAATCAAGTCTCAAGATATCCGGACCACACAGATCGCGGCGCGAGGCCGCATGGAACGCGGGAACAGGGTGGCTGTACGGGGAGACGCTCTCGCTTAACGGGGCACCCCTCGCAGCGGGCCCTCGTCGCAAGCCTCGATTAATAAGTCTCCGCTGCTCCGGCTGGATTATCATCCGCCGATCGCAGGGAGACTTTATTATTGAGTCTTCTCCTCGCGCTAAGCTCCGTCTGCGTCTCCTTGGAGCATTGTTTGAGACTTGCCGGTCGCTAAGCGCCGGCGTCCCCTTAAACTCCCCTTAACAGCCACCCTGCTTCCCGCTCGGCGACATCACAGTATACATCCCGCGGCCTCACGCCTTTAAATACCTGGATCGCACGTTTTCTTGTTTTTCTAAGATCCGGAGCCCCAACATTCCTCATTAGTTGCCTATTCATACGTATTCGGCCTCTGAACATCAGTTTGCGTGGCTCTCAAAGTCTGCGGGAGAGTGTTTTCCTGTTTAAATAGCACTATTCCCGCGATTCTGACAGGAAAACCAGGATGCTCTTCGGCTTTATATGGCATATATTCTGGAGATGTACTGCGAAGTGGCCCCAGGCTGTCGATCTGAATGAATATTCGCTTGGTTCCAGGAATTCTTATGCATACAAATGTATAGCCGGCGCTTGCGGACGGATCTCGGATAACCGAAGCCGAAACTTTTCTGTCAGATCATCATGAAAATGCTGTTTTAGTCAGGAAAATGCCCGCCCTCAGGTTTTGCATATCCGGTTCCGGTATCAAACGGGAGGTGTCGCGGGCCTTCACGAGCGTCTCGGCGGAGCGGCGTCAGCAGACACGATATGTTCGAGCGTTATCGAGGGAACGTGCCGGACGCAGGTCCGGGAGACGGCGAGCATGTTTGAGCGAGTTTCGACTGTAGAAACGAGCGAGTTGCGGAGCCGGCCGAGATAGCGATGAACAGATCGAATGTCTGCAAGCCGCGGGAGCCACAAGACGCGAGAGGAGGCCCGCGAACCGACCCAGGTTGAGTCTTGCGCCACTGGATACCCTGATCATACATTCCCGGCGCTCGGCCGCGGGCAACACAAAACCGGCCGGGGATCCCCGGCCGGCCTCTGATATTCAGTCTTCTTACGCCTTCTTCGCGGCCTTTCTCTTCTCGACCCAGGCGAAGACGGCCTGTTCGAGAGACGGCCCGATAAGGCCCGTCACCGTTCCCAGAACGAGGCCCGCGAGCACGTCCGTAGGATAGTGGAGATAGAGATACATACGCGAGAACGCGACTATTATCGCGATTATCAGCGCCCAGATACCGAGCTTGCTCTTGACCTTCAGGAGAGCCACCGCGCAGGCGAAGCATGAGCCCGCGTGGCCAGACGGGAAGGACGCGTCCAAAGGCATCTTCACCATCAATTCAACGCTTGGATTAGCGATAAAGGGTCGCGTCCGGTTGACGAGAGGCTTAAGGATAAGGTTGCAGCATAGCGCTTCTATCGCGAGCGCGAAGGCCATGGCGTGCCCCACCCTCCGCGTCTTAGGGATGATCATAAGTATCACCGCGAGCACCATCCACAGTATCCCGCCGTCGCCCAGATGTGTAAGTACGGGCATAGTCGCGTCCAGCAGGCCGCATCTCAGATTGTTCTGGATCCAGTCCAGTATTCCCAGTTCCATGTTCGTTCTTTTCCTTTCGGAGTAAATAATAAAGCCCGGAGACCGAGGCCCCCGGGCTGTTCCAAGCTATTCGCAGATCTTTACGTCCGCCTCGTCCTTCGTCACGAAGATCACGTAACCTTCGCCGACGCTCTCGACGGGACCGGCTTCAAGGCTGTCGTGCTTGCAGTTGAGGTCCTTGTCGTATACAACGACTCTTACTCCCTCGCAGCTGAGCTTGTAGCTCTTGCCCTCGGGGATCTTATAGGCCTTCTCCGCGAACTCCATATTCGGTCCGCAGATCGCCTTCTTCTCCTAGAGAGAGCTGACCTTAAGGGTCGTTCCGGCTTCGCTGAGGATGAAGAGATATCCGTCGCTTACTCTGCTGATCGGCTTTTCAAGGCTGTCGATCACCGCGTCGGGATCGTTGGTGTGGAAGATCGCTCTGGCGTTCTTGTATTCGATGTCGAGGGTCTTGTCAGCTTCGACCTTGAAGGGCACGCAGGCTCCGGCCGGGATGGTATAAGTTCCGGGCTTGAGAGTCTCGACGGCGCTCTCTTCGACCGCGGTGTAGCCCATGACCTTCATATACTCGACGCCGTTCTCCTTCCAGCAGAACGGAAGCATGCTGTCCCTCGAGCCGATCATGGGAGCGGTGAGATAGTACGTAGTCGCGTCGTCCCCGTCGCTCCTGGCGCTGAAGCACATGTCCGGAAGAAGCGTTCCGTTGACATTAAAGGACACAAGACCGGCGTCCTTATCGCAGCCGACCTTTACCACTCCGCCCATGCCCAAAGCCATGAGGTCGGCCTCGTGGATCTTGCAGATAAGATAGGTCTTGCCTTCTCTCGCGAGCCAGCCGTCGCTGATCTCGTATTTCTGCGCGGGCATCTCAAACATGACGTTTCCGTCGTTGATCTCGTACTTTATTCCGCGATCGTCGGTCCTGAAGCAGAACTTGAGTCCCTGTTCTTCCATCGTGAAAGCTTCTCCGGTCCAGGGGATGGGCGGAAGAGCGGGCTTACCGTTGTTAGTTGCGGTCAGGCAGCCGTCCTTGAATTCGACTTCGACGGAACCGAAGGAATTGTAGTATTTTCCGGTGTATTCCTTGATGATCTCCTCGGGAAGAGGCTGCTTTTCGCGGTTCCTGACCTCTTTCCTTTCGATCCCCGCGACCTCGGCCATGCACTCGATAAGCACTTCGAGGATATTCGCGCCGCAGTCGAATGTCTGGGATATCGCACCCGCGAGTCCGAGCTTTTTGCAGGCGATCATGTAGGTATTGAACTGGAGAGTCCCGCCGGATTTCATGCAGGTGTCGTCTCCGAGATCGTAGTAATTGCTCTTAAGCGCGACCGCGTCCCAGCCGAGCCCGAACGAAGGTTCTCCGCCCTCGAGCATCCTGGTAGTGATCTGCTTGGCGCCCATCTGATCGGCCATGCTCTTTGTAATGACGCGGCCCGGTTCTACGAAGTTCCAGCAGAAACGCGCGATGTCTTCCATGTCGCTGGAGATACCGCCGCAGCCTACGACCGTGATGTACTCGCGCGACTTGCCCTTGGGCTGGATCAGGACTCTGTTGTCCGGATTGAAGCTGCCCGAACCGGTCGAGACGCAGCCTATAGGAGCGAGGATAGCTTCATGGACGTACTTCGTAAAATCCTTTCCGGTGAGCTCTTCCACTACGAGCTGAGCCATGTTGAAACCGTCGTTGCAGTAGACCATGTATTCGCCCGGATCGGCCTTGAGCGTAGTCTCCGAAAGGTATTCGTAGAAGTTGTCGATCATGAGATCCTTGTCGACGTCCTTCGAATTGAACCAGAGATAGAACTGGCTCCCCGGAAGCCCGCTGCTGTGATTTACGAGGTGTCGGACGGTGATCTGCTTATAGCGCTCGTCCTTCATCGTAAAGCGCGGAAGTATCGTATAGACCGGGGTGTCGAGAGTGGTCTTGCCCTCTTCGACGAGCTTCATTATCGCGGTCGTTACGAAGACCTTCGAGCACGATCCGATATTGAACAGATCCTCGATCTGAGCGGGATGCGCGGGATCTCCGTCCCTGGTCCCGGCCGCCGCGGCGGCGAGAAGCTCGTTGTCCTTGATAATGGCGATCGACATCGCCGTTCCTTCTCCCAGCTTTTCCTTAAGCTTTTCGTAGAACTTTTCAGCAAGTTCAGTATTCTTACCCTTGGTTATCATTTTCCCCCTCCTTATGATAATCGGTAACTTTAAGTACGCCGGATTCGCCGCTGCAGACCACGATGTAGCCTTCGCCGACGCTCTCGACGGGACCGGCTTCAAGGCTGTCGTGCTTGAAGTTGAGGTCCTTGTCGTATACGACGACCCTTACGCCCTCGCAGCTGAGCTTGTAGCTCTTGCCCTCGGGGATCTTGTAGGCCTTGCATACGTCCTTACCTAACTTTACAGTCCCGGCGCCGAGTAAGTCAAGCCCGTCTTCGGCGACGAACTCATATCCGTAGCAGTACAGATGTTCCACGCCGTCCACAGTCCAGACGAACGGAGCGAAGGTGTCCCTCGAGCCCATGCCCGGGCAGTTGAGGAAGTTCACCGTGTGCGTATCGTCCAGACAGGCCATCGGAGTCCTCGCGAAGGGGATCAGGCTTCCGCGGAATATGAATCCGACGACGTTGGTCTCCCTGTCGCAGTTTACCTGGGCCGTACCGTAGAGTCCGCCGAGGATGAGGTCGTAGCAGTTCGCGTCGCAGTTGAAGAACTTCTTGCCGTCGCGGGCGAGCCAGGCGTCGTTGATCTTCGGAAGAGGCTTGGTGATCTTTTCGCCGAAGCCGCACTCTCCGAGGTCATTCATGCACCTGACCATGTACTTGCAGCCTCTGTCGTCGGTGATGAACTTCACGATGTTGCCGTCCATCCAGAAGCCCTCGCCTACCCACTTGAGATCCTCGGCGGCCTTGATGGGATCGCCCTCAAGGCTCATCCTGACGTAGACGTTGACCTTTCCGTCCTCGACCCTGAATTCCTGAGCGCCGGTCGAGCTGTAATAAGTACCGGCGTACTCCTTCTCAAAGTCCTCGGGAAGAGGCTTGACCTCGGGCATCTCTTCTTCCTTGAATTCCTGACCTATGAGCTCGCAGATGAGCTTGCAGAGCATCTTCGTGGTGTTGATACCGCAGTCTCCTGTCGCGGACATCGCGCAGGCGATACCGAGCTTCTTGCTGCAGAAGAAGTGAGAACCGAACTGGAGAGTCCCGCCGCCCTTCGAGAGGCAGCCCTCTCCGAGATCGAGTCCGCCGTAGCCCTTCAGCGCGACGTTGTCCCAGCCGAGTCCGTAGGTCGTAAGAGCCTCCGGGACCTCGTGGGTCGTCCTGGCGCGTTTGGCGGTCTCGGCGAGAGACTCGGCGCTGAAGATCTTTCCGGGCTCAACGCACTCCCAGGCGAAGCGGGCGCACTCTCTCATGTCGGTGCTGATACCGCCGGTACCTACGACCATGATGGTCTCGTCCTTCCTGCCCTTCATGTTGACGAGCTTCCTGTTTCCGGGGTTGTTGTATCCGGAGCAGGCGGTGTTGCAGCCTATGGGCTGGAGGAGGTATTTCTGGACGTACTCGGTGTAGTTCATGCCGGTGATCTTCTCGACGATGATCTGGGCCATGATGAAGCCGTCGTTGGCGTAGACCGAATACTCGCCCGGCTCGGCCTTGAGCACGGACTTGCTGAGGTAGTCGAGGAAGTGCTTCTTGAAGACCTCGTTGGAGTCGAACTTCTGCATGAAGCCCATGTAGTAGCCGGTCCCCGGGAAGCCGTTGGAGTGGTTGAGGCAGTGTCTGAGCGTGATCTTCTTATACCTCTCGTCCCTCATGGTGAACTCGGGGAGGTACTTTACGATCGGGGTGTCGAGATCGACGAGTCCCTTCTCGACGAGCTGCATTATCGCCATCGTGCAGTAGATCTTCGAGCACGAACCGATATTGTAGAGGTCATCTATGGTCGCGGGATGAGCGGGGTCTCCGTCCTGAGTTCCCGCCGCCGCGGCAGCGACGAGCTTGCCGTCCTTGATCAGGGCGAAGGATACGGCGGTCCCCTGTCCTCTCGCCTCGTCGAGCATCTTATAGGCCTTCTCGGCGTACTCGAGGTTCGGTCCGCAGATCGCGTTCTCCTCCTCGAGGGTCGTGACCTTGAGCTTTCCGCCGTTGCGGCTGAGGACGATGATCCAGCCGTCGCTTACTCTCTTCGGCTTGTTGTCCTCGAGGCTGTCGACGATCGCGTTGGTGGTCTTGTTGTGGTATACGACTCTCGCTCCCTCGTAATCGAGGCAGAGAGTCTTTCCTTCGGGAAGCTTGTAGGAGATACAGCTTCCTGCAGGGATATCGAAGCAGCCGGGCTTTAAGGTCGGGGCCGCGTCCTCCTCGATCAGCACGAAGCCGAGGAACTGCAGATACTCGACGCCGTCCTTCTTATATGCGTAGGGCGCGTGGGTATCTCTGGATCCGGTTATGGGAGCGGTGAGATAGTAATCGGTCGTATCGTCGCCTGTCGGGGCGGCGGTGAGAGTGAAGTCGGGAGCGAGGGTCCCGTGGAGGTTGAAGCCTACGAGACCGGCGTCTTTGTCGTTCCTGATCTGGACGACCCCGCCGAAGCCGCTCACGATAAGGTCGGCCTCGTGCATGTCGGTCGGGAGGTAATACTTGCCTTCTCTCGCGAGCCATCCGGCGCTGAGCTCGTATTTCTTCACGGGGATCTCGGCTACTACATTGCAGCCCTCACTGTCGCCCGAATAGAGATACTTTATACCGCGGTCGTCTGTTATGAATTTGTACTTCGTGCCCATGAACCAGAAGCCGTCGCCTACCCATGGAGCATCCTGTACCATCGGGCCTTCCGCGCCCGCCGCGTTCAGACAGTCATCCTTGAAGGAGATCTCTAGGGAGGCGCCGCCGCTGTAGTACTTTCCGGTGTAGGTCGCGGGGATCTCCTCGGGAAGCTTCTGCTTTTCGGGAGCCTCGGCGGGCTTGTACTCGGCGCCCATGACGTCCGCGATACACTCGACCAGTATGGCCAGGGGCTGGGCTCCGCAGTCGAAGGTCGCGGAGATCGCGGCCGAAAGGTTATGCGCTCTCGAGGCGATCATATATGAATTGAACTGGAGGGTCCCGCCGGACTTCATCCAGGCGTTCGGGCCGACGTTGTAGCCGTTTCCGGTAAAAACGACACTGTCCCAGCCGAGTCCGAAGGGAGCGGGTCCGCCGGGGAATTCTCTCGTCGTCTTCTGGGGCTCGCCCATCTGACGCGCCATATCCTCGGTGATCACGTCGCCGGTCTTCACGAAGTTCCAGCAGAAGCGCGCGAGGTCCTCCATGTCGGTCGCGATACCGCCGCAGCCTACGACGGGGATACACTCGGGAGTCTTGCCCTTCTGGTGTACGAGGACTCTGTTGTCCGGGTTGAGCTCGCAGGAGCCGGTGGACTTTATCCCCATGGGCTTGAGAAGGTTCTCGAACACCCACTTGGTGAAGGGCTGGCCGGTGACCTCCTCTACGACGAGCTGGGCCATGTTGAAACCGTCGTTGCAGTATACGCAGTATTCGCCGGGATCGGCCTTGAGCGTCGACTTCTCGCAATACTCGTAGAACTTGTCGACCATGACGTCCCTGTCGACGAGCTCCGAATCGAACCAGAGGTAGTAGTTGGTCCCGGGAAGAGCGCTGCTGTGGTTGATCAGCTGTCTTACGGTGATCTTCTTATACCTCTCGTCCCTCATCTTAAAACGCGGGAGAACGGTGTACACCGGGGTGTCCAGCGTGAGCTTTCCCTGCTCGCAGAGCTTCATTATCGAAGCGGCTACGAAGACCTTGGAGCAGGATCCTATGTTGAACAGATCGTCCGGGGTCGCGGGATTATCGGGGTTGCCGTCTCTGGTCCCCGCGGCGGCCTTGGCTACAAGTTCTCCATCCTTGATGATCGCTATGGACATCGCTGTCCCCGGGCCGACCTTTTCCTTGAGTCTTTCATAGAACTTTTCCGCAAGCTCCATGTCCTTTCCTGTGAATGTCATACTATTCCTCCTTAGCGCATTCAGTTACTTTAAGTGTTCCCTCTTCGTCGCTCATCACGAGAACGTAACCCTCGCTTACCGTATCTACCGGCATGTTGACGGTGGTGTCTCCTGTGGGCGCGAACGCTTTATCTATTCCTATGATGCGGAAGGCTCCGCCATCGAGCTTGAAGGTCTTCCCTGCCGGGACCTTGAAATACCGGGTCTCTTCCTTGCCGATCTTTATCTCGCCCGCAGTAAGCTCCGGAGCGCTCTCCGCGTCCACGAACTCGTAGCCCTGGAACCAGATGTGCTCGACTCCGTCCCTGAGCCACAGGTCCGCGGTCCCCGCGTCTCTCGATCCGCCGGGAGCGGTAAGGAACATTCCGGTGTGGAAGTCGTCGACGGCGACAGAAGGCGAGAATCCGCCCTCCGCGGGAGCTCCCATCGAGAAGCCCACGACTCCGCTGTCCTTATCGCACATGATCTGGATCCCGTAGCATTCTTCGCCTACGAAGTAGTCGTACTTGCTGCCGCTGCAGTTGAGATAGAACTTTCCGTCGCGCTTCTTCCAGGCTTCGTTCACCGCGGGCAGCGAGACGGGCTTTTCGGCCACCGCGCTTGCGCCGTCGCCGTCTCCGCGATCCTGGCAGAGATAACATATACCGCGATCGTCCTTGATGAACCAGACCTCAGTCCCTTCCTTGACGAAGCGCTTTCCGTCGAAGGGTATGGGCTCGCTCATGGGAACGGGTCCGTTCGGAGTAAGCATCTGCATGGTCACGTGATCTCCGCTGAAGGAGATGTCCATCATCTCGTGGGCGTTGTAGTACTTCCCCGCGAATTCCTCGGCGTAGCCCTCGGGCAGGGGCTGAGCCTTTACCGGAGCGTACTTGAGATATACGTCGAAGAGCTTGGCGAGGCAGTCCGTCGGGCTCTGCTGGCAGTCCATGGTCGAGGAGAAGGCCGCCGAGATCTTCCTGTTCCTGTCCACGATGAG
>JAEEGL014001214.1_pt1 | contig 10513 bp, 9 predicted proteins | sample 9134231 | NCBI WGS metagenome assembly JAEEGL01 (sample SAMN16246548, study PRJNA631951) | gut metagenome | biome: gut microbiome; feature: rumen; material: fiber-attached | host: Bos | place: Iran: Karaj | collected 2018-10
AAACTGCCACCCATCTGTTTCATATCGAGACCGATGACTTCGATATCGAAAACCTCGTTATGGTGAATATGAAAGGTTATTTAGGATTGCTTGACTACGACTCGTGGTCATCTATATTCTGCCTTACATACGATGGGCATTATCTGGAACGAGAAAACGAGGATGATGGCGTTGACTACCACTCCGAGGGCATTTATCTCTGCAACAAAAACAGCAGGGGATGGTGGTGTATAGTTAAGGAGTTTTAGATGAATAGTTTAATAAAAATAATAAGATATGGAAGAATACCAAGTTTTAGATGGCAAAGGGATTATCCCTGATGGAACAACAGAAATAAAGATGATGGCTTTCGATTCTCGTAAAAATCTGACAAGCATTGAGATTCCGTCCTCCGTGACAAAGATAGGTATACGCGCCTTCAGGGATTGTACGGGACTGACCAGTATTGAAATACCCGATTCGGTAACGGAAATTGGTGTTTGCGCCTTTTCCGGTTGCTCCGGGCTGACCAGCATCAAAATTCCTAATTCGATAACGAAGATGGATAAGGGTGTCTTTGATGGGTGTAAGGGACTGACCAGCATTGAAATGCCCGCATCTGTAACAGAAATTTGTAATGGAGCCTTTGAAGGTTGCTCGGGGTTGACTAGCATTAAAATTCCTGATTCTGTGACTGAAATTGGAGCATCTGCCTTCGGAGGTTGCTCCGGGTTGACTAGCATTGAGATTCCTGCATCTGTAACAATGATTAGCGGTAATCTGTTCGATGGTTGTACAGGGTTGGAAAAGATAGTGGTATCGCCTGAAAACAAGGACTATGACTCACGCGAGAATTGCAACGCAATCATTGATACCAAGTATAACGAGTTAATAGCCGGATGTAAGAATACAAAAATACCATCATCGGTGACTGAGTTTAAAAATGGTGTATTCAAAGGTTGCACAGGGCTGAAAAGTATCGAAATCCCGCAATCGATAGAAATGATAGAATCTTCTTTGTTCGAAGGCTGTACAGGATTGACCAGCATTAAGATTCCTGATTCGGTAACTGGAATTAAGTCTGATGCCTTCAAGGATTGCACTGGACTGACAAGCATCGAGCTTCCCAATTCGGTGGATACGATTTGGTATTCTGCTTTCCAAGGCTGTTCTAAACTTACCAGCATCGTAATTCCCCAGTCGGTAACATCGGTTGGTGAGGGAGCCTTTGGTGGTTGCACAGCGTTGGAAAAGATAGAGGTGTCGCCTGAAAACACAGCCCTCGACTCGCGCGAGAATTGCAATGCCATCATCGAGACTCAAAGCAACAGGCTGGAGGTTGGTTGCAAGAGCACAAAGATTCCTGCATCTGTGGTAACGATTGGGGGGTTCTCGTTCGATGGCTGCACAGGTCTTGCAAGCATCGAGATTCCAGACTCGGTGACTGAGATTTTGTCGTATTCCTTCAATGGCTGCACAGGGCTTGCAAGCATCGAGATTCCCGGCTCTGTGACTAAAATTGAGGACAACTCCTTTAAGGACTGCACAGGACTGACTAGCATTGAATTCCTCGGTTCTATAAAGAAAATTGGGTCGGATGCGTTCGAAAACTGCAGCAGTTTGGCTAAGATTTTAGTGCCTGCCAAAAAGATGGATTACTACAAAAAGCGTCTGCCGGAGAAGTTGCACGGCCTTATCGTAGAACAGGAGCCCAAGAAGAAAGAAAAGAAAAAGTAATAGTGTAAGAATTGACAAAAACATTAATATTATGACAAAAAAATCAAAAGACAGCACGAAGAGTGAACCAATCCTTTGGTGGGATAATGCCTATGACTTTTCAGATGGCCTTGCGTTGGTGTGTGATGCCGATGGAAAATACGGCTTTATCAATATGAGCGGCGACCTCGTTATCCCCTGCCAGTGGGAAGATGCTCAATCATTTTGCGAAGGAGTGGCAGTGGTAATGGATGATAACCAAAAATACGGGTTGATTGATAAGAATGGCAAATTGGTTGTGCCGTGCCAATGGAGTGACATTTCCTCGTTTGAAAACGGGATGGCAGAAGTAAAGGACGATAGCGACAATTCTGGCTTCATCGACAAGACTGGAAAAATAGTAGTTCCATGCGGCACATGGTCGTATGTATACTCTTATAGAGAAGGACTTTGCTGTGTGGAGAACGAAAATGGCAAATCTGGATACATCGACAAGAGTGGAAAACTGGTCATACCGTGTACTTGGGAAAGTGCCGATTTTTTTGATGGAGACTTGGCTATAGTATCAGATGAGAATGACAAATATGGATGTATCGACAAGAGTGGCAAGTTGGTTATCCCTTGCCAGTGGAAAAAAATGCACAGTTTCTGTGACGGATTAGCCAGAGTGATGGACGACAACCAGAAATACGGCTTTATCGACAGAAGCGGCAAAGTGGCAATCTCTTGCCAGTGGGAAGATGCCGGTGATTATGCAGAAGGAATGGCATCGGTGATGGATGATAGCCGCAGATGGGGCTTCATCGACAAGAGCGGCAATGCAGCCAGTCCCTGCCAATGGAAGGAATCCGGTAAATTTACTGAAGGTTTGGCTGTGGTGAAGAACGAAAAAGGTAAGTGGGGGTTCATCGACAAGAACGGAAACGAAGTCATTCCAGTCAAAAATAAAGATGCCGATTCGTTCTCCGAGGGTTTGGCCGGATTGAAGGATAACAAGGGTAAATGGGGCTTCATCGACAAGAGCGGAGAAGTCGTTATACAATGCCAATGGAAAGATGCCGAAAATTTTAAGGACGGCGTGGCTAAAGTGATGGATGAGAACGAGAATTGGGGCTTGGTGGACAAGAGTGGCAATATGGTTACTGAGTGCAAGTGGGACAGCATAGGCTACTTCAGTGAGGGAGTGGCTATGGTGGAAAAAGATGGTAAGTATTGCTACATTGACAAAAATGGCAAAAACATTTTGTCGCAGGACAAGCAAGTAGAAGCTGCAAGCAAAGTCGCTGTCAACCCCTGTATCTGGTCTGATGTCAAGGACTTTAGTGAAGGTCTTGCCCTTGTGAAGGACGAGAGCGGCAAATGGGGTTATGTTGATATGAACGGCAAAGTGCTTATCCCGTGCCAATGGAAGGATGCTACTTACTTTTGGGAAGACGGGCTGGCTATGGTTACAGATGACAACGGCAATAAGGGTTTCATCGATAAGACTGGCAAAGTGGCTCTCCCGTGCCAATGGAGATGGGCTGATAATTTTAGCGAAGGTCTTGCCGCTGTAGAAGATGAAAACGGTCAGAAGGTATATATCGACAAGAATGGCAAGGTGGCTATACTGGGTCGGTGGAAACAAATAGGGAGATTCAGTAATGGGCAGGCAAAAGTGACGGATGAGGAAGGCAGATGTGGAATCATCGACAAGAAAGGCAATATCGTTGTTCCGTGCCAATGGAAAGGTATGTGGGATTTTTCCGAAGACTTGGTCAAGGTGAAGGATGACAATGGCAAATACGGTTTCATCAACAGAAAAGGCGAGGTCGTAGTACAATGCCTTTGGTTGGATGCAGGCGACTTTCACGATGGCATCGTTCAAGTGCAGGATGCCAACCACAAGTACGGCTTTGCCGACAAGAGTGGTAATGTGATTATTCCGTGTGAGTGGGAACACGCGGCTGGTAGGTTCACTGAAGGTATGGCTTGGGTGGAGGATGCCAGCGGCAAATATGGCTTCATCGACATAAGCGGCAACCTTGTAGTTCCTTGTAAGTGGAAGTATGTGGATGTATTTTCCGAAGGGCTGGCCCGTGTGCAGAACAACAAGAAAAGGTTCGGTTACATCGACAAAAAAGGCAAGTTGGTAATCCCTTGTCAGTGGATTGAAGCCGAGGACTTTAAAGATGGTATAGCTTTAGTGCAAGACGACAGCCTATGGGATTTGAACAAAGGAGGAAGGTATGGATATATAGACAAGAGCGGTAATGTTGTCATTTCGTGTCAGTGGTCACGGTGTTATGGATTTACAGAAGGCTTGTCGGTTGTATGGGGTGGTCCCAACTTCAAGGCTGGATTAATTGACAAGAGTGGAACTCTGGTAATAGGATACCAGTACGATGTCGTCTATCCGTTCAAGAATGGAGTTGCCATAGTGTCTATTCGAACAAAAGACAATGTTGTAAAGAAAGGTTTCATCGACAAGGAGGGAAATCCTCTATTATAACAACTAACAACAATATAATGGAGAATGCCGAAAATCCAGTAAAGAGTAGGCAAAACTAAAAATTTTTAATATTATGACATACAAATTAATGGTAACTGCAAAGGGCAGTGGTGAATTGCAATGGGTTAGGAATCCAGATGGAAGTCTAGTAAGTAAATCAAGCAATGACTCTAAAACGTGGGTGGTTGAGTCGAATTATAAGGACAGTATTTCATCTGATGATTTTCTAAAACAGACTGGTTTAGTATGGAAATCAGGTATCGGCAAACCTGCAACCATTAGAAATGCCAATGGCTGGACGGTAAAGCAACTTTAACCATCATTGTATGAAAAATCAGTAGTGGCAAGCAGAAGGTTTGCCACTATTATTTTTGTTCTTTCGGAGTTGCAATGGGCAAAGGTCGGAAGGTTAGGAAGGAAAAAGGTAAAGGTAATGTCGAAGATCTGTTGGATAAAATAGGAGGTAAAGTAGGGGATATTTTTGATTTGTAGAATCACTTAAACGACAGATTTATAGTATAAAAGAATAATTTAAAATAGTAAAATAGTTGAAATTATGGCATTTTTTCTTTGGATATTTCAGTTTATCAGTCCGATTGCGCTGATTCTCGGAGGTTTGTATCTTGTTGAGGACCCATCGCCGATGGCACTTGTGTTGGGTGGAATTGCGGCTGTTTTTGGACTTATTGTAGGCATTTTAGGCTGGGGCGATACGGTTCCTCCGCGTTGGTTCTGGATTAAGAGCAGGATGGATTTGGCAGGCAGCCGCTTTATGACAGCAATCGGCTATGCCTTGCAGTTCTTTTTCATTCCTCCCTGCATTATAGGGCTGATTGAGTACTTCGGATAATTAATAGCTAATTGGTTATGACAAAAAGACTTTCGTTATTTATATTGTGCATCTCGATATGTGCATTTTGCTTTGCGCAGGAAGAGCAAACTATTTCTGCCGACCGCCCAGGAATGTCAACGGGAACGGATGTTATGCCCTTGCACAAGGTGCAGTGGGAAACAGGTGTGGCTTTCGACTGGGAACATCGTGGTGGTGCGAAACAGGAAACTTTCACAATCAACAACACTCTGTTCCGTTACGGACTTACCAATTTCGCCGAAATCCGTCTCGGTATGGACTTCCAGTACTATCGCGACAGACTGTTTGACGACTATGTCTGGGGCGTTACTCCGCTGAATTTCGGAACGAAAATCAAGGTGTACGAAGGGACAAAATATCTGCCTGCCATTTCATTCCTTGCCAATGTTGTGGCACCGCATCTCGGAACTAAGGCATTTTGTCCAACACATCTGGCACCATCTATGCATTTGCTTTTCAGCAATACCATAACCGACTGGCTTGGACTTGGCTATCAAGTAGGTTGCGACTGGGACGGCATTTCACCTGTGCCGACGACATTTTTGGCAGTGTGCTTCGGATTCAGCATAACCGATAATTTGGGTGCATTTGTCGAGTCGTACAATAACTTCACGCGCTGGCAGACGCCCGAATGTTCGCTCGATTTCGGGTTCAACTGGCTTGTACACCGCAAAGTGCAGCTCGATGTGGCGGCAAACATAAATTTCAACGAAATAAAAAGCTATGCAAATGTCAGTATGGGCGTTGCGTGGTTGATAAACTAATTTATAATAAGACAAAATGACACTACAGAATTTTAAAGAAGAACTTAACCGAGTTTTCGACGACAACCTGCACACCAAGCAGTGGCACAACATTGTCGATTATACAATTATTGGTTTCATTGTACTGAGCACTATCGAGGTTTTCCTTACAACTTTCGACACTGTAAACGAAAAGTACGAGACTGCATTATATGTTATAGACTGGATAACGCAGATTTTCTTCACGATAGAAGTCACATTGCGTATCTGGAATGCCGATATGCTTGGCCCGAAGTACAAAGGCTTCTGGGGAAGGATTAGGTATTGCTTCTCGTTCTACGGTCTTATCGACCTGTTGTCAACATACCCGTTCTACCTGAGTTTCTTTATGCCTATACCGTATATGGCGCTCAAGGTGCTGAGGGTTGCGCGTTTGTTCCGCGTTTTCAGGTATTTGCACTCGTTCAAGCTTTTGACAAGCGCATTCCGGTCGAAAAAGTCAGAACTTCTGGTTTCAATGCAGTTCTTAGTGATTATCACGTTGATTCTTTCGTTCATACTTTTCTTTGTAGAACACGATGCCCAACCCGAGGCATACGACAATGGCTGGTATTCTGTGATTTGGGCGTTTGCACAATATGTCGGTGACCCGGGTGGTTTTGGTGAATATCCGCCTATTACCGCAACCGGACAAGTTATTGCTTTCATAATTGGAATACTTGGAATAGCAATGTTCGCCGTGCCAGCCGGACTTATTGGGTCTGGGTTTACCGAGGTTATGGAAGAAGAGCAGAAAGAAAACGAATTGAGAGAAAATGCAAAACGAATCAACGAATTCATGCTTATCAAAAGCATAAAACGCGAAGGCTTGTTTTGGCCAGCTAAGAATTTGAGTTTCGGCGATTTGAAACTGGATTTGGGTATTACTGAAGATGACATTGTAAGATCTGTATTTGCCTCCCAAAATCTTCGTGTAAAAAATCAGAGTGCAGCTATTCTCGAAGGTCCTAAAAATGATATGCTTGTCGTAAACCAGTTTTTCGTAAACAAAGAATACGGAAGTTTTATTAATCGCGACTCAAGTGTAACTATTGTTAATCCGCTTGGAAGAACAGACAATGGCTTGAGTTTTTTCGATTGGCATATTGCGCAACTTGGTGGGTTTAATTATGTTGCAAATGAGTTCTATTCAAGGCAAAACGGTAAGGAAAAAGATAAACGTTTCAACTTTTACGCCATATCGGACATTACCGAACAAAATGAAGTTTTCCAACAGTTTATCGATGATATTATTCGCGACAGGGATGAAAATGACTGGATAGTAGTTGTTGCTGGAGAACAAGTAAGTAAAAACATTACAGATTTTCACTTTGAATTTGGTGGCGAAAAAGGCGAGACTGGATTCGACTTCCCCGAATGTATCACTCACGACCGCGTAATGCTAAAGCAACTGTATGATGATTTCAGCAAGACAATGGCTGAAAAATTAAATCTTAAGACAGATGCTCATCAGGTGCAGCCGAAACTGAACAAGGACAATATTGCAAGGTACATACAGGCACGAACAAAAGCCAATGTGCTGCTTATTACAGTGTCTTACAAACTTATGATATTCGACAAAGAGTTACATTCCGCAATATTCAACTTTGCCGATGTTCTGAACCGCAATCTTGAAACGCGAAAGCCAGCTGGATTGCACAAGGAGGAATATATGGAAAGACCTATAGAAAACGCCTATTGGAAAAAACTGTATGGCCTTGTAGAAGAACGAATCTAATCATTCTCTCATTCTTATGAAGATTCTCGTTACGGCTTTCGAACCATTTGGCGGCAATGTGCTTAATTCCTCGTGGGAGGTTGCAAAACTTTTGCCCGACCATATTGGCAGTTTGGTGATTGTCAAGGAGATGCTTCCTGTTGATTTTATGAGTGCAGGAGAAAAGTTGCGCTCGCTGATAGAACTTCATTTGCCGGATGTTGTCTTGTCGTTGGGGCAAAGTTCAAAATATGAAGGATTGAGCATTGAGCGAGTCGCTTTAGATCTTATGGATTCGGTAACCCCCGACAACTATGGGCATATTCCCTCAAATGAGCCAATACATTCCGATGGCGATACGGCCTATATGACAACGTTTCCAGTCAGGCTTCTGGCAGATGCCTGCAATCGGAAAGGCATTGCGGCCAAGGTGTCAAATTCGGCAGGTACATTCGTCTGCAACCGCGTTTATTATGAGGCGCTTTATTATGTTGCAAAGGGGCTTTTCCCTATAAAGGCGTTGTTTGTTCATCTGCCGTACATTACGGAGCAGGAAAAATCCCCATCGATGGACAAAGAGTTGCTTGCCGAGGGTATTGCAGAGATTATAAAGGAGATTGGAAATGTTCAATGCCAAACAATTTAAAACCATATTAAACAACATCAAACAAATGATTATCAGCAATCATCACATAACAATGAACTCTAAGGAGATTTCGGATAGTTTGATTCACACAGCTCCCCGTTCCGTATCGCTGGTTCATCATAACTTCCGAAATGACGTCTTTGGAGTCATTCCACAACCTTTAGCTCACGAAGCTTGCGAGTAAAGCAGAACGAACAGGCGCAGGAACGAGCCTTGTGAGTTCGCTTATGCGGAATCTCCTTTTTGTGCAAATTACTCACTTCGTTTCGTGAACTAAAGGTTGCTGATGGTCATATAAAACAATTTGAAACAACTTAAAACGATTATAAACAATAAAAAAAACTCTATAACAATGGAAACCAGTATAGTAGATGTTCCTCGCAAATATTCAGATGCCGATTTGTTTGGAATAAAGGTATATCAGGATGCCTTGATTGATTTTATTAGTTACACAAAAACCCCGATTACTATTGCCTTGCAAGGCGAATGGGGAAGTGGAAAAACATCGCTTATGAACCAGCTCCGCTACGAGTTGTGCGACAAGGATGGTGCAAAATATTTCCCTGTATGGATAAACACTTGGCAGTTTTCACTGATGAAAACGCCATCTCAAGCTATAATGAGCATACTCGAAGGCTGTATCAATCAGATTGGTGCGCTCAATCCTGAACAGAAAAAGTGGGACGAGAGCAAGAAGAAAATCGGTGGCATTTTCAAGAAAATGGCATCGGTAGGCGCAAAAGTTGCAGCAAACGCTGTTGGTGTTGATGGCGATGTCGTTGATGGATTGTTCGGCGATGAGTCGTCGGAAAAGTCAGACATTGTGCAACTTAAGGAAGAAATCCAGAAACTTGTTGATGCCGCACTCGAACACGACAAGTCGCGTCGTGGTTTCACCTTCTACATCGACGACCTTGACCGTATCGACCCGCCAGTAGCTGTAGAAATCCTCGAACTTCTGAAGAACATTTTCGACTTGGACAAGTGCGTGTTTGTCCTTGCAATCGACTACGATGTGGTAATCAAGGGCTTGAAATCGAAGTTCGGTGAACTTACCGACAAGAACGAGCGTGAGTTCCGTGCATTCTTCGACAAGATTATACAGTTGCCATTCTCGATGCCAGTGGGTTCGTATAGTGTAGATACCTTCCTTGTGGATGCATTGGCCGAAATAGAATTCTTTACCAAGGAAGAACTGTCAAATGGTGACCTAGGTGAGAATCTGTCGGAAATTGCTCGGTTGTCGGTAGGTACAAATCCGCGGTCGCTCAAGCGTCTGTCGAATACCCTGTCGCTGATTTCAATAATCAACAGGCGAATGCAAGCAGGTGGCGAGACAAACGAAAACCAGAATAAGATTGTCAACTTTGCCCTGGTTTGTATGCAGATTGCTTATCCGTACATTTACAACCAGTTGTCCGAGGCTCCCGATTTCAAGAAATGGAACGAAGGTATTGCCGCCAAGTTAAAACTGCGTAAACTTACTGATGACGAGCAGGAAAGCCTTAATCAGGCAGAGGAGTTCGACGAGGATTGGGAAAAGATTTGTTTCCGTATGTGCCAGAAGGAGACGCACCTAAGCAACCGTGCTTTCCAAGTATCACAATTGCTTAACAAGATTGCCGAAATCATAGACAATGATGAAAAATTGGGAGAGATCATAGAGGCAACCATAGAGCTATCGGCTGTTACAAACCTGAAGGCATTTGACACAACGCCCAAATCTGGTAAAAACAAGAATGTGGTTTGGGGAGTATGGAAGGTCTATTGCTCCGAGGACCAAAAGATTGAGGTTTATAGGAATGGTCAGAAATGCCCGAAAGCTAGCCCTGCGCTTCGAGAGATTGCGGCAGAATTAGGCTTTACTATCAAACCCGAATGGCGTACTTCACAATTAGGCAGAAATGTAATAAAAGCGATGATGAATGCAGGAGAAAATTAATTATTGGATATGAAAAGGCTCCAAAATTTGAACTAAATTAGAAGGTGATTATCGTGACAATTATGACAATATTAAGCAGGCCTGCTTGGAGTTTTATAATACGTTGGTAAAATTGTAAAAATATTGTTGCACAGAATGAAACGCATCGGAAACGGTGCGTTTTTTGTGTTTCTATGTTGAGGTATGTAAAAATAGATTGTAAAAACAAGCCAACTTCCCAAGCAAAATCCGTCCAAGTTCCCAAGCAAAAATGAGCCAAGTTCCCAAGTGAAAATAAGCCAAGTTCCCAAGTGAAAATCGTCCAAGTTCCCAAGTTAGTAAAAATAAATTTGCATAACTCATTTATATGCAGTATCTTTGCAGTGATTT
>JAEEGL014974256.1_pt1 | contig 10513 bp, 7 predicted proteins | sample 9134231 | NCBI WGS metagenome assembly JAEEGL01 (sample SAMN16246548, study PRJNA631951) | gut metagenome | biome: gut microbiome; feature: rumen; material: fiber-attached | host: Bos | place: Iran: Karaj | collected 2018-10
GGTAGACGGATACAGTAACAGGTAAATCATCCCGGTCTATCTTTATCCGCCGTTTAGGACGGCTCAGGAAAAAAACCAGGCCGTTCAGGAGAACGATAATACAGCTTATTATAATGATCAGTTTTTTCTTCTTTTTATCCATATTATCCCCCTTCAGTCTTTAGATTAGGGAACGGAGAACCGTCCTTATCCTGTCTATTTCTTCCCGAACAATCTGGCAAAAAAGCCTTTCTTCGGCTCCTTCACCTCCTGCTGCCCGGGCTCCTTTAGAGTCTCAGCAGGACTGAGCTGCGTTACCGGTATCTTCGTATCCTCATCGAGATACATAAAGAACATATCGAAAAACCCGAGACCGTACTTAAACGCAAGCTTCTGCACAAAGTCCCCGTCTGCAACGGAATATGCAAAAGCCATATAGATCAGATCATCATCGATACAATAATCCGTAAGATAAGGCGAGTCCTCCAGCTCCGGATCCTGCTCAAACTCTTCATCGCTCGGAGCATAAGGCCCGTTCATAGCCGGGTAAGTCTTTATCATCTCCATAAAGAAATCAACCAGCGGCTGATCGGTACCCTTGATATCTGAATAATCACGGTCTGCTTTCCACTCCGCTTTCTTATGGAACCATTTTAAGAACTCCATCGGATCCGATGGGGCCTTAGATTTGGAGAAAACTAATAAGTCTAAACTCATGGGGGTCTCCTTCTTATTCAAAAAAAACGCATTTAATAACCTTTTAAACCTATATAAATTATTAATCCCTTATAAGGTATTATATTGAATTGAAGAATCACACACCTCCCATAACTCTTCCTCTTCAATATCATTGTGTTCAATATCCTCCTCTATTTTCTCCCACATTTGATTTAATTTATACTGAAGATATGGCTTCCATTCATCTCGATTTTTTGTATTTGGACCTATTGTTATTTTTTTTACATATACTTGTGAATATGGATTTATTCCTAATTTTTGTATGCTTCCATTTTTAGGCCCTAATAATCGAATATCATTATCACTCAATCCTCTACGTATAACCATCCGGCTTTCATGTTCATCAGCATATGCTGCATCTTTAACAAGAAACATAAGACGACCAAAAGAAGTGTTAAGAATATAATCAATAAAAAATTTTTTCCTTTCTTCATATTCTTTTTCATCAACATTAGAACTTGGGCTTTTTACACTATTATTTAGTTCTTTAAATAGTTTTTGAAGGTTTTTATAGTTTTCTATAATACTTTCATGTTCGTCGTCATTATTATTAATGATAATTTTTCCATTATCAGAAACATATATTATCTTATATAAATGATAGTCATCTGTGATATTAGATTTATGGATCATTTTGTCGAACATTTTACCATCTAGCTCAACACAGCACCCATTACTATTTTTACCATCAGAATCGTAATCACTAGCATATCTATTCCACATCCACAGTTTATCCACGCTATCTGTAAAGGACTTTAGAAAAACATGTTGCTTTTTTAATACATTTTCTCTATAACATTCAGGATGGCTTAGATCAAATAAGTTACCTGCTCCCGTTGACTTTATAATTGTCACCCCTTCAAAAGGATCATTCATATACCTTGCATTCATTACAGTTAAACAATTTATCCCTCTTTCATCTTTTTCAGCTAATCGAGGTGTATTATCTTTTTTATCTAGAACCATCTCATCAAATAAATATGTTACATTTTTTAGGGTTGTATAATATGCAATTATATTTTTTTTAATCTTATTATTATCTTTTTCCCCTTTATAAAGAGCATTATCGAAATCTTTTTCTCTTGTATAAAATATTTTATCAACATAAACATTTTGTCTTAATGATTTTGTTATTATTTCCGACAAACCATCAATTAATGTCACTATGTATAATTGATTCAATAACTCATCATTCTTTTCTTTCTTTGCCATATTAAACTGTTTTAATAATGCTCGCCGAGAACGTACCTTCTCATCATGTCCATAATTATTCCTGTTATTAATTATACTTAAATATGCCTTAATATATTTATGAACATCTCTCAAATTTCTTTGTGTTTCCTTATCTTTTTTCCAAGAATCAAATTCCCCGTTATTTTTTATTAGTAAAGCGACAAATTTTATATAATAACTCTTTAAAAGTGCCTGATATATCCATATATTTCGTCTGTTTTCCTTTAAGTACTCTTTAGCACTTTCTAGTCCCAAGTCTATTTTTTCTATTGCTTTTTCATAATTATTATATGTTAAATACTTGGTTCCAATCTCAAGGTAATCATTAGCAATTAAAAACTTTTTCTCTTTTGGTATTTTCCCATCTGCAAAAATAGCCAAATCTGTATACTTAGTATAAATTTGAGTATCGGGCTCATAATAATCAGCAATTAATTTACATACTTCAGAATAATTTTCATAAATATATCGTTCAAAATACTCTCTCCATTCTTTTCTTAATGTCACCTTTTTACCTGTATTTAAATCAGTATCATAATTTATAACACATAATTTTTCATCCAATAATTTACCAACAGACTTTTTCTTTATCCATGAGGTTCCAGCATCATATGCTAACTGATAATCTCCTTGGTTTGTAGCACACGCTATCAAGCGATTAAAAGAATTTAAACGTTCGAGATGGTCTATAACATTTAATGCGTTTTTATATATTTTTATTTCACTTTCATAATCATTAACATAACTCATATCTGTATAGCGATTCTTTAAACAATTCATAATTGTTGACAAAGCTATATCGCTAAAGTATTCTACATTTTTATCTTTAATTTCTATCAAATTTACAAACTTTAATGTTCGATGATAAAATATTAACTTGTCAATATCATAATAACAATATGAGGTTTTTTTACATAATGCTAATACATCTTTATCTACACTTTTTTTAATAGCATCAATTTTATTGTTATCATCTTCTCTTTGACTTAATAGCGTGCTAATAAGGTCTCTGCCAACTTCTATTATTTTATTTTCATCGTCTTTCTTATCTTTCTCTTTGTTTATAATTAAATCTTCAAAAACAGCGTTTAAGGTGTTTAGTCTATCCCGTTTTCGCTTGGTCATCTTACCTTCTGTAATTAGTCCACAAATACAATATATTAGTGATATCCAACTACGGATTGTATATTTTTTTTCTGTTTTAACCTCATCCTTTAACGTGGAACACCTATCAAAAAAATCCCAATATGCTATATCATGTTTAGCTGGTCTGTTTTTAGCATCCTTTATAAAACGGTCTATAACATAGTCAAATGAAACTATTTGCTTATTCCTGTCTTCCATTGTATCCATATAGGAATATCGTAAATCAAAAAAATTACTTGTCCAATCAAAATCAAAGGCTAAATTGGCTTTTTCCAAATACATTTTACAAATCTCCTTAAGTTTGTTTTTATTTTAGCATAAGAGCAAATATAGCGGGAAGGAAAGCAGATATTATAATTCCATATATCAATTTTAAATACTGATCCATTATAACGGGATTTGTATTTAAGCTCGCTACATATCTTATTCTTTGATCTAATATAAATTCCCTCATAGACCCTGTTTCTATTTTATCACTCTCTTCAGTAAGATTTTCCATAATACTATCCTTTATTTCCTGGGCCTTATTTGCCACGTACTTATTCATCGAAAAAAAGTATAATAGTACCGCAAGAATATAAAAACCCATTAAAATGATTACAAAAAAAGTACCATTATTCTTTATTCCCCACGAGTCCATAAATATGGTAATCAAAATGGGAAAAAACATTAGTCCCGAGCCAAAATAAATAGTAGTTCTTGATATTAATTCTCCAAACAAAACTAAACTATTGCTCTTGCCCTCATTTAATAAAAACTCTGACATTACTACCTCACTCTTTGTAACCTCAATAATTATCCGCCTACTAATCCAAAGAAACAAAAAGAAAAATGAAGTCATATAAGCTACATAAGAAACACAAATAATAAAGGCCCAATAGTTTAAATCCAATAGTCCATAAAAATAATAACTTTTTAAGACTTCACGTCCACTGGGAATGACTAATACCACTATAACGATAAGCGTCCATACAATATTAAAACAAATATTTCTTTTGCGCTTAGTTATAAACTGCTCTTCCCATACTTTTTTTGCGCATCCTTTAGCTCGTTTATCTTTGTCAATAGTATCTATTAATGATTTAGCACTGTCTATCCAACGAATTATCATTATTGGTCCAATATATGTCCAAATACTCGCAGATATAATAGAAATTATTCTACTAATTTCATAATTCCATACATCAAACCAATGCAGTACAAGATAGCAACCCAATAATAATAGCATTGGAAAAGTAGATATAAATAATGAAAAAATCCATTCATTATCAAGATTTATATTAATTATTTTCTTCTTCTGTTTTTGTTTTCTCTTTTCTTCATGTTTTATAAAAGCATTTCTATAGGAATTATATAACTTATACATCCACATACCATTATACCTCCATGTAATAATACATTAATTCAAAAAACCGTTTTTGATTTTCATTATTTTTATTTAATAATTTGTATAATAATACCTACTATAGGTGTTATTATTGAAAGAAACAAAATAAGCTTATTTTTAAAATTATTTTTTACTGACCCATGATTTATAATATCTTTAAGCTCATTTAATGTTAACCCCGTATTTGAATTAAGTGTATCATTTAATATCTTACTTTTTAAGTCATTTATATAGTTCTCCTTTTTAATATTCATATATGAGTGTAATTCGATGAGCGGAAGTATAGCAATTCCTAATAATAATAACTCTATTGTTATCAGCGATATCGCATTTTCTGGATAATAAAAACTATTCATCATATCTAATCTATCAAATATTATAAGTCTATCATTTATTACTATTGCAATACTACCAATAATATAGAAAACCCCATATGAAAAATTGTATTCTATTATATCCTGACAATCCTTTACTCCCGTATTATTATTGTACAGATTATCATTATATGAAATATAATCATATTTCAATAGGTAATATATAATAATACTTGCACTTAAAACCATTCCTAACAATAACAATGCACTATAATATGTGAAAAAGATAATAAAAAAATAAACCATCCTCCCAATTATACTATTTTTTTCTAGCCAATATCCCATTTTGCGTCCAGGAAGTATTCCGCAAAAAACACTAATACATAGTACTGATACAATTACAATAATCAATTTTATTATTGTGGCTCGTTTCTTTTCTTCATTCTCATCAACTAAAGATTCGAATCTCCAAATTACATCCTTATCTAATATTTTCTTCACTTTCTTATTATAGAATGCCGGTAAATAATAAGAAAGTATAAAAAGAATGTTTAATGCAAAGCTGTTTCCAATATCTGTTAAATATGAGAACTTACCAACTGTATTAAAAACCCCCGAATTAATAGTGGAACAAAACTCAATAAATATTAACATTATTGGAAAAATCAAATATAACCATCTTACAAAGATATGATTATTACTCTTTTTTTCTGCATTAATAAAATGATTAGCGTTTACAAACCCATCAAATGCATTAATCCAAAAACAAGTTATTTCTCTAGGCGATTTCGTTTTGCTTTTTTTCTTGCATGTTTTATCTTTTTCAGCCTCTTCCTTTTGTTTGCAGGTTTGATCTTTTAATTTTTGGGGATTATATTTCAATATTTTTATTGCTGCAACCATAATAGCCATCCAAACAAGGAGTTCAACCGGCCAAGTAGTTTCTTCATGCTCCACATGTTTTATTATGTCTATCGCATAATAGAATATCCCCATGACCGTTAAAAAAATCGCCACTTTAGGTAAATTGTCATTCCTAAATAATTTATCAAATTTGGTAGTGCCAAGCACAAAAAAGATAACTATCCCAAAAATCAAATACAATACTATAAAAAAAACATTATTAAAATTTTTTATCTCTAAAATAACATTTAATAACGAAGTACTCAAAAAGAATAACCCAGCTAGAACAGAAGCTTTATTGTCCCAAAAATCTGATTTATCTTTTTTCTTGTTTTCTTTTCGTCTTTTTCTCCTATCAGAATCACTCATTTTTCAAATCCCCAAATCCTTAATATTTTTGTTAATCAACTGTCCATCTATTTTCAAAGTCTGTTGTATTTATCTTTGACATAAGCAATGACCACCTTTTCTGTCCATTTCAGCATATAATAACCCACTGTAATTCATTATCCAAAATTCAACAAAAATTGTAACATAATATGTGTGTTTTGTCACTATTGTTTATGCATTTTGTATAACTTTTTTCATATAAAAAATCGGGCCCGAAGGTCCGATTTTTTAAGAATAGATTATTTCCTCTCTGATACTCAACGCTATGCATTTTGAATAACACTTCGATGAGTGCATTTTTCAACAATTTCATAATAGGATTCTATCGGTATGTCCAATATCATTCTTGTATGCAAAAGCCTATCTGCCAATTTATTTGCTTCTCTTGGTATATACTTTACATCTACAGAGTGAAATTGTGTAGCCAGTTTATTGATTTGAAATACCTTCTTCCAGTTATGGGATGTGTTAAGATTATCAGTGTATATTCTGACCTTACCATCAAAATTATAGTCATAATGCAGTTTCATAAGTACTTTTCCTATAGCCGTTTCCGTAATTCTTTCAACATGTTTTTGTTCTGTGGTATAATCAACTCCTTGTACTAATATCATATCATTCAGTATCTGTGATTCGTCCTTTATATCCCCCCGACATATGATATAACTATAGCTTCCGGAAACTCCACGCTTTCCCGTTTTATCCCATTCTACCCGATGAACTGATTCATCTATGAATGCCGTAATACTGTTTCTCCTGATCTTAAGATTTTCTACACACTTACATGGATTCAGTTTAATAATATTTATCATCTGTGTTGTAGACGGTATTAATTCTCTTCCTTTACAGTATGGACAATCTATCGCATGATATTTCTTTCCGGTTTTTGTAATGAATAATGCTTCGGGTTCCCTTTCTGCCTTATTTTTCATAATTGTTATAGTTTCATCAACTATATCACTTGCCGCAGTAACACCAAGTCTTCTAAGATTTTTCGCGTCCTTAAATATTTCAGATACATTTACTCGTTTACCAAGCAAGTCTCTGTTTTTAATATTTTTTATCATCCTTGCTTCATGTGTACAGACCTCATGAATCACCTTATCCATCACATCCGTTATCATCTCAGTTATACATTCAGGATTTCTACCCATTATTGCCAGGAATTGGAAAAACATCCCTTTTGCTTTAATTATCTTTTTATATATCTCCTGATCAAACTTTGAAGAGTTTTTACTTGATAAATCTTTGAGAATCAGAGGTGCATTAACTGCTAATCCCGATACAAATTCCTTATCAAGCATTTGATCGACTGTTCTTCTCCTTATCATATTGTTATCCTTTAATTTGCAATAACATCTATATAATCTTTCCTTGTCAGTCAATTTATGCATATTAATGCACCTCCTGTTCATTGTAACTATTTAACTTGTAATTAATCTGACCGTTGTTTTATACGGCTGGACTTAAAGGCTTATAGATGGTATTATTACCAAGTCCGTAAACCCTTTTTTCTGATATAGTTCCGGGCTGCTGACCTTTATACGCGTTATCATACATCTCTACGCGGCTGTCCATATAGTCAATAAGGAACAACAACTCAGCCTCTTTGAATGCAGGTGTAGCTATAGCATTCCACTCAGCTTTACCATGATGTGCTGCAATACAATGAAGCAACATCTGAATCCTCTCAGGATCATATTGATTTTTCTGAGCAATATCACGAATCATGATAATTCCGGTTAATGCATGATCAAAAAACCTGCCATCCTGGGTTATAGAAGCATTCCCGATATCATCGGTATAATAACATTTTATCTTACCGATATCATGCAATGCTGCTGCACATACAAGAAGTTCTTTGTCTATACTGCGGAATGTATCACAAATGTTGCCGGCTAAAGAGACCATACGTGCACTGTGATACAACAATCCGCCTATATAATCGTGATGCATACTGACTGCAGCTGAAGAGTACTTATATTCATTTTGATACGTTTCAAGTATTTCCTGTGTTAAACTCGAAATACTCCTGTATGGACCGACTTTTTCAACCCTCTTCACCTTATCTATAAGCCAGCCAAAGGTCTGTTCAATATCAATAGGTGCTATCTTTTTAAAGTCGTTTTCCGTGATGTTAAAATCATCATTAATCTCCCAACGGCTTTGATTATAGTACCCCCCTCTTAAAGTAAGTGCAATCTTTAAGATTGCGTTTTTAACGACACCCTTGCCAGCCAACGTTTCCTCAGATTCTCTGAAGAAGTGTACTGGTATTTTCTGCTCTCCATCAAACAATTCAACTGCTGCATAGGGCTCATTTTTCTTGGAATAACCTTTGTCTGTAACTCCTGTTACCATAAGTACCATTGTTTTCTCTACGTTTTCCTCTAACGAATAAATTTTTGTGATGTTGTTCATTGAAGCTCCTTTCTGGTCCTTTGACCAATAAAATAAATAATAGTTGTCTGTGGCTAACTCCCGACACTTTTATCTTCGTACAAAAACACCATAAAAACCAAGTGTTGCATATAATAACTTAAAAAGTATAGGTAACACAATTTAATAAAGGGAAATAAGGAACTACAAGATCAAAAGAAGAATAACTAATCAACACATAAATAGAAATAAACACATAGAGTTCTCAGTTGAAAACATTTGATTTTTTTCAAACATTATGCTATCATATTATATGAAGATATAACTATCCTTACGAGTGGATTTATACTTATCTTCTTTCCCGATTACTGGTAATAATCGGGTTTTGACCTTGTAAGAGAGTGGCTGGCCGGCTGCTCTCTTCTTTACTTTACAATATTAAACTATATATATCTCTCTTTCTCTATTATCATATTCATAATTTGAAAGATAAAATTCCTTGGTTAGCTTACCTGTCTCCTCATCAAACAATACAAGTGACAATTCACCTCGAAATCCCAATATATGATCGTATTTTTGCATCCAATCATAAAAATCCAAATGGTTTATAATCAAAGAAAACTTGGTGTCAGGATCCGGTTTGATTCTTAAGAGCTCACCCAAAAGTCCGAAAAAAGTGCTGGGGTTTACTCGAGAGTCAAGATTCGAACAGTAAAGAAAATAAAAACACCATCGTTTGATTGCTTGATCAAAAACATCCAAATATAATTGAGATTTTATCACCGGTATATCTGTAATGTTTCCCTGATTCGGTTTTACTCTGACCTCCTTTCCTAATAAAGTATCATATATGTTGGCAATACAAGCATGACTGTATTGTTGATAAGGCGTTTCCATAAATCGTCTTGCGCCAGATAAAGACATTTCTCTAAATATGAATCTAACTGTCGGTTTGTGTTCTCGTAAATACTTTTTGTCTTTATTATCCGGCTTCTCATTATATTGATTATTATCTTCCGCATCTACATCATCGCCATGTATATCTGAATTCTCAAGTATTTTTCTAAAACTTTCGTAAGTAACGTTATTCTGTGGCTTTGCTGACTCGGAAGTTAATTTTTGTATAGTCTTAATTGTAGGTAAATAATCCCCTTTTATAATTCTTGACATAGCAGCATTACTAATGCCCGAATCCTGCGCGTATTCGCTATATGTTCGATTGCCTTTTGCTTTTTCAATTAATTCGGCTATCGCTTTTTTCTTATTCTTTATAGTATCATCAACAGATAAATTATTGTTTGTTTTGCTTTCATTAATAGCCATGTCACACCTCATTTATCTATTTTCCTCAAGTGCTGATTATATAATAGCATCTCTTTTTATACTTGTCAAGCTTTTTTTACAATAAATTTTACTAATAAATTTACATTTGTAAATTTCAAAGATTTTTATTGTGAACCCATTTGGTTTTTCCTCATGTTTTCCTACTTTTTGTAATTAAGTTCCTATCTGTATTTAATATGGCATATAAAAAAAGGAGGATAAGGAAAAATCGTTCACCCAAAATATTTTTCCTTTTCCACTTATTTCACATTGTTCCGTTTAACACATTTGCAGAACTGCTAATCCAGCGTATCGAAATACTGCACTCTAACCACAGACCATTCCCCGTCTTCGTATGATTGCCATTGATCAGTTATATCCTCTACCGGTCGGAATATCCTTAATCCGGGCTCCTCTATGCCTCTGATGGTATATGATGTCCCATCGTAATTATACATGTTATACTCAAGTGACCCATCATCCGTAAGCATATTACTTACCCCAATTCCATTTTCAAAATCCATAGTCTGCGTATCACTGTATATCACAAGATAATACCCGTCCGTAACCTGTATTACTTTCCAGTTATCCGCCAATTTACGTTTTGAACTATCATAGTATTCCGTACATACTCTCATGTTGTCATCACGCTTTTTTAACAGATCCCTTACCAGCTCAGAGTTCTGGCCAAACACATATATTATAAATTCTTTGTCTATGA
>JAEEGL010097260.1_pt1 | contig 10512 bp, 11 predicted proteins | sample 9134231 | NCBI WGS metagenome assembly JAEEGL01 (sample SAMN16246548, study PRJNA631951) | gut metagenome | biome: gut microbiome; feature: rumen; material: fiber-attached | host: Bos | place: Iran: Karaj | collected 2018-10
AAACCGTTATCACCCTTAGTGGCATCAGCAGTAGATCCCTTAGCAGCAACGGTCATTCCTAATATTTGGTCATACGCCTTTTGTAATTCTTTGGATGTCTTATCACTATAAACCGTATCCATACCCTTGACTGCATTTTCTGTAGATTTATTATCCTCATTCTTTGCTGCCTCATCCTCTTTCATTAACTGATCTGATCTGGCATAACAACAACAAACAAAGGCTGCGGCAGGGGATTTACCATCCTTTATATCTGTATTATTGGATACCTTTTTAAATTGCTCACTGGCCTCTTTCCAATCAGGAACATTTTTTTCAAAATATTCATCCCAATTTTGTACACCGGATTCTTTACCTTTCTTTACAAGATCTATAAACTTTGTGTAGATCTTTTTTGCGGCCCCATTCTCCAAACCTTCAATTGTTTTTATATCATCCTCTATGGCCTTATCCATTTTAGAAAAATCTATTCCTAAGTCATTACCATTTTTAATATTGTTATTTCCTAACCCCTTAAATAATGGCATGGCCTTTGTTAAGGAGAATGAATAATTTGATGTATTTGGTCCTATGATTGCGGCTCCTTCTTTATCCTCTAATCCTGCTATAGTTTCTCTAGCAATTCCACTATGAATACAATCAAAGGCCCCTTTTAGGCCTTCTTTAGGATCGGACCAGGTCTTTATTGCTTTTAATTGGGCATCAACATAACCAAAATTCTGCCATTTTGCAAAATCATTACCCCAGCAGAAATCAAAAAATACTTTTGTTTTAGCCCCTGCCTTTTTTAAGTTTTCAGCAAACTCATCTATGTTACTCATAGTTTCCGATTTTCCCAATGCATTAGCAATAGGGAGATAACAAAGAACTACTTTTCCTTTAATGGAGGGCTTATCCTTATTTGTTTTCTCTTCCCCTTTTTCTTCTGCTGCTACTATCTTTGAGTCATCCATATTTGCTTCTAATTGTTCCCTTGTCTCAGAATCACTTTCAAACAATGGGAATCCTTTAGCAATGGCCAAACTTTCTTTTAATTTTTTACCGGCTAATTTCAAAACGGATTCATTCTTTTCGCTATCACCTAAATCCTTATAATTGTTAATTATTTGAAAATTCTGATCCTTTGGTAAAACTTTTACAAAACCTTCTTCTGTGTTAAAATCAATAATTTTGAAATCATCCTTAAACTCATAAACATTCTGCACAGAGAAAAGATTTTTTATTTTTTTATCATTTTCCACTCTCAGGTTTTGAGGAATATAAAGGGAGTCAAAGAAAAGCTTAAAAACAATTTTACCCTCTTCATCCCAGTAGTAAGTTATTTTGGTTGGTTCCTCCAAAGCACACTCATTTCTTACCTTTAAAATAATTGTTTTTAACTCTCCCTTTGTCATTTTATTATTGATCCTCCAAACTTCCCATAGGTGGTAAATCCATTTGTCCTAGGGCTGCATCCATATCGTTCTTTTCTGCCCAGCTAGAATCCTCTCCCTCTTCTACAACGGAATCCGGATGGGATATTGCATTAAAGTCATCCCCTCCCAAAAGACCAAAATCATCTTCCTTTGGGGCAACAGACTCCTTTAGCTGACTACCTGCACCTTGTCTTCTGAGTTTTTCCTGCCTGAGGGCTTTTAATTCCTCGTACTGTTGTTCCTGAATATCATCTACAACATCCTCTGCAACAGGAACCAATTTTACCAAATTCTTAAGGAACTTAGTAATCATGTCCTCACAAACTTCAGCTGCAATTTCGTATACTTCATCGTATGTTACACTGTTTTTCATTTGTCAAAACTCCTTTTAATAATTAATATAGTTAAGCCCCTTGAGTTTCAGAGTTTTGGTTATTTGGGTCGTCCGGAGACTTCTTTGGTCTAGATTTGGATTGGAATGCAACTACATTGTCAATGTACTTCTCTAATCTTGATTCCGCATCTGCAAAATCCTGTTCCATATTCAAATCTACTTTTTCTGGATTATTAGATACTTTTGCTCTCTTTGGCAATGTTTTAAAATAATCCTGTACCTCAGGTGTTGCAAATATAATTGTATCCAACAATTGTCTAAAATTGTTTATTCCACCCCCAGGAACTTCCTCATCCCCAAAATAGAATTTGAAATTCTTTTCTCTTTCTATATCCTTCAAACTGTCACTGAATACATTTTTCAAACTATTTTGGAATGTATTTACCCATTTATCAAAAAGTACTTTTTTATCATTGTCTACATATTTTGGGGCTGCTCCTGCTGTTTTTCTCAAAAGATCAAATTTCTCATCAATCAAATCAGCCTGTGCCTTAAAGGATGCATTTTCTCCTGTACCAAAATCCATAGAAAGATCCTCTATAAAACTTTGGTATATTTTTATCATGTTTTCGTCAGAGTTTAATAATTTTTTAGATACAGCAGAAACTACTTTGTCTGTGGCATCCCCATTGTTGTCATGCCATTTATTAACTCCAGGACCTGCGGCTTTTCCGTTTATATAATCATAAAGGATTTTTGCTCTTTGTTGTAAACAACACCTTCTAAGAAGAGGAATTATGTAACCCTTCCAAGCTGCTAGAGCTTCAGCTGGGGCAGGATTCTTTTCAGATCCATTCTCCCTTGGGAAAAATCTCATCTCTTCAAAGGCATCCGTGTCTTCACTTCTGCCTTCAATTATATCCATAAGTTCTTGAGATAATGCATAGTCTCCTGTGCCTTCAAAAACATTTGGGAAATCTGCGTTCTCCCCATCCCTCAACTTTGTAAAATATTCTCTTAAACTTTGTACTAAAATACCAGCCATTTCTAACCCCTTTTTAAATTATTGATTTTCTGAATCATTTTTGTTTTGGGAATCCTGATTTTGTGTTTCCTCTTCGTTTCCTTTTTGTACTGTTTCCTCAGAAGCATCAGAGCTAGACTGTAAACTCTTTTCTACCATAATACATTTCAAAAATTCAGCTGTGGCAGTTAAAACCTGTACAGGGGTATTTGCTTTTTGTAGGTCATTAAACTTTTCTTCAAAATTTTCTATTTTCCAGCTACCCATTGTTTTAACATTGGCTGGCTTTTCATCCTGAGTTTCCTCACCCTGTGTTTCCTCAGAATCCTCTTTTGAGTCTTCCCCTTTATTCTCTTCCTCAGGTGTTTCATTCTTTTCAGGCTCTTCTTTGTTTTCTGTGTTTTCATCCTCTTCTGAGGCATCGTCCTCTAAATCACCATCTCCGTCTTCCTCTAAAACCTCGTTAACAGGAATTTCTTTTTCTCCGGATTCTTCTAAGGGTTTTTCTTCCTCTGTTTCCTTTTCAACAAGAACCTCTTCCCCTTCTGTGTCAAGGTTCAAATCGTACTCTTTTATTTTCAAAATCTTATCTTTTATAAAATCCATATTGCTTCTCCATTATAAAATAAATTAGTGGCGAAAACTAATTAAACTGATTATGAATTTCGATTTAAGACCTAGAAGGATTGGGAAAAAGACAAAACAATCAACCCCAAGATTTGGAATTGGTGATAAAGTTGTATTACAACATTTAAGCAATGCTTCTTTGAATTTATATGAAAAATTAAGAAGTTCAGGGTACACATATATAAAATGTCCATGTAACTTAAAGTCCACTGTTTCTTGCACCATAGAAAAGGCAATCGGAAATGGTTTTATATTAAGGGCCTCAGAAGATTTTTTGTCTGTTGCCTGCGCTTGTGATTTAAGGAAGGTATAAAATGGCAGATGAGAAAAAGGAAGAAACAGCCACAGAAAAATATAATAGGGAAAAACAAGAAAAACAGGCTGAACTTTTAAAAAGACAAAACGCAGCAAAAGAAGCCATAGAAAGTAGAAAAGAATTATATAAGGAAACTACGAACTTCATGGCTGAAAGCTCAAAACAAATCAATCAAACATATAAGGACGCAATAGATTCCTATGTACCTGAGGAAGGAGGCCCTAGCAAGCAGGAATACATAAAAGCTGCTAAGGAAGCAAGGGACGAATTATTAGCCCAAAACGAACAACTTGTAAAAAAAGAAAAAGAAGAATTAGAGGCTTTCAAAAAAGAACAAAATGATTCCGTAAAAGCAGTCAAAAAAGAAATATCAGATATGTTCTGGGCCAAGACAGCCTCAGATATAAAGGAATACAGAAAAAAGTATGACGAATATGTGGCCGCAGGAGGAAAAAGGCTCTACTTAGGTGACATGAGCTCCGTAAGCTACCTTAGAGATAATGTTGATCTGGGGTGGAATAAAAACCTTAGTGCTGGAGAACAATGGAAAGATTTCTTTGAGTCAATTGGTGATAATATGTGGAAACCCTTTGCTGATATGGGTGCCACTATAAGGGACCAAATCATAGGAAGTATTATTCCAAAATTGTCTTTCGGTGGAGGGGATGTTTCAGGTACTGCTAGTGATATTAAAAAATCCTTTGAGGGCGGAAGTGTTAGTGCCAAACTTAAAAAGTTTGACTCACTCTCCTGGGAAGAAACCTCCAAAAGAAATGCTGGAAGATGGGAAACTGAAAACCTCAAGGAACTAAAGTTTGCCAAAATGGTCCCTAGTAAGGGACCAGGTTATTCTGCAGAAACAAAAGATGTTTTAAAATCAAAAGATTTATTTGAAAGTATTGCTCCTATAGTAGGAACCTTATTTGATAATTTTTCCTATGTTCCTCTAGAGGCTGAATCAGATAAAAAAATAGCCAATTTTGAAAGCTCAAATAAAAACCTTAGGAATTTAATAAACTCCCAAATAGAAAAAGATTTGGATGATACTCTGGCTTTCAAAAGATTAATGGAAAGTGATCCTTTATTATCAACTCATCAATTTAATTTGAAAATAATGACAAAAAAGGATTTCATAGACAATGCATCTAATCAGGAGGCGGCTAACTACAAAAAGACAAAACTGATTTCTTATAGAGTAAAAGGTTTTACTATCCCTGAAATAAAAAGACCTCGAGTAAGCAAGCCATACGGTACAAACTCCCTTTCCTTAATGGTTAACAGAATTCCTAAAATGGAATACAAAGCCAACTTGGAAATTATATGTGATAAAGAATTAAAAGTATTGACAAATCTTTTAGATATAACAGGCTCAGCCTTCAGGGAATATTATTCTGAATTACCTGAGGGGAATTTATATGTGGACAATGATCCTACAAAATATACAAAAAACGAATGTGAGGCCATTTATAATTTAAGTTCCATACCTACAGGAAAAGTTTTTGAAAACACAGGGGAATACTTTAAGGATTCTGTTGTATTTTTGGAAGTCTTAAGAGGAAACGTTTTGGCAAGAGAAGCAGGCTTATATATAGAAGACAGGGAGGAAAACCCAGTGGATACACCTGTATTTGTATTCCAAAACTTTAAAATACTTTCTTTGGATTATGATATGGCCTTCTCAGCCAGCACCACTTCTCCTAAAAATTTAATTCTAAAGGTAGAGGTGGGCTGGACAAAGATGTCTATTAGAAGGGATTCCCAAATGAAAAATCTTTTATGGGATTTGGAAAAAGAATCTGAAGCCTTTGAAAAGGGTAATTGGATTTTCTAAAACCAATACTCTGCGTAGCTTTCTATATGATCCATCCATTCCTTTTTTGTCTGTGGGGGTTCCTTTTTACAATAACCTTCTTTTTTAAAGTCTTTGATAAATTCATCAATTCCATCAAATTCAGTTCCTTTAAAATCAGAAGGTTTTTTCTGTTTAGTTCTGAAGTAGCCTTTCAAAGCATTATTGAAATCCTCTAGACTACATTCAGTAACCTCAAGAACTAGATCCCTTGTAATTTCCATTTCGAACTCCTACTTACACAAATCCAAAAAGGCCAAAGAAGTAATAACAGGAATTCCCAACTTCTTAGCTTTTTCATTTTTGGCTGAACCGGATTCTGTATCATCTGTAACCAAATAAGAAAGGCCTTTCTTTACAGAGGTTACTTCTCCTCCATTATCAGTTACCATCTTTTCAAGTTCTTTTCTTGGCTTACAAGCAGCCCCTGTAAAACAGAAACTTAGGCCTGAAAGTTTTCCGCCTGTTGGTTTTTCCTCAGTTTTACCAATATTGAAAAATGGCAAACAATTTTCAATCTCTTCCTTAGAATCCAAGATTCCTTCGTAAATTGTTGTAGCCAACTTATCCTTAATTCCTTCACAAAGGAACTGTTCAGGATTTTTTGGATGGATAAAGAATTCCAAATCTGCTTTTGGATTAGCCTTCAAAACTTTCTTTATCTGCCCATCAGCAACACCTTCTATATCCAAACAAGAAAGGAAGGTAGGAATATCGATTTCCTTTTTGAGAACTTTGTTAACTTTGTCTGTGATTTTTTCACCATTAATTCCCCCAGCCCATTTTACAGCATCTACATTAGATTTTGTAAGACTAGAGAGGAAATCAAAAAGGCTTTTGCAATCCTTTGAAGCATTGTTTACAAATGCAGGACCTGCCCCTTTGATATCAAGTTTATCAAAAAATGTCAAAATCTTGTGGGCCACTTTCTGCTCGCAGGATTTATTAACACATCTGACTTTTCCATTTTCCAAAACTTCCAAATCAGATCCACAAACAGGACAGGCGTTTGGAAGGTTCAAATTAGATAGATCATAATTGAATTTATTTGTGATCAATTTTTACATCTCCTCAATTTCGAAAGTTACCTTACAAACCCTTGCATCAGCTGCATCGTATGGAACTTCTTTTGTACTCAAACCAGGCTTCTGATGCTTCAGCTCAAGATTGTAAGGTTTAATTTCTCCGCAGGCAGCTTTGTGACAACAATCAACAATCTCAGCTGCTTCTTCATATGTTTCATAAAGCTTTGCGTTTATTGGGTTCTTTGCACATTTTTTACCGTGCTGAATATAATTAATATCCCCCCAAGAATCTGTAAATTTTACTACGTAATATGTCATTTTCGCACCTCACTTATGTTTATAATATAGGGCCTTTTATATAGAAAAATTCCAAAATAAAAGGAGATTTTTTGAAAAATCCCCTTGTAATTTGTTTTATTCTACTTCTACGTTAATTGTATTTATTAAACCTTTTGCTGCATCAAATACAAATGATTGGGCTCTTGGATGTGCCATATATCCCTGACTATCTGTCCAAGTGGATTTACCTGAAAGAATTGGTAATCTTCTTACAACCAATGCACCTGTGTCATAAACTTCTTCCTTATGTAAATGGCCTAGGAACATTGTTCTGTATTTGTAGTTTGACCAATCATTACACTCTGAAGACATAATTCTGTGACATTCTTTGATTTTTGTTTCATGTCCAAATCCTATCAAGTTTTCTCCAAACCTGTAATAGAATCTAGATTTTTCATCAGATCTAACATCTACTGTAACTCTCTTGTTATCCTTATAATTAAAATACAAAGCAAGGGACATAGCGTGACTTGATTGAAGGTCGTGATTACCCTGAACTGATGCAATGTGGATATTACAATCAGTATTTTTCAAAAGATGTTCTACAATTGAAATTCCTAAATTAACACCCTTGTCAAAGATTGAAAAATAGGATGCTTCATTGTCCTGTGGAGTTCCATGTGCTGTAGTTCCAGCTACATTATCACAATTAAAGAAATCATTTCCGAAGGTAATTAAAATTGTGTCCTTCGAATTGAGCTTAACATTGTCCAATGTAAAATCTACATAGTGAGTCAATCTTTCTTCGGCAATTTCCATATTGTATATATTGTCTGAAGTATTGTCCTCAGAAATAAGACCGTAGTGGAGATCTGAAATAGGAAGAACTAAAAGTTTTGATCCCAATGCTAAAGACCTCTGTGGAAATGTTTGAGGTTTAATTCCTAGGGCTTTGTTAATACTTTCCATAATTGTGGCTGGTGACCCTTCTAAAATATTTCTTGGCTTAACAAAAATCTTAGAGGCCATCAAAACCTTTGATCCACTGTTCCACTTACTACACTGGTGTTTTGTGATCTTCCATTTTGTAACATTGTATCCGTGTTGCTTAAGAAGTTCTTCTTCTGAAAGTGTTTTTTCAAAATTAAGAATGGCACTAGAAAAACCTACATTGTTTTCATAATCAAATTCCTGATCCTTAATTCCTATTTCTTCATCAACTGAAATACCCTCAAAGGATTTCAAATAATTATTATATTTGGCTACAACACTTGTACCTGAAAAAGAAAGTATCTGTTTTACATCCGGATCGTCACTGTGTTTTTTTACATAGGCGTAGAGAGCCCTATCTTTAATAGAACCATCCTCCCTCCTGAAATCTAACATATTTCTCCTCCTTTGAAAAATCCAGTCTTTTCAAAGTCTATGATAAATATAGTGAAGAGTCGAGGAAAAGCTATATTCTAAACTAAATACAACAAAGGAGTACTAGTTGAAAGTAGAATTAAAAAGTTACGGAGCCACTGGCGAAGTTACAGGTTCTAAACATTTCTTGAAAATAAATAACAAATATATTCTTGTTGATTATGGCATGTGGCAGGGTAGCCAAGAGGATGATCAAAAGAATAGAGAATTTAAATGTCCTGTTCCAATTGAAGATATAGAAACGGTTATTTTAACCCATGCACATGCTGACCATTGTGCTCTTTTACCAAAACTTGTAAAAGAAGGTTATGAAGGTAGAATTCGCTCTACCCCGGCTACAAGGGACTTGGCTTCCATTATTATGTTGGATTCCGCAAAAATCCAACAACACGAAAAAACAGGATCTTTTTATGATGAATCAGATGTAGTAAAAACAATCAATATGTTCAGGTGTCACTTTTACCATAAACAAAAGCATTTGAATGATAATGTTAAAATTACATTTTATGATGCTGGGCATATTTTAGGTTCCTCAATTGTTGATTTAGAACTTAAAAGAAAAAAGTTAGGATTTTTACCATCCAAACCAATGCATGTTCTTTTTACAGGTGACTTAGGAAGGGAAACAAACCCAATTACAAATCCCCCGGAAACTTGTATGCCTGCACCTGATTATATTGTAATGGAGTCTACTTACGGAAATAGAACTCATCAAACTTCTGGTACAGCCTTAAAGGAGTTTGCTAATATTATCAACCGTACAGTTGAGAGGGACGGTAAAGTTATTATTCCAACCTTTGCAATTGAAAGGGCCCAGGAAATTATTTATCATCTCAAAAACTTAATGAGGGATGAAAAGATTCCAAGAATACCTGTTTACGTTGATAGTCCAATGGCTGTTAATGCTACAGGGGTATTTAATATTCATCCGGAGTGTTTTAACAAAACAATCCAGGACAATTTTATAAGTAAAGGAAAGAATCCTTTCTCTGTTGCTTCTTTGCATTGTATTAATGATTACAAGGAATCGATTGAAGTTGCAAGAAGTAGGAAACCCTGTATTGTCCTTGCTGCTTCCGGTATGTGCGAAGCCGGAAGAATTTTGAATCACTTACAGTTTGGTGTACAGAATTCTAGGAATACAATTTTACTTGTTGGTTATCAAGGTGAAAATACTTTAGGAAAAGAAATTCAAGAAAAGACCCCAGTAATTACAATCAATGGGGAGGAGTATAAACTTAATGCGGAAGTCCAAAGTTTAAGTGCCTTTTCTTCACACGCTGACTATCAGGAAGAACTTGAATGGTTGAAAAAAGTGGATACCTCTAAACTCAAGAAGATTTTCTTAGTACATGGTAACCCTGAGGCTCAACAATTCCTAAAAGACTTTTTAGTAACTAAAGGTTATAAGAATATTGAAATAATGGAAAAAGATAGATCTTACGATTTAAAATAATAAAAAAATTAAGGGAAATTTTAAAAAATTTCCCTTTTATTTTGGAATCTTGTTCTTTTTTAGACCTATAATATATGTATAAGAGGTACAGAGGAGGAAATTCCAATGACAGTATTAAAAGACGGTACAGTGATAGTTGAACATTCGGAAACAGTTGTTTTTACATATACAAAGGCTAACGGAGAAAAATCACACCGCAGGGTTTTCCTTATGAATGATTGCGATACCTATATTCAGGGTTTTGACCTTTCAGAACTCACTCAGGATGAAGCAAACAAACTTACACATATGCTTAAGGGCCACGAAGTTAGGAATAACTATGGTACACAGTTTAATCCTTCTAACCCAATTAAAAAGATTGGAAGCAGAAAAGTTGATTCAGATTTTATTGGTGCTATGGTAAAGAAAGCCTGGAAGACCTTTAAAAAAGAAGGTGTTGAATACGTTAACGGCAGGGCAAAAACCCTTACAAAAAAGGAAGTTATTGAATTCCTTTCCTTTGAAAGGCCTAATACAAAAAAGGAATCTATCAACCGTTATATAAATATGAAGCTTAATTGTAGGTGCCTTGTAAACAATATTTACAAGAAGTACAACCTTATTAAGTTTCCTGACGGCCGTTGGATGATTTGTGGTAATACAGGAGTTTAACTCCTAAAAAATAATTGGAGGTACGAATGCATTTCGTAGCACAGAAGGTTACAGCCGTAAAGGCAAATGGAAAAGTTGCAAAAACTTTTGATTCAATTACAGAAGCAGCCC
>JAEEGL010233574.1_pt1 | contig 10512 bp, 7 predicted proteins | sample 9134231 | NCBI WGS metagenome assembly JAEEGL01 (sample SAMN16246548, study PRJNA631951) | gut metagenome | biome: gut microbiome; feature: rumen; material: fiber-attached | host: Bos | place: Iran: Karaj | collected 2018-10
CATAAATTCTGATAAGTTTATTTTTGAACTTAGGATCAATGTAAGTGTAGTGCTAAAGCCATTTACAAACATGTGGAAGAGGATAGTATACCAGATTTTGCCTGTTCTAAGGTAGATAAAGGCAAAAAATATTCCAATGCCGAAAGCATAGACAAACTGCGCAAGATTGCCATGATAAAGGCCAAACATCAGCGCAGAAACCAGCATTGCCGTAACTTCACCGTAGTTTACCACCCTGTCGATGATGAACTTTCTAAAGAGAAGCTCCTCGCAGATTGGTGCAAGTATAGTAACGACAACAACCTGTACTACAGGGGATATGTTTCCTAGAGCATCAATAAGTGGATTAACATTTCCAAGACCTGTGTATTTTCCAATGAAATTATTGATAAGAATACCAACGATATTGAAAAGAATCATTGTTGCGTAGGTTATGCAGATTGAAGTGAGAATTCCGCCAAATCCAAGTTTGTTTTTTTGAATGTCAAATTTGGGGAGTTTTCTGATAGCAAGATACATAGCAGGGTATAATAGGCCTACGCGGATTGCGTAATTGATTATTATGTTTGCATCGCCCTGAAGTCCCTCTTTTCCTGCAATCCTGGAATATACAATATAGCATATTGCCATAACAACAAGATAACAAAAGTAAAGAAGAATGTAACTTAGCCCGATTCGCGAGTAAGTTTCCTTTGCTTTATTTTTTTCCATACAAACCTCCATAAAATCAAAAATATATGGTTATTATAAACTAATGATACTTCCTGAGGAATTATCTTTTATGTGAATATATTATGTTTAATTTGTTTTAAATGGCTATAAAAAATCAATTGCCACATGTTCTTTTTTTTCGTATAAATAAATGTAAAAGAAAACATGAATGCAATATCATTTATTGATAATAGGAGGCATACCATGGAAAAGAAGTTATCAAGGCTGTTTGACTATCAGAAATTCGCACAGAGTAGTGAACTTGCAGATGTTATTGCAGATGTGGACTCGCGATATCCAATGGCCAAGGAACTGTCGGATGATGATCTTATGAATGTAGCAGCTGCAGGTTCTGCGATGCAAAACTGCAAGGACAATGGTGGAAGGCCAAAGAAGCGTACATAAAAATTATTTGGAGGAGTAAGGAGAGGTATGATAAACGAAAGTTTCAAGGCCATGTTGGGGGCCAAGTCGGTTATCCGAGAGCTGTCGGAGTATGCCACAGCAAGGGGAAAGGAAATCGGCTACGAGAATGTTTTTGATTTTAGTCTTGGAAATCCAAGTGTAGCGGTACCACAGGAGTTTACAGATGAGATGGTAAGGCTACTTAAGGAGGAAGACACCATGACGCTTCATGGTTATACTCCAAGCCTTGGAAATCCTTTATATAAAGAGAAGATTGCGAAGTCCTTAAATGAAAGATTCGGAATGAATTACGGACCTGAACATATCTTCCCTACTACCGGAGCAGCGGGAGCAATAGCTCACGCTGTTCGTGCTGTTACTAAGCCTGGAGATAAGGTCATTACCTTTGCACCTTTCTTTCCTGAGTATGGACCATATATTACAGGAGCTGGTCTGGAGCTTAGCATAGTTCCAGCGGATACACAGTCTTTTCAGATCAATTTTGATAAATTTCAGGAGATGCTTGATGAGAAGGTTATGGCTGTACTTGTGAATACGCCCAATAATCCATCTGGAGTTGCTTATTCTACAGCAACTCTTACAAGACTTTCCGAGATTTTAAAAGACAAGTCAAAAGAGTTTGGACATACAATTTTCCTTCTTTCAGATGAACCATACAGAGAGATTGTGTTCAAGGGAGCAGATGCTCCTTATGTTTCCAAATTCTATGATCATACCCTTAGCTGTTATTCTTTCTCTAAGTCTTTGTCACTTCCTGGAGAAAGAATTGGTTATGTTGCAGTTAATCCTGCATGCGAGGGAGCAGAGTTCATCGTGCCAATGTGCGGCCAGATATCAAGAGGCACAGGCCACAACTGTCCTCCATCCATCATTCAGCAGGCAGTTGCCAAGGTATGTGGCATGACAGCAGATCTTTCTGTTTATGAGACCAATATGAATATTATCTACGATACTCTTGTAGAGCTTGGCTTTACAGTAGTAAAGCCCGGGGGAACTTTCTACATCATGCCTAAGGCTCTTGAGGAGAGTTCAATAGAATTCTGCAAAAAAGCCAAGAACTATGATCTGATCTTTGTTCCTACCGATGGTTTTGGTGCGCCAGGGTTCTTTAGAATGGCTTATTGCATAGATACCGAGAAGGTTGAGCGTGCAATGCGGAGATTAAGGGAGTTTGTAAAAGCAGAGTATAATCAAATGCGTTGACAATGCGGGTTAAGGGGTGTAAACTCTATTTCGTAAACTGCTTTATTGTTTTAACGAGTTGCATAAATCACTTTTGATTTTTTGAGGAGGAGAAAAAGAGATGGCCGAAATCAAGAAGACAGAGGCAACTGTAAAACCCGTTGCTTCAATCAAGACACCCGTTGTTGCAGAAGCTAAGATAGCAGAGGCTCCAAAGGCTACAGTTGCAGCCAAGAAGCCAGCAGCTAAGAAGCCTGCAGTTAAGAAGGCAGCAGCTACTACAGCTAAAAAGCCTGCAGTTAAGAAGGCTGAGCCCAAGAAGGCAGCAGCTCCAGCTACTAAGAAGGCTCCTGCTAAGAAGGCAGCAGCTAAAAAACCAGCTGCCAAGAAGGAAGTAGCTCAGGCTACATTAAAGACAAACATCGTACTTCAGTATGCTGACAAGAACGTAACCTATGATACTCTTGTTGAGAATGCTGAGAATGTTTATCAGTATGATATGGGCAAGAACGTTTCAGATATCAAGAAGCTTGATCTCTACGTTAAGCCTGAAGAGAATACTGTATACTTTGTTGTTAATGACAAGGAACACAATCAGTACGGATTATAATTTTATAGTGCTCAAACAGTTTATAAAGTCCTGGTCAGCTGCTTGCAGTTGGCTGGGATTTTTTGCGTTAAAACAAATGATTGTATACAAAACGTTCTTTACGTAAAAAAGAACATTAATATTACACTTATTCTCGAAGGTGCATAAAAACTGCTTATCGCTGGCGATAAAATTTTATTTTAATAATTTTTTTAGAAATTGATTATTTTTTCTTGACTTAAATTAATATCGCTCGTACACTATTATCAATACGATGAAGTATGAGAGTGCTTCATTTTTTTTACCCTAAATACTTTAATACTTAAAAGTGTTAATGGGGAAACACTTTAAATCAAATTAGTTTTGTCAGACTATTACGTATTATCGGTAAAAATGCCCTTTTAGGTGCTTTTTTATAATATTATGTGGAGGAAAAGTGTATGAAAAGAAAAGTGGGACCCGCTAGGGTGCTCGCAGTGATCTTAAGTGCTACATTTGCACTTACTAATGTGGTCACTGTTTCAGCTACATCTGGGGATGACGCAGCTAACCTTTCCAGCAGCCAGGAAGAGGCAGCACAGGAAACAAGCGCAGCAGCTGAAGAAAGCACAGATGAGAGCGGAGCAGCTGCTTCAGAAGCAGCAGAAGAAGTTTCAGAAGATGCGCCTTTGTTCGAGAAGGTTAATCCTGAAGATGAGGATTACTTGAATGAAAAGGAAGTTTTTGAAGGTGATGTAACAGAACTTCCAGTTGAGGAGAAGGATCCTGAGGAGCAGACTCGTGTAATCATCGTTATGGAGGGCGACAGCGTCCTTGATAAGGGATATGACACAGAGAACCTTGCTGACAATGATGCAGCTATGAATCTTTCAGAGCAGATCGTTGCCGAGCAGGAAGAGACAGTAGAAAAGATCGAGACTGAGGCTCTTGATGGAGATACACTCGATGTTAACTACAATCTTTCAATCATCACAAACGCTGTATCTGCAGATGTTGCTTACAAGGACATCGCTAACATCGTTGATGTTGATGGTGTAGAAGCAGTTTATGTAGCACAGCAGTATGACCCAATGGTAGAGACAGCTAATCCTGAGACAGTTACAGCTGGTGAGATGGTTGGCAGCTATACATCATGGGCAACAGGCTATACAGGTGCAGGCACAAGAATTGCTATCATCGATACAGGTATCGATTCAGATCACCCATCATTCGATGAAGGAGCTTTCAAGGCTCATCTTGAGGAGACAGCAGAAACTAACGGTAAGAGTGTTGAGGACTACAACCTCCTGACAGCAGAGGAGATTGCATCAGTTCTTCCAAATCTTAACGTAGCACAGAGAAGTGAAGGCGTTACAGCAGATCAGCTCTATTTAAATGAGAAGATTGCTTTCGCTTTCAACTATGTAGATAAGAACCTTAATGTTACACATGACAATGATGATCAGGGTGATCATGGTACACACGTATCTGGTATTGCTACAGCAAACTACTATGTTCCTAACGCAAACTCAGATACAGGATATGCAAGACAGGATATCGGTGTTGTAGGTGTTGCTCCTGATGCACAGCTTATCACTATGAAGGTATTTGGTGCTAAGGGTGGTGCTTACAGTGATGACTATATGGCAGCTATCGAGGATGCTATCCTTCTTAAGGCTGACGTAGTTAACCTTTCACTTGGCTCATCAGCAGCTGGTTATTCAGCTGATTCTGAAGCTTACATCAATGATGTATTCAACAAGCTTCAGGGAACAAGCACAGTAGTATCAATCTCAGCTGGTAACTCAGGTCGCTGGTCTGATGATTCTTCATATGGTGTTAACCTTAGTGCAGATGTAAACCAGGATACAGTTGGTTCTCCTGGATCATACTACAATGCATTTACAGTAGCTAGTGCTGTAAACAGCTCAATTACTGCTAAGTATTTTGATGCTGCTGGCCAGAAGATCTTCTATTACGATGGAAATGATACAAAGGCTCCTAAGTTTGCAACACTTGCAAAAGACGAGGATGGAACAGAGTATCCATATGTATTCCTTAATGCTAAGGGATTGCCTGCTGATTATGAGGGTGTTGATGTAACTGGTAAGATCGTATTTGTACAGCGTGGTGAGTGTACATTCGGTGAAAAGCAGATGAATGCTGAGGCTGCTGGTGCAAGCGCTGTTATCATCTACAATAACCAGCCTGGTACTATCAACATGACACTTCAGGGAAGCACAGCAGTTATTCCTGCAATTTCAATCACACTTGCTGATGGAGAGGCAATTGCAGCAGCTTCTACACAGGTTTCTGATAAGGTTTATGAAGGAACACTTACTGTAGTAGATAAGCTTGGCGTTAACTACAATGTTGCTGATGGATACACAATGAGTGATTTCTCATCTTACGGTGTTCCTGGAACACTTGATCTTAAGCCTGAGATCACAGCTCCTGGTGGAAATATCTACTCAACAACAGACAATGGCACATATGGAATTATGAGTGGTACATCAATGGCTGCTCCTTCAATCACAGGACAGAGTGCACTTGTTGAGCAGTATATCCGTGAGAACGGACTTGATGCACGTACAGGACTTTCAGTTCGTACACTTGCTCAGTCACTTCTTATGAGTACAGCAGTACCTCTTCACGAGGGTAATGATCCTGAGGGACTTGAGTATTCACCAAGATCACAGGGTGCAGGACTTGGAAATGCATACAATGCAGTAACAACACCTGTTTATGCTCTTGTTGGTGACAAGGAAGGCAACGATGGTAAGGTTAAGGCAGTTCTCGGAGATGATCCAGAGAAGAGTGGTAACTACAGCTTCTCATTTGATCTCTACAATTTAACTGATGAACCTCAGTATTACGAGCTTGATGCTTCTGTTCTTACTGAGCAGATTTATGAGCAGAGCGGACTTACATTCTTTGCTGGAACATCACACAAGCTTAACCCTTCAGTTTCACTTACAGCTAATAACACAGTTCCTGTTTTTGATCTTGATGGAAATGGTGTTACAGATAAAGCTGATCAGAAGGCATTCCTTAAGCTTGTAAATGGAACACTTGAGAATGAAACATTTAAGGCACATCCAGATTTATTCGACCTTAACAACGATGGTGCTGTAAATACTAAGGACGTATATCTCTTTACTAAGAAGGATCTTGCTTCAGAGAAAGCATTAGTTGAAGTAACAGATAAGACAACAGTCAATGTAAATATCAACCTTTCAGACAGCGATAGAGAATATCTTGCATTGTTTGAAAATGGTATGTATGTAGATGGTTTCGTATATGTTGATGGCGATGTAGATCTTTCAGTTCCATTCCTTGCATTCTATGGAAGCTGGGCAGATTCTTCAATGTTTGAGCCATATGACTTCTACGAGGCTAAATACAACAAGGATTATGCAGGACAGACATATTCAGGAGTTTCAAAGACTAACTTCCTGTCACAGTTCCCTCTTGGCGATATTGATGAGTACTACTTCACTCCTAATATGTTCGTAGATGAAGATGAGTACTTACCACAGAGAAATGCTATCAGCTCAGAAAATGGAACAGTACTTGGTTCACAGTACTACTCACTTATCAGAAATGCTAGTAGAGTAATTACAACAATCAAGGATAAGAACACAGGAGAAGTTTACTTCGAAGATACAAAGACAGAGAATTATGCAGCATTTGTATATCAGGGAGAGTGGCAGAACTATATCGATAATACAGAGCTCAACTGGGCTGCTACAGACAAAGAGGGTAAGCCTCTTCCAGAAGGAACAGAAGTTGAGATAACTCTTCAGGCTATTCCTAGTTACTATGACAAGGTTGAAGATCCTACAACTCTTCAGAATGAAGGTCTTTACCTTAGAACATCTATGACAGTTGATAACACTGAACCAGAGATCGTAAATGTTGCTCCAAATGCTGAAGATCCAACAAAGATCGATGTAACAGTTAAGGATAACCGTTATGTAGCAGCACTTCTTGTATATGACAAGAATGGAAACAGCCTTGAAAAGCATGCGATCAACCAGACAGAAGAAGGCGCAGAGACTGTAGTAACAATCAATAATTATGATAAGAAGATCTTTATTGATGTAGCAGACTATGCTCTTAACATTGTTGAGTATCGTATAAACAACACAGACCATGAAGAGACAGAGTTCGTTGAGTCTATCACAATTGACCAGGGCGAAGAAATCATTCTCGGAACATGGGTAATGGATAACTTTACAGCAACTGTTGGTCCTGACTGGCTTGCAGAAGATGCTGATGGTGTTACATGGTCATCTTCAGATGAGGATGTTTGCTATGTTCTTTCATCAGGTCTTTTCCTTACATTTGCTGAGGGCGAATGCATAGTTACAGCAAAGACAATCAACACTACAGTTGATGGTGAACACCTTACAGCTCAGATCAAGGTTATTGTAAATGATGAGCTTTATGAGGGCAGCAAAGAGCTTCCTGAGAACCTTCCTGAGGATGTTCCAGCAGAGTTCAGAGCTCGTTTTGAGCAGATCAGAGCTGCAAGAGCAGCTAAGGCAGATGACAGCGCTTCAGAGGCTTCAAGTGAGGCTTCAAGCGTAGTTGCTGAAGATGAAAAGACAGATGATGCAGCAGTAGCAGCTTCTTCTGAGGTAGTAGAAGAGGCATCTGACGAGGCATCTACAGGCGCTTCTAATGATGAAGTAGTAGAGGATCAGGCTGGAGAGGCTGGTTCAAATGAAGAAGTTGTAGGAGGAGAGAATGATGATTAAATTATTGAATAGGGGAGTCGTTCTCGGATTAACAGCAGCAGTTCTTTTCTCAGTAGCACCAGCACAGACAGTTGCGGCAGCAGATGTTGCCCCACTTCACACAAGTGTTACTGTTGCTGGACAGGATTCAAAGCAGACAGTTACTTATGATCTTAATCTTGATACAGTTACTACTACAGATGGTAGAGTTGCTGTAACATATGATCCTGAGGTACTTGAGCTGACAAAGGCAGCTGATAAAGTTAATTTTGACATAGAGGACTTCAATAGCGATTATTCAGATGAGGATTCAAAGGGTGTAGCATTTGCTTATGTTAATGCTAAGCCAAAGAGCCGTAGCGGAAAGGTTCTTCACGTAAAGTTTGCTGTTAAGGACTGGACTAAGGCACAGGACACTGTTATCAAGACAGAAGTATTTGGTATCAACAACGAGGATCAGGAGGTAGTTCCTGCAACTGTTATCGAAGATCAGGTTTCAGTTGGAAGAAATAAGCCAGTTACTCCTCAGAACGTTACAGCTACACAGGTAGTTGGCGGCGTAGAGATCAAGTGGACAAAGGATGAGAATGCAGATTACTACGTAGTATATCGTGCAAAGGCTGAAGAGGGACCTTACCAGAAGATTGGTACTTCTAAGGGCGATTCACTCCTTAATGTATTCGTAGGCCAGAAGGACTACTACTATAAGGTAGTTGCTCACCAGACAGGTTCACCATCTTATGATTCAGAGCCTTCAGCTCCAGTTAAGGTTACTGTAACTAAGATTCTTGGTGTTATCGGTGGCTGATAAGAAATCACATTAAATAAGGATGAGACCTGCATCAATTGAGATGTGGGTCTCTTTTTTTCTACATTTTGATATTTCATACATTATTAATAAATGTAGAGGTTGACATTGGATGTAGGGAGTGATATTTTATGATACAGAAGATGTTAGCACTCAAACCTAGTGAGTGCTAACACTCAAAAATACCATTCCAATGAATTTAACCGGTGAATGCAGAGGAAAGGCCTATGGAACTAGACGAGAGAAAAAGAAAAATACTTCATGCCATAGTTAAGAACTACTTGGAAACAGGAGAGCCTGTGGGAAGCCGTACAATTTCCAAGTACACAGATCTTAATCTTAGCTCAGCCACAATCAGAAATGAGATGGCAGACCTTGAAGAGATGGGACTTATTTTACAGCCTCATACTTCAGCAGGTCGTATCCCTTCAGATCAGGGCTACAGAGTATATGTAGACGAGATGTTAAGGGACAAGGAGCAGGAAGTTGAGAACATGAAGGAGATGCTTCTTGACAAGGAAGAGAAGCTTGAGAACCTGCTCAAGCAGGTTGCCAAGACTTTGGCCGTAGATACCAACTACGCAACCATGATCTCCGCTCCACAGATCAGGAAGAACAAACTTAAGTTCATACAGATTTCCAAGGTTGATGAGGGACATCTTTTAGCTACCATAGTTATTGAGGGCAATGTCATCAAGAACAAGATCATTCCAGTTGATGAGGTTTTGGATGATGCCACAATGCTCAAGCTTAACATCCTTATGAATACAAGACTTGATGGTCTTGCTGTTGAGGATATCAACCTAGGTCTCATCGCAGCTGTCAAACAGGAGGCAGGTATTCACAGTGAGATCATAGGAAATGTTATAGACGCCGCAGCAGAATCCATCACAGCTGATGAAGATCTGCAGATCTACACAAGCGGAACAATGAATATTTTCAAGTATCCTGAGCTTACAGATAGTGCCAAGGCCAGCGAACTGATCAGTACTTTTGAGGACACCAAGGATCTTACGAGTATTGTTGAGGGAACTCTTTCAGCAGATACTGAGGAGACTGGAATACAGGTTTATATTGGTAATGAAACTCCCGTTCAGGCCATGAAGGATTGCAGCGTTGTTACAGCAACCTACGAGCTTGGAGATGGTATGAAGGGAACTGTAGGTATCATAGGACCTAAGCGAATGGATTACGACAAGGTTATATCAACTCTTAAGAATATGAGACATGCGCTGGATGACCTTTACAAGAAGGGCTAGCGCAGTTTGACATAGATCAGTGATTATCATCAGGAGGCAATCGATTTGAGTAATACAGACAAGAAAGAGAAACAGGTTTCCGAACAGGAGAAAGAGGTTCTCGAGGATATCATGGAAGAACTCGAACAGGAAGCAGAAGAGAGAGCTGAGACCAAGGAAACCGAGAATAAAGAAAAAGAGAATAACGAAAAAGAAAATAAGGATTCAGCTGAGAAAGCTGAGGCTTCTGCAGATGCTGAAGCTCCCAAGAAGAAAGGACCTTTTGCCAAGAAAGAGAAAAAGGATCCGCTTAAAGAGAAAGTTGAAGAACTCAATGACCGTGTCATGAGACAGATGGCCGAGTTTGATAACTTCAGGAAGAGAACAGACAAGGAAAAGGCTCAGATGTTTGAACAGGGCCAGGGTAGTGTCCTTGAGAAACTTCTTCCCGTTATAGATAATTTCGAGAGAGGTCTTGCAGCAGTTCCTGAGGCAGAAAAGGACGGAGCTTTTGCAGACGGTATGAACAAGATTTACAAGCAGCTTATCACAGAGCTTGAGAATCTTGGAGTAACCCCGATTGAGGCTGTGGGTAAGGAATTCGATCCTAACCTTCACAATGCAGTAATGCAGGTTGAGAGTGCGGAGTACGAATCCGGAATAGTAGCACAGGAACTTCAAAAGGGATATAAGTTCCACGACACCGTGCTTAGACATAGCATGGTTGCTGTTGCACAGTGAGTGATATAGGGATTCAAAGTTTCAAATATGTATGCTTGCATGCATATATTTGAAACCTTGAAGACCGAACAGACATGAGGAAGTAGCATGATAATG
>JAEEGL010280371.1_pt1 | contig 10512 bp, 6 predicted proteins | sample 9134231 | NCBI WGS metagenome assembly JAEEGL01 (sample SAMN16246548, study PRJNA631951) | gut metagenome | biome: gut microbiome; feature: rumen; material: fiber-attached | host: Bos | place: Iran: Karaj | collected 2018-10
CACTTTTCGGTTCTTTCGCCTGTTCGAGTTTACAATTACACTGAATCGCTTGACACCCCCTACTTCATTACTGGGGGACAATCCAGAGTGTGTCTTAACCTGAAAAAAGTTGACACTAATTCTAATGTGCACAAAAAAAAGTGCAGTTTCAGTGGAAAGCTGCACTAAAAAAAGTGCACGACGCATCTGGGTATCGCTGTGCGTTGCAAAAAAAAACGCTGCGACCTTTGGTCGCAGCGTTCCTATTGTGGAAGTTTCCCTAAGTACAAGAAACTTCAGCGGAAAGAGAGGGATTCGAACCCCCGGACCCTCGCAGGTCAACGGTTTTCAAGACCGCCGCATTCGACCGCTCTGCCATCTTTCCTTTTGCCGTTCAGCGTGTTGCATGGATATGCTCACTTGCGAACGATGGTGCAAATATACGAAGATTGTGCGACATGGCAAAAAAAAGTTGTTCTTGGGGTAGAAAAAAACACTTGAATCTTCGCCAATTTGTTTTTTTTATGTATATTTGCACGACAGAAACAAACGAGTCGCCAAGGCTTATTTATTATATAAAAGTATAATAATGAGAAAGATTTGGATACAGCTGGTGAAGCTGTGCGGGTGGCACTTTGAGATTCCCGACCTAAAGGACAGGCCGGAATTGCGCCATTGTGTAGTGGCTGTGGCTCCTCACACTGCTTTTGCGGACTATATTATTGGGGCCGCGGTGCTGTTTGCTGCGGGTGTGAATCCGAAAATTATGGTGAAGAAGGAGTTCTTCAATTTCTTCACGCGGAGGCTTCTGCTGCACCTCGGGCTGGTGCCCGTGGATCGTGGCAACCGCCACAATGACTTGGTGGCAAGGGCTGTGAAGACCTTGAAAGAGGATGACAACGTTTGCATCATCATCACGCCTGAGGCTACACGCAAGCCCGTGAAACGCTTTAAACGGGGCTTTTACGAGATTGCTACCCAGGCGGGAGTGCCTGTGGTGCTGGGCTTCATGGACTTCAAGAACAAGAGGGCCGGCTATGGGCCGACCATCCAGCTTACGGGCAACTATGAGGCCGACGTGGAGCGGATGATTGAGTTTTTTGACCAGTTCACCCCACGGCACCCGGAGGGTTGGGCCATCAGACCCAAGAAGACTGCCAATAAGAAGGCAGAAAGCTGAAAAAGAATCTGAATGTGAAACTTTATTAATCCTAATACTGAAAAAAGAACTATATCATGATAAGAAGATTATTTGTTGAAAAGAAAGCTGAATATGCCGCACAGGCCAAGGGACTGCGCGAGGAGTTGGAACGCTACTTGGGCGTGGAACCCGAAGGGGTGCGCGTGCTGGTGCGCTACGATGTGGAGAACCTGTCCGACGAGACCTACGCCAAGGCCAGCGGCACGGTGTTTTCCGAACCGCCAGTTGATATACTCTACGAAGAGGAGTTCCCACATGGGACGGACGATTTCGTGTTCACGGTGGAGTACCTGCCCGGCCAGTTTGACCAGCGTGCGGACAGCGCCACGCAGTGTGTGCGTCTGCTCAACGCTGCCGAACAACCCATTATACGTTCTGCTACGACTTATGTAATCAGCGGCCACCTGACCGAGGAGCAACGCGCCGCAGTGGTGAAGCACTGCGTGAACCCCGTGGACAGCCGCGTGACGGAGGCTCCGAAGCCCGACACCTTAGAGGAACACTACGACGAGCCCGACGACGTGCGGATTCTGGAAGGCTTTGCCACCATGGAGGAGGCCGACCTGAAGAACCTGTACGACAGTCTGGGTCTGGCCATGACTTTGGCCGATTTCAAACATATTCAAAACTACTTCAACACAGAGGAGCACCGCGATCCCAGCATGACGGAGATACGCGTGCTGGACACCTACTGGAGCGACCACTGCCGCCACACCACTTTCGCCACCGAGTTGAAGGGCGTGGAGTTTGACGAGGGTGTGTACCGTCCGTTGTTGGAGGAGGCTTTCCAACAATACCTTGCCGACCACAAAGACCAATATGAAGGCCGCACGGACAAGTATGTGTGCCTGATGGACCTCGGCACGTTGGCCGCCAAGCGGATGCGCAAGGCAGGACTGCTGAACGACCAGGAGGTGAGCGACGAGATTAACGCCTGCAGCATAGTAGTACCTGTGAAGATGGATGGCAAGACCGAGGAATGGTTGGTGAACTTCAAGAACGAGACTCACAACCACCCGACGGAGATTGAACCCTTTGGCGGTGCAGCCACCTGCCTTGGCGGTTGCATCCGCGACCCGTTGAGCGGTCGCACCTACGTGTATCAGGCCATGCGTGTGACGGGTGCCGCAGACCCGCGCAAACCGATGAGCGAGACCTTGCCCGGGAAACTGCCTCAGAGCAAGATTGTCACCACGGCAGCCCGCGGCTATAGCAGCTACGGCAACCAGATTGGGTTGGCGACGGGGCTTGTGAACGAGATATACCACCCCAACTATGTGGCCAAGCGAATGGAGATTGGGGCCGTGATAGCAGCTGCGCCCCGCCGACAGGTGAAGCGATTGACCAGCGACCCCGGCGATGTGGTTATCCTGCTGGGTGGCCGCACAGGCCGTGACGGTTGCGGTGGCGCCACGGGGGCCTCGAAAGCGCACAACTCTTCCTCTCTGACCACCTGCGGGGCAGAGGTGCAGAAGGGCAACGCCCCAACCGAGAGAAAAATCCAGCGACTGTTCCGCCGCGAAGAGGTGTCGAGCCTGATTAAGAAGTGCAACGACTTTGGCGCCGGCGGAGTGAGCGTGGCTATTGGCGAGCTGGCTGACGGTCTGCAGATAAACCTTGACAAGGTACCTAAGAAATATGCCGGTTTGGACGGCACAGAACTGGCCATCAGTGAGAGCCAGGAACGCATGGCTGTGGTCGTGTCGCCCGCCGACGTGGACCAGATGCTGAAATATGCCGACGAGGAGAACCTTGAGGCCGTGGTGGTGGCCACCGTCACCGCCGAGCCCCGCATGGTGATAAGCTGGCGCGGCAAGGAGATAGTGAACCTGAGCCGCCGCTTTATCGACACCAACGGTGCCCACCAGGAGACTGAGGTGCACGTGGCCATGCCCGCCGACAAGGAAAGCGCCGAGACGGGTGCCACCCATGCACAGACAAGCGTGAAAGAACGCTGGCTGGAGAATCTGGCCAACCTGAACGTCTGCTCGCAGAAAGGACTGGTGGAGATGTTTGACAGCACCGTGGGTGCCGGCAGTGTGGTGATGCCCTACGGCGGACGGACACAGACAACCCCCACGCAGTGTATGATGGGCTTGCTGCCCACCCTGACGGCACAGAGCGACACGGTGACGATGATGAGCTACGGCTACGACCCATACCTGAGCAGTTGGAGCCCCTTCCATGGCGCAGCGTTTGCCGTGGTGGACTCGGTGGCCAAGATTGCCGCTGCCGGTGGCAACGTGAGCCGCGTGAGGCTCACCTTCCAGGAGTACTTCAAAAAACTGGGCAACGACCCCTACCGCTGGGGTGAACCCTTTGCAGCCCTGCTGGGTGCCTACAACGCTCAGATGGGGTTGAAACTGCCCGCCATCGGTGGTAAGGACTCTATGAGTGGCACATTCAATGACATCGATGTGCCTCCAACTTTGTGCAGCTTTGCCCTTTGCATAAGCAATATGAAACATGTTGTCACCCCCGAGCTGAAGCATGCAGGGAGCTACCTCTACCTGTTGGAGGTGAAACCGGACAAGATGGGCATGCCGAACTACAAGATGCTGTTGGCTATGTACAACGCCTTGCATCAGGCCGTGGGCAAAGGCTCCATCAAGTCAGCCTACGCTGTGGGCTTTGGTGGCATAGCCGAAGCCGTGAGCAAGATGGCTTTCGGTAACAAGATGGGTGTCACCTTTGACGGCAAAATCAGCGCCGAAGAGCTGTTCGAGAAGAAATATGGTGCCATCGTGGTTGAGGTAGTGAACTGCGGTTCGCTGCCCGCTGTGGCACGCAAGATAGGCCGTGTGAACGACAGTGGCAACTTCGTTGTCGAGGGCGAGACCATCGGCATGGACGAGATGATGAAGGCCTGGACGGGCACACTGGAGAGCATCTTCCCCACCACCAGCGGTGCCACACCGGCGGCCAAGATGGGCAAGACTGCTCTGCACAAGGCCAAAAAGGTGTACGTGTGCAAACACAAGACCGCCCAGCCCAAGGTGTTCATCCCGGCGTTCCCCGGCACCAACTGCGAGTACGACTCGGCACGCGCCTTCCTGCGTGCAGGAGCCGAAGTGGAGACTCTGGTATTCCGCAACCTCAGCAGCCAGCATATCGAGGAGAGCGTGGCAGCCTTTGCTGCAGCCATTGACAAGAGCCAGATTGTGATGATTCCCGGTGGCTTCTCGGCAGGTGACGAGCCCGACGGCAGCGCCAAATTCATCACCAGCGTGTTCCGCAACCCCATGATCAGCGATGCGGTAATGCGGCTGCTGAAAGAACGCGACGGACTGATGCTGGGCATCTGCAATGGATTCCAAGCACTGGTGAAATTGGGCCTTGTCCCATACGGCGAAATCCGTCCGCAGAGCGAAGACGCACCCACTCTGACCTTCAACACCATTGGCCGCCACCAGAGCATGATTGCCCACACCAAGGTGGTCAGCAATCTGTCGCCCTGGCTCCAGAAAGCCGAACTGGGCAAGAGCTATGTGGTGCCCATCTCGCATGGCGAGGGCCGTTTTGTGGCTCCGAAACAATGGATAGACCAGTTGTTTGCCAACGGACAGGTGGCCACACAGTACGTTGACCTTGACGGCAACGTCACGATGCAGGAACCCTATAACATGAACGGCTCATTTATGGCCATTGAGGGCATCACCAGTCCCGACGGCCGTGTGTTGGGCAAAATGGCCCACAGCGAGCGCTGGCGTCCGGGAACCTATCGCAACATTGTGGGCGACCAAGACCAGCTCATCTTTGAAAGCGGTGTGGCTTATTTCAAGGACTGACAATAAAACATGTACCCCATTAAAAGCATATTATGATGAAAAGAATCCTTTTAGCAACAGCCGCCCTCCTTGTCGCCCAGACCCTTATGGCTGGACCCGTGGATGGTACACGCGCCCGCATAGTGGCCAAGAACGCCGTGAGGCTCCATGCCTTGTATATGGATAATGCCGACAAGCAGATAGCTGCCGAGGCACCCGTCGCATTGCAGACCGTCAGCCTTGCGTCGCCACTGGAGAACCTATATATTTATAATTATGCTATGCTGATGAATCAGGGCGGCGATAGCCTGAAGGGGTTCGTTGTGCTGAGTGGCGACGATATGGCAGCGCCTGTGCTTGCCATATCGGACGAGGCCCCGCTTGACCCTACAGACGTGAATCCTGCAGCCCGATTCTGGTTAGAGCAGTATGACAAACAGATTGCCGCTGGCCGCAAAAGTAACATGGCCTCCACACGCGAGATTGCTCGGAAATGGGATCTGCTTCAAAACGGCTCGGCACTGAAACTCGCCCTCGACTCCTTCGCTCAGAAAGGCGATTTCTACAACGACCACATCCCGCTGCTCATCCGCAGCCGTTGGTCACAGGAGAAACCCTACAATAATTTATGCCCCAGAAACGCCGTGACGGGTTGTGTGGCCACAGCTTTTGCCATGATAATGCGCTACTGGGAGTACCCTGAGCATGGCTTTGGACGGCACTCCTACAACGGTGCCGACAATCCGGCAGCCTACCCCGACTGGAGCTACGGTGAACTCTCCGCCGACTTTGAAAACACTTATTACGACTGGGGACACATGCCGGAATTCATCCAGCTGAACAGTGATCCGACCGAGATCAACGCTATTGCCACTCTCATCTATCACGTTGGCGTGGCTATTGACATGCGCTATGGCGAGAATGGCAGCATGAGCTGGTCGCTGCCCGAATATGCCATTTACGATACCAGTCTGCATCTTGACCCCACCATCAGTGCTCCCTATCGCATCAGCAAACATTTTGGCTATAAATACTCCTACACAGGCATGCGCGATTCCATCGGCGACGATACCTTGTGGATGAAGATGGTTTACAACAGCCTGGCCGATGGCAAACCTGTCTACTATGCCGGTTGGGCCAAGGACGACAGTCCTGACGGGCACAGCGGCACTTCCGGCCACGGCTTTTTGATTGTTGGCTACTTCTCCGACGTGGTGGACTCCAACCTCTACAGTGTCAACTGGGGGTGGGGAGGGAACTCCAACGGATACTTCAAGCTTGATGCCCTCCGCCCCGGCACCAATGACTTCACCCAGTGGCATGGAGCTGTGTTGGGCATGGAGCCGGACACCTCCTACCACGGCTATGACCCCTCGGCAATCCCCACCACAGAGAGCTCTGCTCTCCATGCCTACGTCATGGGCAACAGCATCGTGGCTCATGGCCTGAATGGCAAGAGCGCGACCCTGTTTGACATCATGGGACGGCGCGTTGCCTACCGTTCGGCCAACCAGGGCGACATGTGGAATGTGACGGTGAAGCCGGGCATATACATCGTCCGTATCGGGCAGCAGTCCGGACAAAAACTCGTCGTGCTGCAATAGTCACAAAACCCTTGCATGGCATCAATTATTTATTGACATAAACAAACAACAACATAGAACAACCTGATTATGAACAACGCACTCAATAGCCTCCAGCCTGCCGCAGTATGGCAATACTTCGGCCAATTGATGAATATTCCCCGTCCTTCCAAGCACGAGGCCAAAGTCTCCGCCTTTTTGCAGGAGTTTGGTCGGCAACTGAATCTTGAGACGCTTGCCGACGAGGTGGGCAACGTGCTGATTCGCAAGCCCGCCTCCAAGGGCTACGAAAATGCCCCCGGCGTCTGCCTCCAAGCCCACATGGACATGGTTTGCGAGAAAAACGGCGACAAGGAGTTTGATTTCCTCACCCAGCCCATCCAAGCCTATTTAGAAGACGGCTGGTTGATTGGTGATGGCACGACCTTGGGCGCCGACGACGGCATCGGCGTGGCAGCAGCAATGGCCATCTTGGCCGACAACAGCATAGAGCATGGTCCCCTCGAATGCCTCTTTACTGTCGATGAGGAAACCGGCCTCACAGGTGCCGCCAACCTCCGCACCGACTGGCTGAAGAGTTCCATCCTCCTTAACTTTGACGACGAGGACGAGGGTGAATACTGCATTGGCTGTGCGGGTGGAATAGACACCACAGTGGCCATCGACTACACCACACGTCCCGTCCCCGCAGGCGAAAGCTCCTACCGCATCAAGGTCTCTGGTCTGCAAGGTGGCCATAGTGGCGACGACATCAACCGCGGTCGTGGATGCGCCATCAAAATCCTTACCCGCATCCTGTGGAACGCCACCGAGAACCACAAAATCGGTCTTGCCTGCATAGACGGCGGCAACCTCCGCAACGCCATTGCCCGCGAAGCATGGGCTGACATCGTTGTTGCACACGACTACGAAGCGGCTTTCCGCTCGATGGTTGATGACTTTGCCAAGCACATCTGCTTCGAGTTCCGCTCCACAGAGCCCAATATGCAGGTGACGCTCGAACCCATTGAGGAACCTGCATGCCTCATCGACCGCCAGACACAATACAACATCCTCAACGTCCTCTATGCCTGTGCGCACGGCGTCCTGGCCATGAGTCGCGAGATTGAGAACTTTGTCGAGACCTCCACCAATCTGGCCTCTGTCAAGATGGACGACCACCAAATCCATATTGCCACCAGCCAGCGCAGCTCTGTCGAGAGTGCCAAACATGCAGCGGCACAGAAGATTGAAGCCACTTTCCGTATGATTGGAGCCCACGTCAGCCATGGTGACGGCTACCCCGGCTGGACCCCCAACCCCGACAGCAAGGTGCTCAAAGTGGGTGTGGAGACCTACAAGCGCATGTTCGGCCACGACCCTATAGTCCGTGCCATCCATGCCGGATTAGAATGCGGCTTGATAGGAGAGAAATACCCCAACATGGACATGATTAGCTATGGTCCCACCCTGCGTGGCGTCCATGCCCCCGGCGAGAAGATTGAGATAAAGACCGTGGAGATGTTCTGGAATCTCACATGTGAAATATTACGTAATCTGAAATGATAGGAGTTCTCGGAAGCGGCTCATGGGCCACCGCTGTTGTCAAACTGCTGCTGGAACAGCCCTCAGCCCGGGTGTGTTGGTATGTCCGTGAACCTGAGATACGCAAAAGTCTTCTCAAGCACGGCCACAACAACCGCTACCTCGGCGAGGTAACCATAGACCCTGCACGTATCGAGATATGCAGCACCCCGCAAGAGGTTGCGGACCGGTGCGAAATCATCTATCTCGTCATCCCCACGGCGTTCCTGCACGCTGCTCTTCAATTGATAGACCCCGCCACACTCAGGCAGCGGCAACTCGTTTCTGCCATCAAAGGTTTTGTGCCCGAAGTCGATATGATTGTCACCGACTACCTGCAACACTGCTATCAAGTGCCCCAAGAGCAGTTGGCCATTATCAGCGGTCCCACCCATGCCGAGGAGGTGGCACGCGAACGACTCACCTTCATCACCGCCGCCTCACCCAACCATCAATTGGCCGAGACTGTCATGCAGCAGCTTCGTTGCCGCTACATCAACATTTCTTACTCCTCCGACATGCGCGGCATCCAATTCGCCACCGCGCTGAAAAACATCTATGCCGTTGCCGCAGGCATCTGCAAAGGCATGGGCAGTGGCGACAACCTTATGGCTGTCCTTGTCAGCTACACCCTTCCTGAGATGCGTTCCTTCCTCAAAGTCATGCAGCCTGACACTTTTGTCAAGATTTCTCCGGAAAATATGCCTCCCTACGTTGGCGACCTGCTTGTCACCTGCTACTCGCAGCTCAGTCGCAACCGTACCTTCGGCACCATGATAGGACGTGGCTATACCGTCAAGAGCGCCCAGCTTGAGATGCACATGATTGCCGAAGGCTATTACGCTGTCAAGAGCCTTGAAAAAGTGCGTCGGGAACACCATATTGAAATGCCCATTGCCCAAGCCGTTTACATGATACTTTACGAAAACGCCCGTCCCGAAGTCATCCTCCGTGCTTGGCAAATACGAACCTCTAACAACAATTAACCCCTCACTATGAACCCAATAGTCAGCATCATCATGGGCTCCACCTCCGACCTCCCCGTTATGGAGAAAGCCTGTCAGTTTTTTGAAGAGATGGCAATTCCCTTCGAGGTCAATGCCCTCTCTGCCCACCGCACACCCGCCGAAGTCTCCGACTGTGCCCGCGGGGCCGCCTCCCGTGCCTTCAAGGTGATTATTGCCGGAGCCGGCATGGCAGCGGCTCTCCCCGGCGTCATTGCCGCCGAGACACCCCTCCCCGTCATCGGCGTCCCCATCAAAGGCAGCGTTCTTGAAGGCCTCGACGCCACCCTGGCCATACTCCAGATGCCTCCGGGAATCCCCGTGGCCACAGTGGCCATCAACGGCGCTCAGAACGCCGCCATCCTGGCCATGCAGATGCTCGCCCTGTCGGACTGCAACCTCATGCAGAAGCTCACCGCCTACAAGGCTGGCCTTAAGAACAAAATCGTCAAAGCCAACCAAGAACTCTCCCAACTCCAATTCAAATACAAATGCTGACACCTTTTTTCGGATGAATGTAGGTGAGAATAATCTATAGAGGACTTCCATATCTCACCCCCTAAGGGATGAGATATGGATGCCATAGTCATGGCTGAAGGCTCAGTGTGAAGCTTCCCTGTGCTATGGAAAGCCCCCCGATCGGGCGTCACGACATGGAAAGTAGCCCCTCCTCTCCCTATATTCACCAGTCAGCGCAATTATAAACATTATAACAAATTCAAATGATCACCATCGGCATCACAGGCACCCTCGGGGCCGGCAAAGGCACCATAGTCGACTACCTGCAAAAAGCGAAAGGCTTCGCACACTACTCCGTCCGCGCTTTCCTCATCGACGAGATCAAGCGTCGCGGACTCGAAGTCAACCGCGACAGCATGACCCTCGTCGGCAACGATCTTCGAGCACAGCATTCCCCCTCGTGGATTGTCGAACAACTCTACCACCAAGCCCAAGCCTCCGGCTGCAACTGCATCATAGAGAGCGTCCGCACCCCTGGCGAAGTCAATGCCCTGCGCAGCAAGCCTAATTTCTATCTCTTTGCCGTCGATGCCGACACCCGCGTCCGCTACGAGCGTGCCGTCCTCCGCGGCAGCGAGACCGACCATATCGACTACGAGACCTTCGTCGCCAACGAGCAGCGCGAGATGGACAACGACGACCCCAACAAGCAGAACCTCCGCTACTGCATCGACCAGGCCGACTACCGTTTCGACAACAATGGCTCCATCGAAGCCCTCAACGCCCAGGTGGAAGAGGTCCTGGGCAAAATCATGTATCGCCGTCCCTCGTGGGACGAATACTTCATGGAACTGGCCAACACCGCCTCCAAGCGCGCCACCTGCGACCGTGGCCGTAGCGGCTGCGTCATTGTCAAGGACCGTCAGTTGCTGGTCACCGGCTATGTGGGCGCCCCC
>JAEEGL010361931.1_pt1 | contig 10512 bp, 7 predicted proteins | sample 9134231 | NCBI WGS metagenome assembly JAEEGL01 (sample SAMN16246548, study PRJNA631951) | gut metagenome | biome: gut microbiome; feature: rumen; material: fiber-attached | host: Bos | place: Iran: Karaj | collected 2018-10
GAGTATTCCTCGATGTGGATCGAAGTGAAGATGTCATCCTTGACCATTCTTTCACTCATGATGATTGCATCTTCGTAGTTGAATCCGTTCCAGGTCGTATAGGCAATTCTTACGTTCTGGCCGAGAGCCAGCTCGCCGTTTTGCATTGATGGGCCGTCGGCAAGGATATCTCCTTCTTCAACGATCTCACCGGTGCTGACGATCGGCTTCTGGTTGACGCAGGTTCCGGCATTGGAACGCATGAACTTCATCAGTTTGTACTGTCTTTCACCGCTATCGCCCTTGACGACGATCACGTTGGAATCGACGTAGGTTACGACACCGGACTCCTTGCAGATGAGAGCTCCGCCTGCGTCCTTCGCAATGCGGTACTCCATACCGGTTCCGACATACGGTGAATGAGGGTTGATCAGCGGAACAGCCTGTCTCTGCATGTTGGCTCCCATCAGAGCACGGGCAGCATCGTCGTTCTCAAGGAACGGGATGCAGGCGGCAGCGACAGAGATGATCTGCTTTGGAGAAACGTCAACGAGTTCGACTTCTTCCCTGGTCCTTACGACCGTATCGGTCATGTAGCGGCATGTGCACTGTCCTTCGATCAGATGACCGTCCTTGACAGCGTTGGCCTGAGCGATGACATAATCCATCTCATCGTCAGCCTGCATGTAGACTACTTCGTCGGTAACTTCGTAGTTGTTCTCGCGGTTGATCTTACGGTAAGGTGTTTCAATGAATCCGTATTCATTGACCTTTGCGTATGATGTCAGGTAGTTGATAAGACCGATGTTCGGTCCTTCCGGTGTTTCAATCGGACAGATCCTTCCATAATGGGTCGGATGAACGTCACGCACCTCGAATCCGGCTCTTTCTCTCGAAAGTCCGCCCGGACCCAAAGCTGAAATACGGCGCTTGTTGGTCAGTTCAGCCAGCGGGTTCTGCTGGTCCATGAACTGTGAAAGCTGCGAGCTTGAGAAGAATTCCTTGATCGCCATCGTCAGAGAACGGTTATTGATCAGACTCTTGGCGGTTACGGATGAGATTTCAGCAGATGATGACATCTTGTCCTTGATGTTCTTCTCGAGTCTGCTCAGACCGATTCTGAACTGGTTCTGCAGCAGCTCTCCAACTGTCCTGATCCTCTTGTTGCCCAGCTGGTCAACGTCATCGACCGCACCGATGCCGTCAATGATATTGAGGAAGTATGACAGTTCAGCATACATATCGGAAATGGTGATGGTCTTCTTCTTGGCAAACGGGTCATTGCCGATTACCTTGATCGTGAAGTCATCATTAGGATTGGTCTTGACATAGATGACCTGAACGGCTGCACCGACCAGATACAGAGTCAGCTGGTTGCCCTGCTGAACCTGCTGGAAGATGTACTGTCTGGCTTCATCGGTGATGATCGGCTCTTCCTCATCGGCGACATAGCGCTCGATCAGAAGCTCGCCGTCAACCTCGACGTCCTTTTCATCGGCGTCGACCAGACGTCCGGCTGAATACAGTCTCGGACCGTAGTTCAGAACGCTTGCGACGTTTTCAGCTGTCAGCTTTACGGCTTCGGCGTAAACGCCATCGTAGATTCTGACTTCTTCGACCTTTTCCTTCTTAAGGAACTTGAGATCGCTGGCAGTCAGGACGATTCCTCTTTCCAGACCGGCGATGTTCTCGGACAGGATACGTCCGATCAGGGCCTTGCCGTAGCTTAACGGAACCTTGACGCCGTGCTTGATCGGTGTTGAACCGCTCTCCCAGTCGTCATCTCTTTCCATGTGCGGATGTGAGAAGTAGTACTTCTCCGGAACCGCATGCATGTAGGTTCCCTTGCTGAGGGCATCCTTGATTTCAGCCAGAACAAACTTGTCAGCCTTGACACCGGCCTTGACGACGGTCTTGCCGCTCTCATCCTTGAGATCTTCAGCAAGATAGTTGTCCTTGACGCGATTGTAGGCGTTGAGCTTCTTGTTGGTCTTGAAACGTCCGGCCTTGTTAAGGTCATATCTTCTGGCATCGAAGAACTTGGCATTGATCAGGTTCTTGGCGCCTTCGATGGTCGGAATATCGTCAGCTCTCTGGTTATCGTAAATCTTCAGAAGAGCCTCATTGGTCGTCTTGACCGAGTCCTGAATCAGGGTGTTTGCGACTTCTTCATAGTTGCCGAAAATGGCACTATATAATAATAGATAATCATTCAGGAATTCGCGGGACTCGAAATTGCCTTCAACTTCCTCATGGATCTCCATGTTGAGAGCCTTCAGGAACTTCTTGATTTCGGCGGTTTCATAGGTGTCCTCGCCCTTTTCCTGTTCGAGTGAAAGACCGATAGCCTTGAGAAGATTCGTAGCGATGATCTTTCTCTTTCTATCGATGTTCATGTTGATAATGCGTCCGACATTCGTCTTCTTGGAGTCCGTCATCCATTCGAGCCATGTTCCACGGCCCGGGATCAGTTCGGATTTGAAGATTTCCTTTCCGGTCTTCTGGTCGAATTCTACTGAATAGTAGGCGCCAGGAGAACGGACGATCTGCGAAACGATTACACGCTCAGCACCGTTGATGACAAAAGTGCCGGTTTCCGACAGCATCGGGAAATCACCCAGGAAAATGTCCTGAGGCGCATGTTCAATCGGTTCTCCGTTTTCATCAATTACTTCGAGAACGATCGTCACCCACAGCGGAGCAACATAGTTCTTTTCACGAATCTTGCAATCATTCATGCTGATTTTCGGTTCGTCGAAGTGGAAGCCTTTAAACTTGAGTGTCAGTTTTCCGGAATAACTTTCAATCGGGAAGACTTCATCAAATACCTCCTGGATACCCTCTGTGGTAAACCATTTGAAGGACTTGGTCTGAATTTCAACCAGATTAGGAAGTTCGAGAGATCCACTGACTTTGGAATAATCTCTACGTACCGCTTTCTTGCCTTCGTTGACAAGACGGTATGTAACTTTTTCACTCATTAAATACACCCTTCCTCTCTCATTTTTCGAGAAGCACAATAAAAGCAATCTCGAATTAACGATATTATGCAATTTAGTATAATACCATCGAGATTGCAAGTTGTCAACGAAAAAAGCGAAAAAACACGTATTCGCGTCTTTTTTTATGATAACACATGCAGACATGGTTGTTAAGCATAATTTTTACAAAACAACCGCATATATTCTGAATCGATGCAGATTCAGCCAAACGGCAGTAAACACCGGTATCTGAAGAAGAGGTTTCCATGGCTGATTTCCGGATTCTTCAAGCCGCAAAAAAAGGGCAGTAAATACTGCCCTGATTTTCAGTTGTTAACTGACAGTTTAGAACATCTTGAGCAGAGCTCCGACAATTCCGAATACGAGAATGCCGAGAACCAGCTGCGTTGGACGACGTCCCTTTCTGATCTGTGATACCAGGAAGAACAGCAGGACTGGTCCTAAGAGGTTCGGGAAAATTGAGTTCAGAGTGTTACCGATATTGGTAACAGCACCACCGATGTTGATTTCCCAGTTCAGAGGAACTTTGACCATTGTAGCTGTCATGGCGCCGATCATCATAAGACCCATGACGGAAGCAGCCTTTGTCAGGGAGTTCATTAAGCCGGACTGGAAGACCTGGTCGATGAACTCTGTACCAAGGATGTAACCGTAACGGATGAACAGGAAACGGGTGATCTCCTGCGGTACCAGATACAGAATGATGAACATGATAACTCCTAAGAAGTTACCCTGGTTGGCTAAGCCGATGCCGATACCGGCGGCAATGATACGTAAGCAGTTGAAGAAGATGGAGTCGAACATACCAGCTGTCGGTCCCATCAGAGCAGCCTTTACGTTTTCAATTGTCTGTGCCGGTAAGCCATTCTTCTTGTGCTCATTTTCCATGGCATATGCTAAAGAAGCAATGAATGCGAATGGAACAGCATGAGTATTGAAGAAGTTCTGGTGACGACGGTAAGCTTCCCTCTTTTCATCGATGTCATCTTTGTAGATGCTTTCGATGGCAGGTGACATGGTGAGTGTGAAGGCGTTGGCTTCCATCTTTGTCATTGTGAAGCCCCAGAATACTGAGTGTGACCATATGTACATCTTTCTTAAGATGTCCTTCTCTTCTGCACTTAAATCGACATATTTCTTTGCCATTAGAAGAAGTCCTCCTCACTATTTGCGACACCGCCGGCAACCTTGCCAGTCAGTTCAGCCTTTAAGTCATTAGCTTGTTTGTCTCTGTTGAATGTGATGAATGCGATAGCAGCAGCGAAGATAGCGATAGGCAGGTTGCCTAAGCCTAAGTAAGCGGCCATTACATATCCAACAAAGAAGTAGATGCCTGTCTCATTGGTCCAGATCATAGCTGTTGTGATGGCAAAGCCGATACCGGTCATCATTGATGATGAAGCAGATAATCCGGCTCTTAACCATGCCGGCAGCTGAGCTAAGACACCCTGTAATCCTTCGACACCAAATGCAACAGCGATGAATAATACTATCATGTTGATGGCTGGTGCTACGAAGCAGGCAAACGGGAACAGAATTGAGAAGAACTTTTTAGGCTTCATTTCAAGCGCAAGCTTCTCCCAGAATGGAGCTAAGGAAGCCCATAACGGGGTGAAGAGCGAGTTGAATGAACTCATCAGTGTACCGATAGGCATTGCCAGTGCCAGACCTTCTTCTGCGTTGGTTCCTGTTAAGATTGTGAATGCAACAGCAAGAATTGAAGAAGTCTTGGAGTCAGCTGGAACAACACCGCCGATAGCAGAGATGCCCATAAAGATCGATTCCAATGCAGCAGCCATCTTGATACCGGTTGTGAAATCACCAAGGAATAAACCGGTGAGAGCGGCTACGACGATTGGACGGTTAAATGTCTGGTCTGCACATAAGTCTAAAGTGTTTGTTAACCAGAAAACAAATATGCACTTCAGCGCAGCAGCAACATTCATAAATTAGAAATCTCCTTTCTTTCTATATGCTTAAGTCCCTAAAGACTAAAAGCCCATAAGTTTCTTGATGTCTTCAGCTGTGTTTTCAGGAGTTGTCTGATAGACGATTTCCTGAATGCCCTGCTCTTTTGCCGTCTCATAGATCTGCTTGAAGACCTCAGCCTCATCCGGATAGGCATAGAGATTAGCGGCATAAGTGTGGCGCTGTTCATCACCGCGGCGTGAAACAACACGGCCGTAGTTACCGATATTGATCTTAGGAATTCCCGGAATATTCTGGAGAAGCTTAAGAACATCTTCAGGGTTATTGGCAATCAGTAAGACCTTAAGTTCTGCAGAACGAGGATCATTTAACAGCTTAATGGCATCGTCGACCGACTTGATGGCAACCTTGCAAGTTGATGGTGCAGCCATCATAAGTGACTTCTGAACGATGTGGTCGCTGGCGGCATAGTCATTTGCTACGACAATCCTGTTTACATCAATATGACGTGACCATTTGATGGCAACCTGTCCATGGATCATACGTTCGTCTAATCTTAATAACTGAATCATAATATCCCTCCTACTATGTAGATATATCATTATTATATTTGATTTATGTGAAATTATGCATTATCTTGTTGCAGTTAGTTAACTGCAACATACCATCAGTAATTGTTCTTCTTGATGATGTAATCCGTGGTCACCGACCTGAGATATCCGTAAAGGTCGTGCTTAGGCCTTTCCATATCGTTTATGACCGCCGAAAGCATGTTGCTGACAAGCTTAAGCACAACGGGATCGTTTCCGAAATCAGCGGACATCACAAAGATGTCGGAGATTTTTCTGTTATCAATCCGCAGCGGTTTTGCCAGGCTGTAATATTCGGCGAAGCTTTCCGCCGTATCCTTGCATGAGAGGAAGTATATTATCGATGATCTGGTGAAATAGTGAGAGAGAGTATTCATGCTTCTGCGCATCTCTTCACGCGACTGCTGATTCCTTCCCCATTTATGAGCAATCATATCCGCAAAGCCATCAAGTGATTCTATCTCATAATCAGCGAACAGACGGCAGTTCTCCTCAGGCAAAAAGGAGGAAAGAAGAGCCTGAATGTCAAAGGCATTATCAGCCAGGAAACTGACGATCTCCATCATGTCGCGGCTTTCAACAGGATATCTGACCTCCAGATATTTCATGTCCCCGCTAATCAGAAGCTCAGAAAAGTCACCGATGACGCAATCGACATGATTCTCCCCGTCGCCAGATAGCTGATACAGTTCATAAGGACGGCACTCCTCAATGAAGGGGGTAAAAAGTCTCCCGATTTCATCGCAGAGCATCCTGGCATTAAGCCAGCCCTTTGACGAGCAGACAGCTATGTTCAGGCGCTTAAGCGGATAGTGAGTATTATTGATGGTGATATTGATGAATCTGGCGATGTTTATCATCGTCGTTCTCTTAACCGGAAAGCCAAAGATCCTGCCAAGATCAAAAACCATATGGATCGGAAGAAAGGAGTTCCGCAGGTTTTCTTCCCAGCGGTATTCGTTATAGTCGCTGATTTCAGTGATTTGAAAATGCTGCTGATATGCCATTGGAATAAACGAACTGTACAGATCGGCCCGGACATTCTCATCACCGGAAAGCGGAATCCCTTCCCCATCAAGGAATCCGGTGAACATGGTGCAGTATTTTCCGGTCAGTTCAGCAATTAACTTCGGTTCCTTTGCCTTCTTGCCGTAATACTGTTCGTTGCACAGCAGAATCAGAGCCAGAGCAAAGATTTCCGACGAAACATCAGAAAGGCTGTCGGAATATGCCTTCATGATTTCAGCGGCACAGCGGTATTCATCCGTATCGCTGATCAGGTCAACATCAAACATCGACAGATCAGGAATACAGCCGTCAGCATTTCTGCTGCAGGCCAGCGAAAGGTACAGAGCAACGTTGACCGTGAGATGATTTTTAATGAGAACATTATATTTCATCAGGCACTGCTGAAGGTACTTAAGCTGCTCTGCGGTGTAGCCGGCATCAATGTTCAGCGTGATCTGATTATTATCGTTGACAAATCTCAATATGAAAACGCGGATGTTGATCTCCTGCCCGACAAGGACATAGAACCCATCCTTCTTTTCCAGCGAAATATTATAGTAGGAAAGGACATTTGAAGCGTTTTTCACAATGGAAGCCGCCCTTGTCTCAGATACCCACATTGACTGCGCTACTTCTGAGATGGAACGGAGCTTGTTATTGTTCAGCAGTGTCGTGACAAACATGTCAAAGTCATGATAATATCCGTCTTCCTTTATATCAGAATTACGGAATCTTATTTCCAATCTTTTCTTCGCATCATTGAAGAGCTGCTGATCCTCAACCTCAATGTAATATCCCTTTCCCTTTACGGATATGAGCTTACAGCCGTTTGAAAGACAGCAGGCCTTAAGCTCGTTCATCCAGTAAAAGATCTTGCGGGTTGAATTTCCGCTTTCAAGAGCAATCTCTTCGGCAGTCAGAAAGCCTTTATCATGGCGTGATATGACATAGAAGAGATACTCTATGTTTTCGCTTTTCATCCGTTTTTAGAAGAAGTCGTCTTCCTGTTCCGGTTCCTCTTCGTCGATCTGAACCAGCTGCATTGCATTCTGGCTGTTGTTCAGAGTATTGACGAGGTACTCCTTCTCAAAGCCTTCCTCGTTGTAAGGTGCCATCGCTGCCAGCTCCAGAACAAAAGCCAGGTTAACACCGGCAAACAGATATGTATTAGGACGAGTCAGCTTCTTACACATCTCAGTATTGACTGATCCGCCCAGCAGGTCGGACATCATCAGCACCTGATCTTCATCATTTACCGACGCAAAGAACTCGTCCAGCTTTTCAGCGACTGAACTCTCGTCTACGTAAGCATCAAGCGCAGTAACTACGTCAGAGTTACCCAGAAGAATGTCCAGAGAAGTCTTCAGTCCTGAAGCAAAGTGCCCGTGTGATCCCAGTAAAATCCTAACCATTATATTCTCCTTTATTTATTGTTTCATTTCCCCTAATTCATTCATCATCCCTCGAAACGGCGGATAAAAACGATACGGGGCTTCCCTTATTTTTATTATATCAGCAAATCACCTCTTTTGAAAATTCATAAAAGGATTTAACTCTTCCAGCTGTCGATAGTATAATGAGATAAACGAAAGGATGCCGCTTATGTCTGAAAAATACGCCGTAAACATTGCTGATCTTGATCCTTCTCTCACTTTTGAGAGGTCATTCAGGCTGAAAAACCCGTTCAAGATCTATCTTTTCCTGATCCTGGGTCTGCTATGCATCCTGATCTTCAGGAATCTCACCGCCCTGATCATCGGGCTGGTATTCATTTCTGCACCGCTGATCAATCTGTTTCTGATAAAGGACATGGTGATGGCTCAGACAAGCGATACAAATCTTCTCATCTACGACATCGAGGATCACCAGCGGGCATACCTCTTTGGCTGGAAGAACATAACCAGCTATTACGGTGCGACCAACACCCTGGGAACCCAGGTACTGGTAATTGAGCTTGATGACGGCTCTTCCGTCAGCGTTCCGCTTTCCAGCTACAGTCTGATGCACCATCTGAAAAAGATGATTCCGGACAAATCCAAGGAAAAGCAGATAGCCGCAAAGTTCGGAGATCTCTTCCGCAGAAAGAAATAGTTCTGACCCGAAACAACGCAAAGAAAAAGCAGAGTTCACAACAATGAATTCTGCTTTTATTAAGATTCTGTCTGTTCCCTGAACGTATATGCTTACTCGCTTCTCAGCGCCGCAACCGGGTCACTTCTGGAAGCCATCGAACTCGGAATGAGTCCGGCGATTATCGTCAGTACTACGGCGATCAGTATCAGGATCAGCGCCGGCTTTGAAGGCAGTACGGCACCGATGTTGCTGATGCCGGTTGCCGAGCGGATGATCTTGTTGATTGGAACGATCAGAAGCAGTGTCACCACGATTCCCAGTACCCCGGAGATCAGTCCGATGATGAAGGTTTCGGCGTTGAACACTCTCTTGACGTCCTTCTTGGAAGCTCCGAGAGCCCTGAGGATGCCGATCTCCTTGGTTCTTTCGAGAACCGAAATGTAGGTGATGATCGCGATCATGATGCTCGATACGACCAGTGATACCGATACGAAGGCGATCAGGACATAGCTGATCGCGTTGATGATCGTCGTGATCGAGCTCATCAGCACGCCCGTGATGTCGACATAGGTGACGGCACTGTCTTCCCTGCCCATTTCTTCCATCGCTCTGTTATAGCTTCTGAGAATGTCCTTGAAGGCATCCTTTGATTCGAAATTGGAGAAATAAAGATTGATGCTTTCCGGGTCATCCATGTCGGCATAGCCCAGAGTAAGCAGATTGGCATTGGCTGAGTAGTTGTTTCTTCCTGAAACCATCAGTCCGGTAATGACTCTTTCCATCTCCTCTTCGTTGAGATTGAAGCTGAAGGCCGATGCAAGCATTTCCGGGTTGACGTAAAATGCCCTGGCCAGAGCCTTGGATAATTCCGGCTGTACGTTTTTGATGATTCCCGAGGTCATCGAAGTGATCTTATTTCCCAGAAGTGAGTTGACGTACTTTCTTATTGCGGTCTGAACCTTCGAATTAGAAAGCAGATATGAGATCATCTCTCCCATCTGATCACGGGTGACGGCTGCATAGTTAAGCCCATTGGCGATACAGTAGTCATAGTATTCCCTCATCATCGTCGAAAGAAGATTCGCGCTGAGATTGTTGACCTGCGCCACACTGAGTCCCAGCTCATCCGCAATCGGCCTGACGATCTGTCTTGCCTCGTCAGTTGTCATGTACATTCTGATCGCTTTTTCAATCTTGTTCATGTCATAGGTTATCATGCCAAATGAGCCGTACTTATCAAGGTAGTAATTCATGAATCCGCTTAAAAGCTGCGGAACAGCAGCCATGACCTTTGACGAGAGCGTGGAAAGCTCATTGCCGGCGCTGCTCATCGTGGTGTTCATCACCTTGTTGATCAGGGCGCTGAGATCTTTCTGATTGATCTTTATGCCAAAGGCCTTGGAGATCTTGTTGGCATCGACGCTGATCATTGAAGAGAAATCAGCACCGGTATTGTTCTTGCTGTTGAGATCCTCAAAAGTCCTTCCGCTGAAAACGTCGATTTCAGGATTATCCAGCTGTTTTCTTACCAGTTCATCTTCATGTGATTTCTCAATCATGTAGGTCATAAGATCACGCCGGTAGGCGATGCCAGCCTGCATGCCGTTACCGGAAGCATCTTCCGACGGACAGACGATTCCGACGATCTTCAGCTGAACGCCGTCAGCTATCACCTGTTTCATGAAGGTTTCGTCCTTACTCATGTCTTCGTAAATCTTGAATTCCGGATTGTACTTGTAGGTATCACCAGGCAGCACGACGCTGTAGGTCATATTGAGAATGTCCTCATAGGTGAAGCTCTTGCCGGTCTGGACCGATTCGACGTTTTCCCCGTTCATCGCCTTTTTGATGATCTCTCCGAAATCGTTCGGATTCCTCAAGCCGATCTGATAGGAAAGGAAGTCGCTGATCGTATAGCGGTCGTAGACCAC
>JAEEGL010371128.1_pt1 | contig 10512 bp, 7 predicted proteins | sample 9134231 | NCBI WGS metagenome assembly JAEEGL01 (sample SAMN16246548, study PRJNA631951) | gut metagenome | biome: gut microbiome; feature: rumen; material: fiber-attached | host: Bos | place: Iran: Karaj | collected 2018-10
CCCCGGCAAGGGAACTAAGTTCAATGTGAGATTTTATAAGACAATTATCTAATGTGACAATTTTGTAATGAAAAAGTCACAGGGCAGTAATACTGGAGTTTTAATCTGTTCTCAGATAAAAAATAGAGTTTGTTTGAGAAGGGAGACAAAAGGAAAATGAATATTTTGGAAATCAGAAACCTTTGCAAAGTATATGGAAATGGAGAAACGAGAGTCGATGCCCTTAAAGACGTTTCTTTTGATATAGAGCAAGGGGAATTCGTGGCGATTGTAGGGCCTTCAGGCTCCGGTAAGTCAACGCTTTTGCATATTTTAGGAGGAGTTGATGTTCCATCCTCAGGTGTAGTCAACATAGCAGGAACAGATATTGGAAAGCTTGATGAAACAAAACTTGCTATTTTCCGCAGAAGAAACATAGGACTTATATATCAATTTTACAATCTTATTCCAATACTAAATGTGGAAGAAAATATGACGCTCCCCATTTTGCTTGATGGTAAGAAACCGGATAAAAAGCTTTTAAAAGATCTTGTGGAAAAGCTTGGACTAGGGGACAGATTATCGCATCTTCCAGGGCAGCTTTCAGGAGGACAGCAGCAGAGAGTTTCCATTGGTAGAGCTCTTATGAATCATCCTGCTCTGCTTCTTGCAGATGAGCCAACAGGAAATCTTGATTCCGAGAACAGCAGGGAGATAATTTCTCTTTTGCGAAAGTTTAATAAAGAGAATAACCAAACAGTTGTTATCATTACTCACGATGAGAAAATAGCTCTTTCTGCAGACAGAGTTATAACAATTGAAGATGGTCAGATTACCCGTGATTCCAAGAAAGAAGGGGTGATGGCATCATGAATATTGTATCAAAACTCACTATGAAGCACCTTCTTGGAAACAGGAAAAGAACTATCGTAACAGTGCTTGGAATAGCTACATCCACAGCACTTATCAGCGCTATAATCCTTGGGGTGTTCTCATTTTTTAAGTTTTTTGGAACCATAGCTGTTCGTTCTGACGGAAATGTACATGCAGAGTTTGATGAGGTAAGCTACGAGCAGTTTTCATCTTTATCTCAGGATAAAAGAATTGCCCTAGCAGGCGTTTGCGAGATGGAAAAAGAGCAGAGCGGAATAAGACTCATAAATGATAAAGAGTACAGATTTAGAGTGGGAAATATCCAGCATGCAGATGAAAACTACCTCTCTATGGCGGTTGTAACTGATTATGAGGGCACTCTTCCAAAGAATTCTTCGGAAATTGCTGTGGAGGAACAGTTCCTTATAGATAATGGCCTTGAAGACCTTAAAATAGGTGATTCACTTACTTTTGAACAGGGCTACAGATATATAAATGATGAGCTTGAAGGCTTTCTTTACCTTGGGGGCAATTACCGCTCTAACGAGAAGTTTGAAACTCTTTCGACTGAGACATGTACAGTAACGGCAATCCTTCATGGGAATATGCCAACAAAAGACTGGGATATACTTCGGGGCCTGGACAGTGATTTTTATCCTGATACTGAAAAAGCGCAGGTGTTCATTCAGCTGAAAAAATGCAATACCACTGCAATAAAGCAGCTTAAGAGTATTGCTTCAGATTACGGGATTCAAAAATACAGCCTGAACACAGAGTACCTGCTGAGCGTTTTTTCATTTGAAGGAAGTGTCGGAACTTACAGATCTTTTTTTGTAATGATGGGCATAGCACTTGCAATTGTAATCGCAACTTCGGTTATTCTTATCTTCAATTCTATCGGAATGTCATTGACAGAGAGAATGCGCTATCTTGGAATGCTTGCAAGTGTGGGTGCTACAGCAAGGCAAAAGAGATTTTCGATTTATTATGAGGGACTAGTCCTGGGATTTATAGGTATTCCTCTTGGGCTTTTGCTGGGATATATAGGAACTAAAATAACACTTGATATTCTTGGCGAAAAGATCATTGAGTCGGATATGCTGTTTGCTGCCAAGGGAATGAGTGGTGGAATACCTATAGTTTGTGACATCAGTGTTTTGGCAGCAATTGTATTTTTTGCAGCGATTACAATAATGATCTCAACTTTTGTCCCGGCGATAAGGGCTGCAAAAGTCATGCCAATAGATGCGCTCAGGCAGAACAATGTTATTAAAGTCAAGGCAAGAAAGCTCAAGGTAAACCCTCTTATAAGGAGAATCTTCGGATATGAGGGAGAACTTGCCTACAAGAATATAAAAAGAAATGGCGTAAAAGGGAAGGTTATCACCGTGACTATAGCAGTGTCGGTTATCCTGTTCCTGGTTATTAATTTCTTTTGCAAATCAATTGAAAGAGCTAATAAATTTGAATTCCAGATTCCATACCAGATTGTAGCTTCTTGTTCACTATCTGAGGAAGGCAAGTTACGAAACGCTCTTAAAGATATGGAAGGCGTTGAAGATGTGTACAGCGTCAGCATGATTCAGTTTCTTTTCAAAAAAGGCCCTGATTCAAAGACAGAACTTGCCAATACAGACATTGCTGACCCGAAATTTCTTTTACCTGAGTTCTCAAAACTTGACTTGGTGGGAATGTTTGTCTTGGCAATTGATGATCAGGAGTTTGATAAGATACTTGCGGACAACGGACTTGAGAGGGATGGTTATTATAAGGATACTGTGAAAGGTGTGCTGCTAAATGACTATTTCCACGAAAAGAAACCGAGCGAAGTGTTTAATGATGAAATTTTGGGGCAGACTGTACACTACGACAAGACACAGGGTTATCCACCGGCTGTGGAGGTAGAAGCTTTTGTGAAATATGATGCTGACAATAAGGTTTACGATCTGGTTCCTAAGACCAATATAGCTATCTATGTACCGGCATCTATGTATTTTTCAAAGGCAAAAGAGGTGCTTCCTGAGGAAAAACTGGTTGTAGATCTGGGAGTTGAAACGACTGATCACAGGGAAGTTTACGACAGAATATACCAAATGTTTGAGGGTGAGGGATATCACAATTACTATTGTTCTGACCTGACCGATACAGCCATGGTAATGGATACGGTCACTTTGATGCTTAAGACTGCAATGTATGGGTTCACTGCGCTTTTGACGCTCATTGCCATAGCCAATATTGTAAATACCATATCAACCGGAGTGCTTCTTAGGAGAAAAGAGTTTGCGATGTACAAGTCTGTAGGGCTTGATGAACATGGCTTTAAAAAGATGATCAGGCTTGAGACACTTCTTTATGGTATCAAGGCACTTATCTTTGGAATCCCGGTATCGCTTTTGCTTAGTTTTTACATGTATAGCGTATTTGATTCAAATCTTTTTACATTTGATCCGGACTGGCTTATGTATCTGATTGTAATCGCTGCAGTATTTGGAATACTTGGAATCAGCATGGCTCTTAGCATTAGTAAGATAAAGGATGACAACATCATAGAGGCGCTAAAAGAAGATGCGGTATAAAAATGTAACTTGTTAAAAATGTTATTGACAAGTTCAGTCAATCATAATACTGTAATTATAGTCAATAAAAACACGAAAGGAGGTAAACACAATATGATTATCAGAGTTAGACTTAATGATTTAGTTAATAGGAATAGTGTGGTTACCTCGCTGGAGTTTGCTTGATGTAAGTATACTCGAATGTATTATCAGCGCGGTTTCCGCAAATGGAGATCGCGCTTTTTTTATGCACAAAGATAACGGCGCCAGTCTTGGGTGTAAGAAACGGTAGGATCTCCATGGGATTTCCTATCGTTTTTCTTTTTTTGACAACTAGTTTTTGCAACAGCGCATAGCGCAAAAGGATGTGATATTTATGAAAAAGTACATTTTTAGGAACTGGTGGAGATATTTAATTGGCGGTATATGTCTTGTCTGCAGTACCCTGGTTGATATTCTCGTGCCGTTTATAACTCTTTCCATGGTGGATGATGTGATCGTGGGAAGAAATATGGATATATTCAGGAGAGATATTCTCCTGTACGTGGCAGCAGGTCTAGGAAGGGCAGTTTTCCAGTTCGTCAAAGAGTTTTTGTGTGATATGTCAGGATGCCGCGTGGCTTCAGGCCTTAGAAAGGATATGATGAAGCATATTTTTTCACTTCACAAGGGCTATTTTGACAAAAACAATACCGGCGAACTGATGGCAAGAGTTAAGGATGATGCCGGCTCATTGTGGGACCTTACAGGCTTTGTTGGAATGCTCATGACAGAGGCAACCATTTATTTCTTTGGAGTCATCATCTGCATGGTATCACTTAACTGGAAGCTCAGTATAGTTCCGCTTGTATTCATGCCGCCCCTTGCTTATATAGCTCTTCATCTGGAAAAACAGCTTAACAAGGACTATGACGATATCAGCGAAAAGAACGCTGCTCTTACCAAGGTAGTGGAAGAGAATATATCGGGAGTAAGGACAGTTAAGGCATTTTCTGCTGAAAGCAGTGAGCTTAAGAAGTTTGATGAAAAGAATCTTGAATATGCAGATTCCAACAAAAAGTTTGCTACAGATCTTGCGGACACGGATCCTCTTCTTGGAATGATTCCAAAGATCATGCAGACCTTCGTGGTAGCAATCGGAGGATATGCGGCTATTAAGGGCAGTATCACATATGGTACTCTTGTGGCTTTTGTATCATATTCCATCAGCATCGTATGGCCAATCGAGAATCTTGGGTGGATGTTGTCGCTTGTTTCTCAGGGACTTGCGGGATACAAAAAGATTGAAAAGGTTATGTCTACAAAGGCTGAAATAACTGACGCTCCAGTCGATGCATGGGGTGAGGAAAAAGAGCCATCTATGGAGAGCGCAGATAGATCAGGAGAAATCACTTTTGACAATGTGAGTTTCGAGATGGAAGGAAAGAAAATCCTTAAAGATATTTCTTTTACCATTGAGAAGGGCAAGACTCTTGGAATCATGGGAGCTACCGGAGCCGGAAAGAGCACGATAGTTAATCTTATCGAGAGGTTCTATGATACTTCAAAAGGCGCTGTCAGGATCAATGGAAAAGACATAAAGGATATGACAATGGCTGATATAAGAGCATTTTCATCAGTGGTTACGCAGGATGTATTTCTTTTCTCCGATACAATCACTGAAAATGTGAGGCTTGGAAGCAAGGCTACAATGGACGACCTTACTGTAAGGCGCGCCATAAAAAGCGCCCATGCCAAGGAATTTGTGGAAAAGATCACAGATGGTTATGACGCAGTTATCGGCGAGAGGGGAATTGGACTTTCAGGCGGACAAAAGCAGAGACTTTCTATTGCGAGAGCTCTTGCTAAAAAAGCTGATCTTCTAATTCTGGATGATTCCACATCAGCCCTTGATATGGAAACTGAGGCAGCTATTCAGCAGGAACTTAAAGATAAGAAAGATATGAGTAAGATCATCATCGGTCACAGAATTTCATCAGTTAAGGATGCCGATGAGATCATTGTTTTGGAAAACGGAATGGTAAAAGAAAGGGGCACACATGCTGAACTTTTAGCGAAAAAAGGCCTCTATTACAGCACATATGAAGCTCAATATGGCGACTATAGAAAAGCTATGGCTTCAGGGCAGTAATTCTTTTACCTGGCAACATTGGATAAGGCATAAGGAGGTGTTTACATGGCTATAAACAGCACCAGAGAAGATGAAGAATTAAAGGAGAGCATAAAGGTCGATGTTCTAAAAAGACTTTTTGCCAATCTCCTGGAGTACAGAGGAAAAATCGTAGCAGTTACGCTGCTTATTCTTTTGACAGTAGCGATATCAACGGTTTATCCACTTTTGATAGAAAAAGTAATAGATGATGAGATAGTAAACGGGAATGTGAGAGGCCTGTTTATAATGGCCGGCATCATGATAGGACTTGCAGTAATCAGCTATTTTGCAACCAGGGTATGGAGGCGGATCATGGCAGATATTTCCAATAACATGATCCTGAATATCAGAAGAAAGCTCTATATCCACATACAGGAGCTTGGAGTGGACTTTTTTGACCAAAGGCCCTCAGGTAAGATCCTTGCAAGGGTCACAGGTGATGTAAATGCGCTAAAAGAGGTTCTTTCAAGCACTATAACAACTCTTGCTCCGGAAGCAGTAAGTCTGGTAGTGATCCTTGTGATAATGATCGTAAAGAGCCCGGTGCTTTCACTTTCAGCGGCTGTAGCAGTTCCAATTATTCTCTTTGGATTATATTTTTGTGAGATTCTTGCTCATAAGAGATGGCAGATGTGGAAAAAGAAGGACTCTAACATGACAGCCTTTATCCATGAGGGAATCGAAGGTGTGTCAGTTATACAGAGTTTTAACGCTGAGGAAGAGGCAAACAGGGAGTTTGGAGATATTGTTGATGAGGTGATACATGCCTTCAGAAGGGCAGTTGTCATTGCAGATCTGTACAGTCCAACTATTGAAATAGCAGGTGGACTTGGGACAGCCACTCTTTACTATCTTGCAGTGACAAAACTTGGAGTTACTGCAGAGTCCATAGGTACTTTGTCAGCGTACGTTCTGTACCTTGGAATGTTTTTTAACCCTATAAGAAATCTTGCAAACTACTACAATAAGCTGATCACAAATATTGCATCAGCAGAGCGTGTTTACGAGATCATGGATATGGAGCCTCTTGTGAAAAATGGCGATGAGGCAGAGGATATGCCTGAGATCAAGGGCAATGTGGAATTTGACCATGTTACCTTTGCATATCCCGATGAGCCTGATGTGGACATATTAAAAGATGTAAGCTTTAAGGCTAAAAAGGGTGAGACAATAGCACTTGTTGGTCCTACCGGTGCAGGTAAGACAACGATAGTGAGCCTTATCAGCAGATTCTACAATACCAAGAGCGGGCGAGTACTTGTTGATGGGAAAGACATCAGCAAGGTTACTATACAGTCCCTCAGAAGCCAGCTCGGTATCATGACTCAGGATAATTACCTCTTTTCAGGTACTATAAGGGATAACATCAAGTACGGAAAAATGGATGCTACTGATGAGGAGATGATCGATGCAGCAAAGGCTGTACACGCCCATGATTTCATTGAAAAGATGGAAAATGGCTATGATACTGTGATCACAGAAAGAGGCGGAGGATTGTCAAACGGACAGAGGCAGCTTATAGCCTTTGCGAGAACTCTTTTGACAGATCCTAAGATCCTCATACTTGATGAAGCAACCTCAAATATCGATACCAAAACGGAAATATTGGTTCAGAGAGGAATAGAGGAGCTTCTTAAAAAGAGAACCTCATTTGTTGTAGCTCACAGGCTTTCAACCATAAAGAATGCAGACAGAATATTCTTTATCGATGATGGTGGAATTCTTGAGTGGGGTGATCATGAGAGCCTTATGGCAAAGAAGGGCGCTTACTACAATCTCTACGCTTCGCAGTTCGTTAGTGCGTCCTAATGAGTTATTACAAAAAGCATTTTAGTCAAAATGCCATCTTGAAATTTCGACTCAAAAAGTGTATGTTTATCTTGTCCATACAACTGGCGGATAAGTGGGTAACCACATGGGAGTATGGATAATAATATTAAGTCGACCGCCTGGGCAATCAAGTTAAGGATTGCTCAGGCTTTTCTTTTGTGTTTTATCCGGATCCGGAGCAATTCCCCCTAGAGAGGAGACAATATGACAGATTTACAGAAAGAGATCGGAAGCACTTCATACCCTGGAAGAGGCATTGTTATTGGTACTTCTGAGGATGGAAAGTATGCAGTATGCGCATATTTCATTATGGGAAGAAGTGAAAACTCAAGAAACCGTGTATTTGTAGAAGATGGAGAAGGAATCAGAACACAGGCTTTTGACCCTTCCAAGATGGAAGATCCAAGCCTTATCATTTACGCACCTGTTCGCGTTCTTGGAAATTCTACAATCGTTACTAACGGTGACCAGACTGATACAGTTTATGACCTTATGAAGGAAGGAAAGACTTTTGAAGAGTCACTCAGAACAAGAGAGTTTGAGCCTGATGCTCCTAACTATACACCTAGAATTTCAGGCCTTATGAATGTTGAAAACGGCAAATATGATTTTGCTATGTCTATCTTAAAGAGCAACAATGGTGATCCAAGCCAGTGCCTGAGATTCACATACACATATGACAACCCAAAGGCAAGCGAAGGATACTTCATCCACACATACATGCAGGATGGAAATCCTCTTCCAAGCTTTGAAGGAGAGCCAACAAGAGTAAATATCGCAGGAGATATTGATACATTTACAAATAATGTATGGAATGCACTTAATGCAGATAACAAGGTATCTCTTTTCACAAGATATATTGATATCGCAACAGGCAAGTACGAGACACGTATTATAAATAAGAATGCCTGATTTTGTTAGGCAAAACAAAGCCAGGTTTGAATGAGCTGTGGCTGATAAATGAAATTGTAATTTATAAAAAGGAGAATCTCATGAACGAAATTCAGCTTAAATATGGATGTAACCCTAATCAGAAGCCATCACGTGTATATATGGAGAACGGCAGCGACCTTCCTATTGAGGTATTAAACGGAAGACCTGGATATATCAACCTTCTTGATGCCCTCAACGGATGGCAGCTCGTATCAGAACTTAAGAAAGCAACAGGACTTCCTGCTGCAACTTCATTTAAGCATGTATCCCCTGCAGGTGCTGCAGTAGGAACACCTCTTACAGATATTGAAAAGAAGATCTACTGGGTAGAAGACCTTGGAGAGCTTAGCCCTCTTGCCAATGCTTATGCAAGAGCCCGCGGAGCAGACAGAATGTCATCATTTGGAGACTTTATCTCACTTTCTGATGTTTGTGATGCTGATACAGCAAGACTTGTAAAAAGAGAAGTATCAGATGGAATCATTGCTCCCGGCTACACAGATGAGGCTCTTGAAATCCTTAAGGCAAAAAAGAATGGCAACTATGCTGTTATCAAGATTGATGAGAACTATGTACCTGAAGAAATAGAGAAAAAGCAGGTATTTGGAGTAACTTTTGAGCAGGGACACAACTTCATAGAGATCAATGAAGAAATGCTCAAAAATATTGTTACAGACAATAAAGAGCTTCCTGAGTCAGCTAAGATTGACCTTATTATCGCTCTTATCACTCTTAAATACACACAGTCAAACTCGGTTTGCTATGTAAAGGGTGGTCAGGCAATCGGTATTGGAGCAGGACAGCAGTCACGTATCCACTGCACACGTCTTGCAGGTTCCAAGGCTGATAACTGGTTCCTTCGTCAGGCACCACAGGTTCTTAATCTTCCTTTCCTTGATACTATTAAGCGTCCAGACAGAGACAATGCTATTGACCTCTACATCGGTGCTGATTATATGGATGTTCTTGCTGATGGAAAGTGGGAGCACATTTTCAAGGAGAAGCCACCTGTATTTACTGAGGCTGAAAAGAGAGCATGGCTTGATAAGAACACTGATGTTGCTCTTGGATCAGATGCTTTCTTCCCATTCGGTGACAACATCGAGAGAGCATATAAGAGCGGCGTAAAATATGTTGCTCAGCCTGGCGGATCTGTTCGTGATGACAATGTTATCGAAGCAGCAAACAGCCATGACATGGTGATGGCATTTACAGGACTTCGTTTATTCCATCATTAATAACAGCACTTTTCATTATATCAAAGAGAAATGTAGATTAGGGAGATTAATCCAATGAATGCAGTTAGCATACATTGGATTAATCTCCTTTTGTATATGCGTAAGCAATTGGCTCCGTACGCCACCATTGACTGAGCCTGAGGAAAACGCCTTGGTCTGCGAGCCGACGGTGAGGATGATGGGAACAGTTGATTTTCTCGCACCGTCGGATGCAGCATTGTAGCGTTTTCCTCAGAACCCGTCAATGGCAAGCACCTTGCGGTGTGGCTGGGTATTATTGCCTTAGGCTCTGAATCCAGGAACAGTATGGGTGGCTACTTTCAAGAGTGCGCATGGCTATGTGTTCATTTTACTGTGACAATTTATTATGATCTGCATTGATATTACCAAAAACATGACCTAATCACAGATTTTCAAATGTCTAGGTCATGTTTTTTGTCATGATATAGCTCTGCGATTACAGAATCCATGACCTAATCAACGGATTTCATAAGCCTAGGTCATGTTTTTATCATGGAACCGCTGTGTGATTACTAAAATCCATGACCTAATCGGTGATTTTCATAAGCCTAGGTCATATTTTTTGCCATGGAATCGCTCTGTGATTACAAAATCCATGACCTAATCAGCAGACTTCATAAGTATAGGTCATGTTTAGATAGCTCGGCCACCCAGCTTTGGGCATATAGCATGATGTCGAGCTTGCAGCCACCCCCTCATCATAGCTTTTATCGCAGACGACTGGGCATATACGGTAATTATCCGTCCACAGCCACCCTTTTAAAGGGTGGCCAGAGGCTTGAAATCAGCCTATATGCCCATTTGAGGGGGGCTGGCCTCGTAAAAAGCTGCTATATGCCCAAAATAGTAAGAATCAGAGGTGGCTGGAAGCTTTACAAAGCGCTATATGCCCAAACCATTATTCTTCACGATCATATGGACTGAATGGAAA
>JAEEGL010435003.1_pt1 | contig 10512 bp, 7 predicted proteins | sample 9134231 | NCBI WGS metagenome assembly JAEEGL01 (sample SAMN16246548, study PRJNA631951) | gut metagenome | biome: gut microbiome; feature: rumen; material: fiber-attached | host: Bos | place: Iran: Karaj | collected 2018-10
AATATGCTGATGAAGCTTTTTTAACATATATTACTAATGTTATTGTTAACTATTACAATTTAAAAGAATATATTAATGAAACAATAATACTTAGTGATAAATATGGTCCAACAAGTAGATATTCATCTTTTTTAAAATTACTTATTTATAATTTAGCTCAATTTGATAATCCAAAACATTTTAGAAAATTAAGAGATAATTATTATGGTTTCTTTAATTTGCAAACATTAAAAACTATATTACATGAATTAGAACATGTGCATCAAGAACAAATTAAAGATGAAAAAACAACTACATTAGAAGCCAAAATACTATTATTAGGTGACCCAACAACATTTATTGGTAATCCTGGCATTGATACAACTATGCTTGAAGAATATTTCATAAAACTTAGAAAGAAATTATACTATCGATATTATGATCATCATTATCGTATTGCACCTAATGAAAGATTAGCGATAACTAAATCAAGTCTTGATATGAAGAATATAATAAAAGAAGATTTTGTTAAAAATAGTGGTTATTATGATTTATTTAATGATATAAATAATAGTGATTTAGATGATATATTACTAAGTACATATTATTTAAGAAAATCGGTAACTAATAGTCCAACAATTGAATATTTAAGAAAATTAACACCAAAAAATAAATTATTTACTAGAAGTGATACTTCGTTATATGATTTTGATTTACCAGCAGAAGATAGATTATTATATGGACTATGTTTAACAAAAGATGAATATGAAAATATTGATGATGTTAAAAAACAATTAATTAAAAAAAGAAATTTTATTTAAAATATATTTGAATTTTATACCTCAAATATATTTTTTTTGATATAATGTATTATAGGTGAAGAATATGAAGAATAATTACTATAATTATATTATTATTGGCTTAGTTATTTTAATTATAGTAGTTGCTGGTATATTATTATTTACTGGTAATTCAAGTAATAAAACTTCTGAAAAAAATATCATATTTAAATTAAATGGTGAAGAAAGAATATATCATACAATAGGTGAACCTTATAATGATTTAGGTATTGAATTAAAAGAAAATAATATTGATATATCATCAAAAGTAATAGTCGAAAATAATGTTGATATAAATAAAGAAGGAACATATACCGTAATTTATAAATATAATAATCAAATATTAACTAGATATGTTGTAGTAAAACAAAGAGATACATTTGTTTTATTAGGTGATGAAGAAGTATATTTACTAATTAATGGTAATTATGATGATCCTAAAACTAGTGTTATTTATAATGGTGTTGATAGTAGTAATGAAGTTAAAATAGAAAATAATATTGATACTACAAATCCAGGTGATTATGAAATAACTTATACTTTTGATAAGATAAATAAAACTTTAACAAGAAAAGTACATGTTAGTGATTTCTCTGATTATTTTAAAATAAATTATGATAATAAAGAAAGCCCTAGTGTTACATTACAAATCGAAATAGATAAAGATAAAGTATTAAAATATCAATTACCTAATAATGAACAAACAGCTGAAAATAGTACATACGTTGTAAATGATAATGGAACATATAAATTCATTGTTTATGATAAATATGGTAATAATATTGAAAAGACAGTTAATATAACCAATATTTTTAAGGGAACACCAACTCCAACACCACAAGCTTTAACTGCCTCTTGTAAAGCAGCAATTAAAGATAATAAAACAACTATAACTGTTACAGCTAACAAGAGTATTACTAAATATATTTATAATAATGTTGAATCTAAAGATAAAACCTATACATTTGAAAGAATAGTTAAAGATAATAAAGTTACATTAACGGATAGTGATAATCAAACTAAAGAAATAACTTGTACAACGATTGAAGAAAATAAAAAATTAGAAATACATTTTATAAAAGCAGCTGGTTTTTATGACGATGCGATATTTATTCGTTCTGAAAAAGCTTCTATTTTCCTTGATGGTGGACGAGGTAAAGAAGCCATTATGAAATATTTAAGTGATTTAAAAATAAAAAGTATTGACTATATTATTGGTTCACATACTGAGTATGATCATATTGATGCCGAAGGTAGTATTATTAGTACTTATCCAGTTAAAAGAGTTATATATGCTAATGATATTTATAAATGTGGTTGTCGTTGTGAAAATAAAGATGTTAGTTCAGTTAAATCAGCTTTAAATAAAAAAGGATTAAAAGCCGAAGTTCAAAGTGTTCCATCAAAATTAGTAATTGAAGATATGACTCTATACTTTATTGCACCATGGAAATTAGGTTGTAATAAAAATAATAATTCATTTGTCTTTATACTACAATTTGGTGATAATAAATTTATGTTTACGGGTGACTCAGATAGTCCATTACAAGATGTTAGTACTTTAACTAAAAATGCACAAAGTCTAGGACTGGCTAATATAAATGTTGATATGGTTAAATATCCTCATCATGGTAATGAATGGATATCTGATAAATTTATTGATGCAGTTAATGCAAAAGCTTATGTTGTACCAAATATTAATACAGCTGATAAACCAAACAGTAATTTTATGAATAAAATGAAATCAAAGGGTGTACCAGTATATCGACAAAGTGATAGTAAGACTGGTAATATATTAATAACAAGTGATGGTACAAATATTAAATATACAATGAATATAGAAGCGAAAGATTACGCGAGATAGGAGAAAATATGGGAATAGAAATTAAAAATGTATCAAAATCATATGGTAAAAAGAAAGTAGTAGATAATATATCATTTACTGTTGATAAACCATCAGTATTTGGATTATTAGGTACTAACGGAGCGGGTAAAACAACAACAATTAGAATGTTACTTGGAATACTTAAAAGAGATTCAGGAACTATTTCTTGGGATGGTAAACAAGTTAATTCACAAAGTGTTAATTTTGGTTATTTACCAGAAGAAAGAGGAATATATCCCAAAGTTAAAGTTATTGATCAATTATTATATTTTGGTGAATTAAAAGGCATGAAAAGAGAAGATGCAATGAAAAGTATTAATCGTTGGTCTAAAGAATTAAAAATAGAAGAATATCTTAATATGACAGCTGAAAAGTTATCAAAAGGTAATCAACAAAAGATTCAATTTTTAACAGCAATTATTCATAATCCAAAATTAATAGTTTTAGATGAACCATTCTCAGGACTTGATCCAGTTAATACTGAAATATTAAAGAAAATAATTATTGATTTAATTAAAGAGGGTAAATATATTATTATGTCTGCTCATGAAATGCATACTATTGAAGAATTTTGTAATGATATAGTTATCTTAAATCGAGGTAAAGTTGTATTACAAGGAAATTTAAAAGATATTAGAAATTCATATAAAGCAAATCGAGTACATTTAGAAGTAAATAAAAATATTGATGATGTTCTTAAAGAAAATAAACTTAAAGTAGAAAATATGCATGATAATATTTATACAGTGTTAATTAATGATGAAGAAGATGCACATAAATTACTTAATAGATTAGTAAAAGATAAAGTATTAGTTAATCGTTTTGAAATATCAAAACCTACTTTAAATGATATCTTTATTGAGAAAGTTGGTGAAAGTAATGAATAGTATAATTACAGTAATGAAATTTACTATGAAAGATATGATACGTAAAAAATCTTTCATAATAGGTACAATAATTATTCTTTTATTGATTGTTATTGGTTTTAATATACCAAAGCTAATTAAAGTTTTTAAAGGAAATAATGAAAATACTAGACTTACACTTGTTGATAATACTTATTTATTTGAAGATAAATTACCAGCATTAAAAGATGTTTTAAAAGATTATGAAATAGAAGTATCTCACACTGATACTGTTGATACAATTAAAGAAAAACTTGATAATGGCGATATAGATATGGGTATTGTTATTGAAAATGAAAATGATAATATTAATTTAGTTTATGTCGTTGATAATGTATATTTCTTTAGTCAAGATAATTTAATTAATGATTATTTAATTGGAATATATAAAAATATTCAAATAGAAAAATTAGATTTAGATGAATATCAAAAAGCTGATTTAAATAGAACATTTAGTTATGATATTGTTCAATCTAGTGAAGAAGCTAAAGGTAATATAGTTTTAATGATGGCTTTATCAATGTTCTTGTTCTATGCCGTATATTTCTGTGCTTTCCAAGTATCTAGTTCAGTTACAACAGAAAAAACATCTAAGATTATTGAAACACTTGTTACATCAACTAAACCATCATACATTATTATTGGTAAAACATTAGGTATTGGATTAGTAGGATTATGTCAAGTATTATTAATTATTCTAACAGCTTATGCTAGTGCTAATTTATTTATGGATCCAGCTTTATTAGATGAAATACTTGATATATCATCATTTACATTTATGTTAGGTGTACTAACAATAGTTTATTTCTTCTTGGGATACTTTGTATTTGCCTTTATTTATGCATTAACTGGATCAACTGTAAGTAAACCAGAAGATATTCAATCTGCTAATACACCAGTTGCATTTATTGCTTTAGCTGGATTCTATTTATCATATTATACAATTATGAATCCTAATAGTGGATTAGGAAGTTTAGCTAGTATGTTACCAATATCTTCACCATTTTATATGCCATTTAGATATATGATGGGATTAGCTAGTACTGGTGATGTATTATTGTCATTATTTATTCTAATTATTTCGATTATTATTATTTCTAAGATAGCTATTAAAATATACTCTAATGCCATTCTTAATAATGGTAGTAGAGTAAGTGTTAAAACTATTTTATCAATGTATAAACAAAATAATTAGAGGGTTTTATGGAAAAGAAAGAATATAATGAATTAATTGAAAATAAAGAATTTGATAGATTATCTAAAATAGATTACTTAATTGATTTAGTTCATTATCAATATCAAGGTAAGTATTTAATAGAATATTTATTAGAACAAGGTATCCATAGTGAAGAAATGGATAAATATACTATTTATAACAATTTATTTACCGGATTTTATCTAAAATATAATATTACTAAACCATTATTAAAATGTCATTTAAAGACACTTTTAAGAACTAATGATGGTAAATTAATGTTAGAAGAATTATTAAGTAAAATAGATCGAGAAGATCAATTAGAATTATATCGAAATCTAAAAATAAATAGTTATTGGGATTTACATGAATATGAAGATTTTGTTATTTCTATTTATAAAAAGTTTAGTATTGAATTGCCAAAAGTATTTATTAAAAGATTTAATATAATTGATCATGATGATAACGAAAATAAAAAGAATAATTTATTATTAGAAGACTTTAAATATTATTATTCCGATCATAATAGTATGATTTTAGATGTTCTTTTAAGTGAATTTAATCATGGTTTAGAACAAGATAAAGATTATACAATATATGAAATAAAAGAATTAATTAAATATAAAAAAGATAATCCAAGTTTTAGATTTGAATTAACTAGTGCAGGTCATTGTTCATATAATAAAGAAAAAGAACTTATGGAAATATCACCTTATCGAAGAGGTGTATTAAATCATGAAATAAGTCATTTGTTATTTGAAACTAATGAAAAAGATAATTTTGAAACAATATCTGAATACGAAAAACTATGTGATTCAATTAATCAAGAAGAAGTAATTGAAAGAATAGTTAATTATTTATCTGAATTTCATAGAAGATATGATGAAGTATCTAAAACATTTGAAAAATTATATTATCGTAATTTAAAAGATAAATATAATAGTTATGATGATTATATTAAAGCAATTTGTAAAGATATTCTTAAATATAAAGTTAATGAAGTAGCAACTGAATATGATGTTAAAGAAGGCTTTTATATAACTGAAGATAACATCGAAGAAATAGTTATTGAATTATTAATTACTGAAAAACAAGAATTTATTAAAAGTGAAACAAAGAATTATTTCACTTATGAATTAATGGTAGAAAGTCTATTAGATGCTATATTACATGGAAGAATACTTGATGAATTATTAGATATCAAATGTTTATCAGGCCATAGTTACTTCCAATTTAGTGCTGATTACTCATTATCATTTAATGAATGTTTAGCCGATTATAGCGCTATTAAATCTTCTCCTCAAGGAGATAGATTAATTAATGATTTAAGAATGTTAATTGGTGACGAAATTATTGATCTATTAGATAATTATTTGGAAAAGAATAGGAGAGGTAGTTATGGACATTGATTTAAAATATTTATATCTACAAAGTAAATATCGTAAATTAAATGATAATAAAAAAGATATCTTTCCTAATGAATGGTTTAATATTAAAAATTATCCATTAAAGAAAAAAATATTAGAAGAATGTATTAATAAGAATATTCTAATAGTTAATAGTAGTTATTACTATGAATTTAGAACACTAGCATTAAATTAAAAAATATATAGACTTATTAAAAAAATAATTATATAATTAAAATAAGGAGAGAAGATATGAGTGAAGTAAAGAAAGAAACAAAGACTAAAAAAACAACAAAGAAACCAGCTGCTAAAAAAGAAGAAACAAAAGTTGTTAAAAAAGTAGCAGAAAAAAAAGAAACTACAAAGAAAGTAGAAAAAGTTGAAGTAAAGGAAGAAAAGAAAGAGAAAAAGGAAAGTAAAGCTTTAATGGATAATAAAAGTCAAATTTATTATCGTTCATTAAGTAAAATCATTAAAATATTAGCTAAAATAGCTCGTATTGCATTAATGATACTTGTACCATTTATTTTCTTAGGAATGATTATGATTCCAATTATCTTCAAGGGATTTGAAGTTGAAGGTAATATAGTTCGAGTAGATGATGCAACAATTATTATTAGTAATGATAAATTAACTGTTAAAATTAATAATGAGGCTAAAACATTTAAAGCAGATGCAAGAGATTTAGATACTCTAGTTAAATTCTTAAATGAAAATTCTAAAGGATCAATAATAACATTTATAGAATTATCAATGTTATTACTTGCAATAGTATTAATCCTAGATATTTATATATTATCTAATCTAGAGAAAATGTTTGCTAACTTTGTTAAACAAAAAACACCATTTACTAAAGAGAATAGTAAATATATCTTCAAAATTGTTATATTAATGTGTGTAATTAAATTTATTAATTTCTGTTTAACAACTGCAGAATTAAATGCTATTAATATTAATTCAATTAGTATTTTAGGAATTCTTATTGTCTTTGTTATATATATTGTGTTTAACTACGCTGTTAAATTACAAGAACAAACAAATGATAGATTGTATGAATAGAAGCTTCGGCTTCTTTTTTTTATATTTTGCATAAAAGTCTTTATTAAAAGTAAAAAATATTATATAATTATTGATAGAATAGAGGTGTTGTACATTGAGTTTGAATAGTAATTCTAATAATAATTTTAATGACGATTTTTATTCAAATTTTTCATCTAATGATGAGAAAAATGATAACAACGCCAATATAAATAATCAGAATAACCAAACAACATATGATATATATAGTTCTTTTAATATCGATAATGCTACTAGTGTTAATAAAACAAATATTACTGAAAATAATTTTACTACATATAATATTAGTGAAAATAATGAAGTTATTAATAATGATTGGGATAAATTAGATAATGAGGAATTTATTACATATAAACCTCCAAAACCTCCAAAGAATCCTGGTAAACGTAAAAGAATACTATTTAGAATAGCTTCTATTTTTATTGTGTTATTAGTTATTTCTACAGTAACTGTCTTGGTATTAGCTGAATTAAAATTAATTAAATTACCATGGATAGATTATCCAGAAGTATTAGTTTTATCACAAAATGAATTAGCTTTAAAAAGTGAATCTAAATATCAATTTTCTTCATATGTATATCCTAGTCAAGTTAACTATGGAAAAGTAATATATGAAAGTTCTGATCCAAGTGTTGCAGAAATTAATCCAATAACTGGTTATGTAGAAGCTAAAAATAATGGTGTAGCTACTGTTAAAGCGTATCTTGAAGACTATCATGATATCTTAGATACCTGTGAAATAGTTGTATCTAATACTGATGTTATGGTTGAATCAATTAGTGTAACGAATGAAAACATTGATATGGTTGTAGGTAGTACATATATGTTAAAGTATGAATATTATCCTAAGAATGCAGGTCTTCATTACTTTAGTTATTCATCCAGTGATACTTCAATTGTTAAAGTTAATAATAAAGGTGAAGTAACAGCTGTTAGTGAAGGTAAAGCCATAGTTAATATTATGGATGAAGTTAGTGGACAAACAGTTAACCAAGAATTTACCATTTATAAAGGTAGTGGTGGTAAAAATAAATACATCGTATCAAGTATTAAAGTATCAGCTAGTGAAGTTAGTTTAAATGTTGGTGGTGAATATCAAGTATCAGCAACAGTTTATCCAATAGAAGTAGTACAATCAATTACTTGGTCATCATTAGATAGCAATATTGCATCAGTATCGCCTGATGGATTAATTACTGCTAATGACTATGGTAAAACCCAAATAATTGCTACAGCAATCGATGGTACAAATAAGATTATTAATGTTAGTGTTCAAGAAGATGAAATTCCTATGACAAGCTTACAAATAAATGATACATTAGAACTATATGAAGGTGAAAGTAAACGAATAAATACTATTATTGAACCAAAAAATGCAACTGATCAAAAAATAGTATGGGCCATTGTTGATCCAACTATTGCTACAATAGATCAAACTGGTAATGTTACTGGTGTTATGGCTGGAAATACAGTTGCAAAAGCATTAGCTAGTGAAGGAAATATTACTGCTCAAACTCAAATAACCGTTACTAAACCAAGTAATACAGTTAATCCAACTGATATAAAATTATCTAGTGCAAGTGTTACTATTAATGCTGGTTCATCAAAAAATGTAACTGCCACAGTTGTTCCTGATAATGCAACAAATAAAGCTCTTACATGGACTTCAACAGATAATAATATTGCTACTGTATCAAATGGTATGATTTATGGTAAATCACCGGGTACTGCATATATAGATGTATCTACTAGTACTGGTATTTCTAAAAGAATTCAAGTTGTTGTTAATTCAATAGCTATTAGTTCAATTAAATTAAGTCAAACCAGTGCTAAAATAGGTAAAGGTGGTCAAATTAAATTATATGTTACATTTACTCCATCTAATGCAAGTAATAAAACTATTAAATGGGTAAGTAGTGATAATAATATAGCTACTGTTGATGGTAATGGACTTGTTACTACTCATAATGCAGGTAGAGTAGTAATTAGAGCTACATCAGTTAATGGAAAAGTGTCTTATTGTAATATTAATGTTACTAATGATACAATTGCTGTTTCAAGTATTAGTCTTAACTCTAATCAATATATAATTAAAGTAGGGGAGAAAGCTCCTATTACAGCCATTATTAATCCACATAATGCTACTAATCAAAAAGTAACATTTGCATCAAGTAATCCTGGCATAGCTACTCTTGATAGTGATGGTAAAATTAAAGGAATTAGAGAAGGTGTTACTGAAGTAACAGCTACATCTAGTAATGGAAAAACAGCTAAAGCATTTGTTATAGTTAAAAATAAAAATGCTACTGTTAATTATCTAGATGGATCAACTATAAAATATTGGTATGATAATACATATAAAACATATGCCATTACTCATATATGGGTAAGAGATCCGTATAATCAATTTAAAACAGAAATACCAGATAAATTTGGTACTTTAGCTAATGCAAATACTTTAACAACCAAAGCAGCTAAAAAAAATCCAGGAAAAACATTAATTGCTATTAATGCAAGTAGTCATGTTTCATCTGCATTTAATACTGAGTTATATAAATTGTATAAAGCATATGCAAATACATCACCATCACCAATAGTCATTTACGATGGAAAACTGCTTCGAGACTTTTCAATAAAATATAATTTGCCGTTTACTTATGTAAGAATATATGGAATGAATAAAGATGGTAATTTAATATATTATACTTATTCGCAAGAAAAAGATAAAAACACAGGTTTAGCTAATAGAATCCTTAATGATGGTGTCAAATATACTTTTTCGTGGTATCCGGTTTTAGTCATTAATGGCAAAATGAATGACCATGATTTAACTCAAGATAATAATATTCGACAAGGAATATGCCAAATTGATTCAAATAATTTCTTATATATAACAAATATATCGTCAAATAGATCAATTGGATTCAGTCGATATTCACTTGCAAGCAAAATGGTTGAATTAGGCTGCATACGAGGATATAATCTTGATGGTGGTGGAAGTACTAGCATATATTATGTTAAAAAAGGAGATAGTAGCCCAACAAAAATTAGAGTAATGGAAGGTACATATGGAAGAAATATTCCGGATATTGTTTATTTTGTTGGTGACTAATTAAAAAAAGTGTGTTATTATATTATTGTAGAAAGATAGGAAGGGAAACAAAATGTTTAATTTAAAAGGTAGAGTTGCCGTAATAACTGGTGCATCTAGTGGTCTTGGTATGCA
>JAEEGL010640555.1_pt1 | contig 10512 bp, 17 predicted proteins | sample 9134231 | NCBI WGS metagenome assembly JAEEGL01 (sample SAMN16246548, study PRJNA631951) | gut metagenome | biome: gut microbiome; feature: rumen; material: fiber-attached | host: Bos | place: Iran: Karaj | collected 2018-10
CTATCCGACATCTTCTCGATATGATCAAAGAGGTGTGGGGCCAGGGTGTGTCATCTTGATACACTCGCAGGATGTGTCTAGGACGCCGCCTGAACGCGGCGGGCTCCCTGGCCATAAATTCTATCAAGCCTGGTCCTCTCCGCGTTCCAGGGCGGTCCTGCGGCGGTAGAGGCGTCCTTTGACAAAGCCTGGAGGGCAGGTCGTTGCTCTGACAGTCTTCACACCGTTGTTCCAATAGTGTGTGCCAAGAAGAGATTGGGAGATTTTCTTGCGCGATTCTATCGAGTGGTGATGGCCAAAGAAGTTGTTCTTCTCACCACTCAGTGATTGGGAGATTTTCTTCTTGTGAGCTTCCGAAAGGCATTTGCCAAAGAAAGGATTCTTCTCACCAATATGATGGAGTCTCGCATGCTCATCATGCGGCAAAAAGATTAGCTCTGCCGCAGGTCGGTGGTCGTAGAGATTGTACTTCTTCAGGATCTCTCTTGAGTAGTTTCCGCAAGGCAGGATCTCAGCTCGGTGATGAAGGTCCCAAATCCCATCCTTGTCAGCAACGGCTTTGTCGTACCCCTCAATGTGGGAGATGTCCTCTGAACAATAGCGTTTTGCACGATTTTTGTCTATCATTGTCTAGCTCCTTTGTCTGCCATCAGATCTTCAGCGTCCTTTCTGGGCATTCTTTCAAGCTTCCACCCTCTAGCTGCTGGATTCTTTCCTGCAAGAGTCATGTAGACAAGAGTGGTCGAGCATCCAATCTTGCGACAAGCATCAACACCATCCTTGAACAGCATCTTCTGACCAGTCTCCACACATGTTCCAACAATGCATGTCTTTGTCTCTGCACAGCGTCTCTCCCGCTTTCTCTTCTTCTCTTGCTCTTCTCTCTCAAGCTCGGCTATCTCAGCACTCTTCTTGGCACGAACATCAGCTAGAGCTTTGAGCTTAGTGCCAGTCACTCTGACACCTGTCCAGCACAAGTTCTCTGCCCGGTTGTCAAGTGTGTCGTGATTCAAGTGGTCGACAAACGGAAGATTCTGTGGATTTGGGACAAACGCCTGAGCTACAAGACGCTGGACAGTTGTCATGTTGAAGAACCAGCAGTTGTGGATGTCGCTGTACTGTCCTCTTGAGATCTCCGTGTCTTGTGATCCATCTTTGTGGTGAGCAATGCTCTTGCATCTTCCTTGGTCAGACACCCAGAACTCCTTCCTACGTCCGGTCCTCACAAGAGACCATCTCTCATCACGCTTGCTTGTCGTCTTCTTCTTAGTCATCCTCTTGTCCTCATTGGCATAGTTGTCATCATGAGGTTATTATATCCTTTTAGGGGATTGTCATACACTGGTCTTCTTCCTGGAAAGTGCGGTCAGGAGATGGATGAGGAGAGAAGATTCTCACATATGCGCGCCTGCGCCAGCTGAAGCTCTAGCTCCATGTTCATGGATATCAAGCTTGAAGCTTCAGCTTTGAGCTTCAAGCTTAGAGCTTTAGCTCCATGTACATGGATATCAAGCTTGAAGCTTCAGCTAAAGCTAAATATACGCCCTTTAGGCTCTCCCACATGCTTGTCCTCCTCAAAAGCCGCTTGTCCCGACACCAAATAAAGCCTAAAAACCTATAATCTCTGCAAGTGGTGGGATGATGTGGTGCTCTTCGGCATCTCTTGCCACACCTTGACACAGAAGAGCTTAAGAGAAGTGAAAAGATGATGAAGAAGCCAAAAGTTGAGATCACCAAGGAGATGGCTGCGCCGATGCTGAAGCGGCTGGATGAAGGTCTGCTTGACTCGCTTGTCAGCCATCAGATAGTAGGACCGCTCACCGCTGCACACTATGCAAGAGCGCTAGGTCTCCGCCACTGCATGTTTGACCAGACTTATGCAGGCCAAGCGATTCCTGCTAGTGATGAAGGCAAGTTCTTAGACAGAAGCGTGTTCTGGGAAGGCTTGTCCTCGATCTATGAGGCATTGGATGATCCAGATGTGGACGCCAAGTTCAAGAAGTCTGGAGGCTTGTCGATGGGCAGATGCCTCGATGAGCAGCTCTCCTCATTGAGGCTTGACATGTCTTGGAGCAAGACCCCAGCATTCGATCAGAGTGCTTGGAGCCAGAAGTGGGAGCAGATGTGGGGAGCTGCTCCGAGCATGAGCTGAGAGAAAGAGAGTGAGAGAGATGGAAGACTTGAAGAGAATGCAAGCGACATGCATCAGCTGCATGCCTGATGTGAAAAGACCTTGGCTCATGCGGCTAGATGTGAAGGCTGACATAGATGGGATAGAGGGCAAGAGGATCTGGCTCTCAAACTACAAGAAGATCTGGGATGAGTGCGGCTATGGCAGCGACTTGAAGCCTGGTGACCAGCTTGAGATTGTCTACTCTGAGAAGGCTGGCTGGAAGTGCCCACTTCGCAACTGGGAGTCTGTGGAGAACTTGTCCTCTGCTTCTCGCCAGCAGCAGCGAGGCAAGAGAGAGGCAGAGGAGAGAGCCGCCAGAGTCAAGAAGTTTGATGCCATCTTTGATCCACCAGGAAAGACGGTGTCTCCTAAAAAGATATAATGTTGTTGTGGAGATGATGAGCATGGTGCCCTCCTCCACGCAGAAGAAAAGACAAAGCAAAACAAAGAAAGAAGAAGCAAGATGGATGGAATGGAAGAAGAGCTCGTGCAGAGAAACATCATGTCAGTGGTCTCCCCTGTCAGGTCGATAAAGCGGACAGCCCGGATCAGCAAGAGGACAGGTCATGAATACAAGACAGTCACAGTCTGGACAGATGCAGGTCCTTTCGTCAACTACTCGCAGAAGTGGGATGCTATGGGTCTGACCGGCATCAAAGAAGGTGACCGCCTTCGCATTGAGTACACCGAGAATGCTGGTCCAAATGGCATCACATACCGTCACTTTGAGAACATCACTAAAGCACCTGAAGAGCCATCAAAGCCACCAAAGCTGGTCCAAGGCGAGCTCTTTGAGGAAGAGCTGCTCCCGTTCTGAGCAGCTGCCAGAGAGGTGACAGAGCATGACAGACTTGGTGTTCATAGCAGATGAGCCCTACCTCAGAGATGAGCTCATGTTCAAGACAGACCCAGAAGCCTACATGTGGCAGGCGGAGATGGCAGACTACATTGAAAGCTGCTTCACAGAGGAGGACTGGCGATGAACGCGACAACCATAGATGATCTCCTAGATGACCCCAGCGTGCCGACTACTGCAACTACCCTCGATGAGCTCACATCCAGGATCATGCTCCATTTAGACCTTCAAGGTGCTGAGATCTGTGAGATGACAGCCGATGTCTTTGACATGCTGTCAGACTATCCTATTGAGGAAGTCTCTATCAGAGGATGGCATCGCTCTCCGATGAAGCTGCTTGAGCTAGTCTGGGACCACATAGCCTGGCCAGATGGAGGATCTCGGTGCAGATTCAAAGTCTGCCAGCCTGGCCTGAGAATACTGCTTGTAGGTCCAGATGGTGATGATGATCCTGAAGGCCCTGTCTTCTGTGACATATGCATTCATGCTCGCAGTCCACAGCCTGTGAGGAGAGTCCACATTCTCTCACCTGATGAGGATTGACAAGCATGACGCTAAGCATGTACTTTCTACTTTGCTGGCAGTGGCACTTTGTTCATGCTTGTTCACCTCACATATTCCACACCGCTGCTGCCAGCACTTTTCACACAACAATGAAGCCAGAGCCCACTCGGACCCTGGCTTTTTTGGTAACATCGAAGAACAAGTGCCAGACATCATACTGCGCTAGAATTCGGCCATCCCTCCAGGAAAACTGCCCCATTCAGACACTCAGCCATCCTGGATTTTTGGCATATGGCCGCCGCGCACGGGCGGCGGCCGCTGGACATCACTTCTTTTACACTTTTTTGGCACCTGTTCATAAGCTTTCAATAAGCTTATCATAAGCTTTCAATAAGCTGTCAATAAGCTTATCATATCCCGTCTTCACTCTTGCTCCCTTCTCGTCCATGCTGCTTACACTCCAGCATGCTGTCATTTCGTCCACTAGCTGGCCTGCTTTGTCCCTCGTTCACTCTAGCTGCTCTTCCAGCATGCTCTCTACACATGACTTCCCTCCGCTTCCTGAAGAGATCCTGAGATCAAGATGATAGAGATGACTATGACTGCATTCTTCCATGTCTGCTCTGACTCTCTGCTGCAGACTGCTGTGACTGCTCTGATCTTTGACTGTCTACACTTTGTCATGCTCTATGTCTGCTCTATGACTATGTCTATGTCATGCTATGACTGCCCTATGACTTTCTGCTGTGACTATGTGACTATGACTCTCTGCTATGTCTGCCCCCTACCACACATGTCTGCTAGACTATGTCTATGACTGCTCTATGTCATGTCTGCTATGTCCCTACATGCTATGTCCCCTACACATGTCTACTATGTCTTCTACACACATGTCTCCCTACACTGGCGCTTTAGGAAATTGTGAAAAACATGCCACTTCGCCACTAGAACATTGACTTTCAGCGGCTAAAGTGGCTGCAATAATTCTTTGCGACTGGCTCTTAGGCCGCTAGCTCTTCCGCTAGCTCTTCCGCGATCTCTCTGTACACAGCTTCATGCTCTTCCTCGCTGGCGTCCCATGGCCCTTCCCACTGCGGGTCATTCTCATGCCTAAAGTTCAGCTCGTCACACACATAGTCGTCGTCTACACAAAAACATGGCATTTCCCGCCCGTGCTGGTCATATATCTTGAGCTTGCCATCTACCAGCTTCCACCCCTCATACTGCTGGTTGTCTGATTCTAGCGCATACCACCGGCCAGTGCCCATGGTAGGAATTGGAATTTGTTCGATTCTCATTGTTGTCACACTTTCTTCTTTGTTTTTTGCTTGTTTTGTTGTCTCCCAGTGGCTAGTATTATATCAAATTAGGGAATTTCTGGCAACTAGCTCTCGCAAAAAAAACTAGCAAAATCCGGCAAAGTCTCAGCTCTTCCGCCATCTTCTAGGCATGCTCTTCTGCCCGGCGTGACTGCCTAGCAGTAGCTGGCTGCCGCTTGAATTCTAGATAGGTAAAATCTGGCCATAGCTGCTACTACCAGCAAACAATGATTTCTAGAGAAGCGCTTGTTGCAGATTTGTAGTAGATTTCTGTGATGAGCGCTTCTTGAGATTTAGACAATGATAAACATAAATCTTGCAAAAAAGTACTGTGCAGATGACATTGCCCTAATAGAAAATTACAGCGCAGCAGCTGCTGATCCCTCACAAACTTGGGACATTCATCACCGCGGCGAGATTCTTCCATGTGGAAACTACTCAGTGGCGACTTTGAAGAAATACTAGCTCTACTACAACCGCCCTGCTAGTGAGCTGATATTCTTGAAACATGATGTTCATCGCAGACTTCACATGCTTGGCAACTAGCATGCTCTTGGGGCAAAGCGCTCAGCAGAGATTCGCAAGAAGCTGTCTCTTGCAATGAGCGGTGAGAAAAATCCAAACTTTGGCAAACACCATTCAGTGGAATCGCGGAAGAAGATGTCTCTTGCATTGAGCGGCAAGAATCATCCTCTCTTTGGCAAACACCACAGTGAAAAGTCAAAGAAGAAGATGTCACTCGCAAAGATTGGCAACTAGCATGCTCTTGGCTGCCGCTGGTGGAACAATGGGGTCAAAAGTGTCTTTGCGAGAGATTGCCCGCCTGGCTTCGCGCCTGGCCGATGCCTGAGAAGATCTTGAAGCGGCGGGGTGTGACTGGTATGTATACTCGTGCTATGTGCAGACTCTTCATAGTCCACTCTTTTGATGACTAGGCGCCGCTGTCAGCTTTTCCCAGCTGCTCCGTGCATGTCGATCTTCGCAATGACTTTGACAACTCCCGCTTCAATGAATTTGTGCTTCTGCAACACCCCTGGGAAGAATTTGCTGGCGCTGACTTCATAGGCGTGGGCCACTATAGGCGCTTCTTGGACTTCAAAGAGAGCGATCTCTCTCAAAACACAGTGCTCTGCCACAGAGAAGATGTCAAGATTCCTCATGCCTATTCCTTCATGCTGTACCACTCTTAGGCGCTTCTCGAGAGATTTCTCAACTTGTGGACAACCAATTCCTGGCTCGATCAATGTCCAGAGCTCTCTCTGCCAGCTTTCTAGGCGTGGCTGTCTTCTTCAAGAGTCTTCTATGGCAGATCGCTCTATGTGATGCCTCTGCCACTCTTCAAGAGATATCGCTCTTTCATGCTCTCACTGATGCCTTTGATCGCGCAAGCGGCTAGAGGCATGGCAGATGATCCTTGCTGGAGCAATGTGTATGGCAAGCGGTCTCCTGGAGCTCTCTGTGAGCGCCTGACAAGCTTCTTCATAGAGATGCTCGATCACAGCAGCTGGAAGATCAAGAGCGTCCCAGTTGTCGAGCTTCCTGTCTAGTCGCCGTACCAGAGAGATGCTGCTTCAGCTGCAGAGCTCAGAGAGAAGATCATGCAGCTGGCAAGGAGATCAAGATGATGGAGATCAAGATGATAGAAGGAAAGACTGCAGTAGTTGCCATCTAGCATGATGAGCCAAATCTAGAAGAGTGGTGCAGATACCATGAGAAGATCGCTGATCATGTGTTTGTCTTCTGTGACAGATGCCAGCCACCATCTTCCCTAGCTCTCTCAAAGACGACTTTCATCCCGTTTGAGGTCGATCCAAGCCTGCCATCCCAGTTTGTCGCATATGGCAGCTGGCTGCAGCTGGCTGGACCTTCTTTCTCACATGCGCTGTTCATCGACCTTGATGAGTATGCGATGCTGCATGGGAAGACCCTCTCAGACATTGCTCAGCCGGGTGCTGTTGGACTGAACTGGGTCTTCTTTGGCAGCAAGGAAGAGCCAGAGCATGCTGGAGACACGAGCACTCTTGCCAAGAGATTCTGCTGGCGAGCTGAGAGATGCAACAAGCATGTGAAGCCACTGGTCTCTCTTGATCTCCTCTAGCGCTTCAGCCTCTCGTTTGTCAATCCTCACTGTGTCTGTGGGCAAGCTCGAGGCTAGCCGCCGATGATCTTGCCATCTTGCAGCATTGGTGGAGAGATCTTCTAGGGACCATGGTGTGAAGATGGGTGTCCAGATCCATCTACCATGCCTTTCATCGCTCACTACTACAGCAAGACCAAGGAGGAGTTTGCCTAGAAGATCGCAAGAGGACGGCCTGACTGCTCTAAGTCCTCACCACACCAGTACTTCAGAGACACTGCTCACATGTGGGAGGAGCGCAAGGCATGTGATCTCTGTGAAGTCTATGACAAGGAGGCAGCAGATGCTTGCAAGTCCTGACAGATGGTACTGCGATCCAGCAGAGCTCTTGGATGAGTGCTTGAAGAGTTAGACACAAGGAAACGTCCCAACGGCAAGATTCTGCGAGCTGGTAAGGCTCCTTGCCACCAGATTCTTGAGGAAGAAGCAGTGGTCTTGGATATGTGCTTCAGATAGAGAAGACATTGTCAGCGCGATTCTTGTGAAGTGCTGCAAGAGCATCAAGAACATCAAGACACAAGACTAGCTCACCCCATCTAAGAAGAAGCAGAATGTTTTTTCATATTTCACGCGAGCTGCCTAGACGACAACCTGGCTGTGGCTGGAGAAGAGGCAGAAGCTGATTGACCTCAAGAAGGGGATCAGCGAAGAGTGGAAGGCTAGAGCGGCTGAAGTGATGCCAACACCCTTGCAGACAGAAGAGAGAGGATGACCCAAAATCTTAGGATTTGATAATGTTCTCTTGTTGGAAGGAGAGAGGAAGAAAGATGATCGACAAAAAAAGTGCAAGACGCTTCTGCTGTGAGGACCTCTCAAAAATTGAGAACTACCAAGAGGCAATTTCAGACATGTCTCAAACCTGGGACATTCACCATAGGCGAGAGACCACCGAAGGAATCTCCGGAAAAGAGCTAATCAGAAGAGGAGAATATTTCCATCGCTGTGCGTCTGAGCTGATATTCTTGACAAAATCACAGCACCATAGACTTCACTGGCTTGGCAACAAACATAGGCTTGGAAAAACCCACACAGCAGAGTCAAGAAAGAAGATGTCCCGAGCTCATCGTGGTGAGAACAATGGATTTTTTGGAAAGCGCCACACCACCACAACAAAAAAGAAAATCTCTGAAGCATTGAGTGGGGAGAAAAATATACACTTTGGCACTCGCTGGTACACTGACGGCGTGAAGAATGTTCGCGCAAGGTCATGCCCTGATGGCTTTGTTGAAGGAAGACTGCCATGGAAGAAGGTGGAGAAGAGACCAGACGTGGCAGGAGAAGGAGACGCAGAGACGAGGAGCTTGAGAAGATGGCAGACATGAGAAGATGGACGGTGAGAAGAGGGAGATCAGAGCCTCTAGACTATGACAAGAGCTTGATCATGCATGAGATGCTTGCAGGACATGCGGCTGGACGCCTAGGAGGCGGCTAGCTCTCAGAAGCTCTGCTTGGCGAGCTGCGGAAGATCGGCAGGCGGATAGTCTAGACCCGAGGATTTGACAGGCTCACCTAGGAGCAGCGTGCCAGAGTCCTAGATCTTGGGATGTGGCGCTTGGCTCGATATGGCATGAGAAAGTGGGATCCGTCTAAGTGTGGGATGCTGTATGTGACTTCAGCCATCAAGCTGTCGCTCTGCGAAGCTGCTGCCTGGGTGCTTGCTGGGAAGCTTCCACGCGCCTACCGCGAGAAGCTAGAAGCTGAGCAGAGCTCTCAGAAGCAAGGAGATCAAGACAATGGCAGAGAAGAAGCAGAAGAGTCGTGATGGTGGACAGCTAGCCAAGCCTCAGACCGGGATCTCGTGGGATGATCTTCCAAATCTTGGCCTGGCTCCAGCTGATCCTGAAGCTTCTCCAATCTGGGAGAAGATGAGTGAGGAGGAGTTCAAGCAGCTTCTCCTGGAGTCTTGGGGATGCTTGACCTTGGTGGCTATGCGCTTGGACTGCACTTATGGGAGGATCTGGCAGGCTCTGAAGCACTGGAAGCTTCAAGACTTTCTCAGAGAAGCTCGTGGATCTCTCGCGGACAAAGCTCACCTTGTCATAGCCGAGGCCTTAGACTCAGACGACTAGAAGACACGCTTGAGAGCGGCTGAGACGATCCTCAAGTCTCAAGCCGCGAGACAAGCGCAGTCTGTCACCATCACTCAAGATGGTGAAGTTGACATCAAGACTATATTTGGCATGCCATGAGCGCGATCCTAGACATAGCCCTCCCTTACTAGAAGAGATTCATCCTCGCTCCTCAGAAGAAGAAGATCTGGACAGCCGCGAGACAGTGCGGGAAGTCTTGGGCTCTTGCAGCTCTCCTCACACTCAGAGCGCTTGAGAAGAGAGGAGGCCTGTCTCTCTGCATCTCAACAGGAGCAAGAGCAGCGTCTGAGATAGTCAGGAAGTGCGCGATGTTTGGAGAAGCTGTAGAAGCTCTGACACATGGGCATGTCATGTGCCAGCCGTCTTTTGACAAGGTGGTGTTCTCAAATGGGTCTAGAGTCTTGTCCCTTCCAAGCTCAGCTGACGGCTCTGCGCTCAGAGGCTGGACAGCTAGGTGTGTCTGCATTGATGAAGCAGCATTCATTCCACACTTAGATGGGATCCTCCAAGCTGTTGCACCTTCCCTGACGCGTGACCCAGACGCTGAGCTAGTCTTGGCATCAACCCCAGCTGGAAGAAACGGGACTTTCTACGACCTCTGGTGCAGAGCTAGTGAAGATCCTGCGTGGCATGTCCAGTCAACTACTGTCCATGATGCCATCCACGCTGGTCTCAGAATCGACCTAGCTTCTCTCCATGAGCTCTGCCCTGATCCAATGGTCTTCGCTCAGGAGTATGAGTGCTGCTGGGCAGCCAGCTCTTCTCAGCTCTTTGACCTTGACCTCCTCTAGCCATGGGAAGATGACATTGACCCATCCTAGGGACAGCACTTCAATGGAGCAGACTGGGCCAGGACTGGTGACAGCTCAGCTTTTGCCTCTATAATGCGCCTAGGTGACGGCAGGATCATCCTGGAGCGCGGTGAGATGCTCAAGAACATGAATTTCCAAGCCTAGATCGAGCGCTTCTAGGCGTTCTTCTAGGCTACCAATGCCAAGAAGATGCACTCTGACTCTACAGGCCTCGGATCTCCAGTCACCGAGCAGCTTGCCTCAAAGCTTGGCTCTTCTAGAGTGGCTGGAGTGGTCTTCACTGCTCAGTCTAAGGCTAGGATGTTTGAGTATCTGGTCAAGATCGCTCTCTCCAAGAAGCTCTTCATCCACAAAGATCTCATGAAGCAGGTCCGAGAAGAGGTGCAGCTAGTCCAGCGGATTGTCTCAGATGATGGATCAGTCCACTACACTGCAGCAAGAAGAGATGGCTCACATGCTGACCTCATCACCGCTCTCTGCCTTGCTCTAGATGCAGAGAGAGCTTCAACACCATCCTTCTCCATGCCAGAGTCCTGGGCAAGACAGAGCTCTTTTGCTGGATTCTCAAGAAGGATCTGAGAGGTATGTAGTCTAAGAAATGGCAGACAGCATCACAAGACA
>JAEEGL010813591.1_pt1 | contig 10512 bp, 11 predicted proteins | sample 9134231 | NCBI WGS metagenome assembly JAEEGL01 (sample SAMN16246548, study PRJNA631951) | gut metagenome | biome: gut microbiome; feature: rumen; material: fiber-attached | host: Bos | place: Iran: Karaj | collected 2018-10
CATCCTCGGCGAGGTGACGCACAAGGACATTGCCCGCGGCGGCGTCAACGTCTACGAGCCGGACCGCAAAGGCGACGCCAAGCGGATCGGCACGCGCGACCGCCACTGGAAGATCGACCTCACCTGCACCGTCACGACGCAAAGCGAAGACGATCTCCCGGAGATCGGCGCGCCGTTCCAGTACGGCGGCCGCACCTACTACGTGGACACGGCGGCAATGTCGGCCGACGCCGAGGACACGTCAACCGTCCGACTCGCGGGCCGAACGCTCAAGACAAACTAACGAAAGGATACTACAATGTCAGACCCCGTACACGGAACCGTCGATTTCTTCAACCCGACCTGCCCGATCACGGTGGGCGCGGACTGGGACTTCCAGACATGCGGCCCGAAGCAGACCGCGGAGAACTACGCGAACGAGCTCGGACAGCACGGCGACGAGCTCAGGCACGCCACGCACGGCAAGAAGACGTCGTGGTCGTGGACATTCGTGAACAACAAGGACTCGGGCACGATCTCCATCCCCAAGGGCGGGCTCGTCTCCGCCGGATGGCACGTCGACTCCATCCAGATAGCCTGGGGCCGCGACCAGATCAAGCCGAAGCTCACGGTGAATGCCCACCGGCACGACGACGGCACGAACCACGCGACGGACAGCTGCCGCACCTACACGGCCACCGTATCGATCGACGCGGTGACGTTCGGCGTTCCAGCCGACCTCGGGGGCGTTGCGCTCGCCAGCGGCGCAGTGGTCGACTTCCGCTCGGCCACCTACACGCTCGGCGTCACGCACATCGACGAGCCCGGGCGCGACGGCACCCAGCTCGCCGGCGAGAACCACGACGGCGTGGAGACACTGGCCGTAGAGTTCACGGGCGACGCCACGGCGGACGACTACGAGATCGCGGAAGGCTGGACGAACGACCAGAAGACCACGACGCCCTCGAACACCGCCGCCACCACGACGTCCCTGAACCTCATCCACCACATCGCCAACGACGCGGACATCGCCGCCGCGCAATCCTGATGAAGATCACCGCCCAGATGCACTTCGCGAAGGCGCTCCAGCAGCTGCGCAAGAGCGGCGTGGAGCCCGGGGACATGACGCCCGACGAGCTCTATGCGCTTGCCGAGGCGGCGCGCCGCTGCGCCGACCCGTTCCGCGAGGTGAACGCGGACGCCGCGGGTTTCCCCGTGCGCGTCTGCGAGGGCGTCTACTTCTGGAAACTGACGATCGGGGCGAGCGTGTGGCTCGACGAGGTGACGGAGATGCTTGGCGGCGGCACGTCGCCGCGCTACCGCCTCGCGATGATCCACGCGCTCGTGCACTCGCGGGAGCCCGAGGCGTTCGCGGGGCTGGACACGGAGCGGAAGGTGATGCGCGCCGTACGCGCCACGATGCGCACGATCCACGCCACGCCGGAGGAGGTGAACCGCGCGATCGACGCCATCCTCGGCCTTGGCGCCGGCGCGCATCCGCGCCGGGCAGGAGAGTCTGCCGCCGCCGCGGACTGGGCTGCCATCTGCGCCCGACTCGAGACGCAGACCGGCATTCCCGCCGCCGACTGGATGTGGAGGCGCAGCGGCGCCTACGCGATCCTGGCCTACAACGACCTCCACGAGTTCGCGTGCGCCTACTCGGGCGGCAGATCCGAGACCCGCATGATGGACGAGCTTGACGACGCCATGTGCGCGCTGCGCTCCGTCACCGCGGCGATTGAGAAGAGGGTCAAGGAGGCGGTACATGGCTGAGCTGAAGCAGGGCGTGGAGTACGAGCTCTCCGTGAAGGACTCAACCAGGCCAGGCGTAGAGTCCGCCAAGACAACGGTGGAGCAGGGTGCGAAGGACATGGCGAAGAGCGCCGGGAGCGCGGCGGAGGAGTTCAAGGCGAGATTCTCCCCGATGGCTGCGATCACGGCCGCGATCACAGGCAACGTCAACGCCCTGAGTGGGCAGCTGCTGGGCCTCGCCTCGCGGCTCAAGGGCGTCCACATGTCCATGATGCAGTTCAGCCTATACGCCGCGCTGGTGATGGCCGTCGCGAAGGCCGTGTCGGAGCTCGTGGACTGGTTCCGCGAGGCTTCGCGCCAGGCGGAGCAGCTCAAGCTGGACAACGCCAAGACGTCGCTGGAGTCCGCCAAGGACTTCTCTGCCATGATGGCGCGGGGCATCGACGAGGCGAGGAAGAACGCCGAGGCGCTCACCGCCGCCCTGAACGGCGAGCTCGACGCGATGCAGAAACTGGCGAAGGCCCAGAACGAGTTCGCGAAGGCGCAGGAGCTCGCGCTTGCGAAGACCGACGAGGAGCGCTCGGCGATCGAGGGCCGGTACCGCTCGGCCGACGCGCACAACGACCGCGAGGTGTCTGCGGCCCGGCGCGCGGCGGAGCGCGAGGCGCTTGACGGCGAGATCGCCCGCCTAAGGGAGGAAGTGCAGAACGCCAAGGACGATCGGAACTTGTACAGGCGCGAGGCGAGGAATGCGGGCAGGCAGGAGCAGTCACTGTACAAGAAGCAGACCTCATGGTGGCGAACGTGGTGGAACGGATCAGACGGTGCAGAAGAGGAGATGGCCAGGGCGCGGGAATGGGGCGCGGCGCGCGAACAGGCGGCGGCTGCGGAACAGGAAGCCATAAAGAGGCAGCAGGAACTCGAGCGCAAGCTGTCGGAGGCCGAGCACAGACGAGGGCTGCTTGACGTGGACGAGGAGGCCTCGCAGTACTCCGACGCAGCTGAGATGCAGACCGAGCTGAACGAGATCTGGGCGGAGGCCGACAAGGCCGAGAAGAAGGAGCTCGAGGAGATCAAGGAGGCCGCAGTGGAAGCGGCCGAGGAGGTGAAGGCGGCGCAGCTCGCCGCGCTGAAGGAGGTCAAGGACACTCGGATGCGCGACCTTCGGGAGGCGACCGAGGCCGAGACAGCCGCGCAGCAGCGGTTGGCGGCGGCAAAGGCGCAGGTCGACCGGGCGTGGGGTTGGTACCGCAACAAGGACTCGCTAGCCGCGCAGCTCCAGGAGGAGAAGGCGGACGCGGCGGCGCGCCAGCAGTACGAACGCGACTTCGACCGGCTGAGGCGGCAGCGTCCCGACTGGGAGAGCGCGAAGAACCTCTCGCTCGACCAGGAGGCTGTGAGGCGCGTGGCCCTCGCCCGCCGCGAGGAGACGGCGGCGGCCCGTGACGCGGCCGAGACAGCGGCCAACACGCGCCGCGCCGCCGACGCGCTCGAGGTCATCGAGGCCGCGTTCCAGGAAGGAGGCGAATAGACATGGGCTGGATTACCATTTCAGACACGGAAACGACGGACTATCGCGCCACGTTCAAAGACCATCACCCGCAAGCGGTGGTCGTGGTGTCTGACACCGACAACGGCATTGTCGCCGCCGTCTACGAGGTCGGCACGATGGTGTGCAAGATTTACGCGACACAGCACGTCAAGGTGACGGAGTACAGAGGCTTGTCGTATGACGCCGCCGTTCGCTTGAAGAAGGGCGTTTCGACGTGCTCGAAGCACGCAGTAAAGACAACGTGCGGGACCGCGTGGGCGGTGGTGCCGATGCTGGTAGGCGTGGAACGCTCGGCTATGATTTCGCGGGCGAACGACGCGGACGGGTACAAACTGACGGTGACGGAGACGACGATAAGCCTGACCACCAGCGGAGACATTGCTTGTAGCGTCGGGACGCCGGTGCCGAACGGCGACGTCACGGTATCGTGGGAAACGGGAACATCAGCGTAGGTGGTGCGCCATGTGGAACTTATTCGGTAGATACAAGGGCAAGAAGGTTCTGCCGTCTGCGCGGCAGATGAACCTAATAGCGGCGATCCTAAACCACGTCACGCAGGGGACGGGCATATCCATGCAAATGCCGCAGCAGCCGTCCACCGACGCGCCGTGGATTATCGCAGTAGACACGAAGTGGCTGCAGGAATTTGTCGGCGGCGGAAGTGGCTACAGCGGCGCGGCCAACTCGCTCATAAAGAGCGACTCGAACGGAGACCTCGCAGCACTCGTCTCGCTTCTGACCTCCAACACGACAAAGGACAAGGTTCTTACGGTTCTGAAAGGCGGAACAACCGTATCGTGGGAGGACGCGGCGGCGCAGAACCACAGTAGCCCAACAGACCTTACCGTTTCCGGCGAAGGCACGGCGGCGGCGAAGACGGGCACGAGCAACCAATGGACTTGCGACGGTACGACGGGCGTAAAGTTCACCGTGCAGGCGCGGACGTTCTACGATCACACCGCTTCTACGCCCGTGCTTTACGGCTACTACCGAACCTTCACCTTCGACAGGAACGGGCGGCTGTACTCGGTTTCCGCCGAGACGCGCTACGAAATCGACACGCCCGTTGTTGGAAATCTCACGCAGACCTCGTAACTATTTGAGGAAGGTGGTTTACCTTGCCGCATCTAATCGCAAACGCCACATGGAACAATAGCGGAACGCGAATAACGGCGCGCCATCTTGTTCGCTGGGATAATTCCTCTTCGTCTTCCTTAGAGCGGAGACATCTAGGAGCCGGAAGCGTAGTCCTCACACTCCCCTTCGACAATGCCGCGTACTTCAACTTCGGCTCGTATTTTCATACAGGGGACGTGGATGTTGCGTGTGGCTATGTAGACGAGCGCTCGCGGACAGGGCAGCAATCTGTCGCCGACCTCCTCAGCAATGCCGTGGCGGCAGGAACAACGAAGTGGTCGAACGACCCGGCCGAATGGAGACACTCTTCAATTACAGCACCCGTATATTGGTACTATTCCGGCGGACTAGGGATCGCAAAGGCGGGCCGCACCGCGCTTGATTCCGAGTCGGCCATGAGCCTAGTCGCCCTCCACTTCACACTCCCGGAAGATTATCGAAATCTTGTTGCCGCTGGAGCTGTGACCCTCATGGCGCGCGTGCTCGTCAAAGGCATAGGCGCATGGGTCATGCCGGAGCGGCACGACTCCTCGATTGAGCCGCTGGCCAAAATCCCGACAATTGAAAGCAATCCCAACTATTTTGGCGGCACAGGGTCGAGCGCATACAACTATCGCCTCTTGATGGAGAATTACCCAGACGCACTTTCTGTGGCCGTCCATGCCTTCGCAGGGTCTTCCATTTCCGCCTCGTCATTCTCCCCTGCAAAGTGCTTCAACGTATATGGCACTTGCCCCACTCATAATACAGAGATCAGATACGAACTACGGCGGTTATATGCCTCGTTTGCGCAGAAGAATGGGCGCTATCCCACTGTCGCAGAATTGCGGGATAAGTTCTACATAGACTTCGAAGACGCGCGGAACGCCCATTGGCTTGGATATTATTGGCACGGCGATCGTTCCAATGACAATGCCGCAACCCGTTTCGCCGAACAGACCTGGGCGATGTCGAACGGCGGCGCAATGACATCACAAGCAATATACACCGGGACCGGCGGTAGCGGATGGGCCGTCCCTTACATATCCAACTCAAAATGGCTGCCTCACGATGATTCAATGTATCTGGCGAAGGACTTTTCCTTTACGCCCGCGCTATGTTCCGCGATGGCGCAACAGGACGGTGTTTGGGTCATAGCACACGGGCTACCTCTTCTGGCGCGCACTTCGCTTGCGACATCGAGCATAACGCACGCGGAGAGCGGAGCGAGCTCTTTGATGCCCGCGTCAGCCGTCACATGGGAAAATGGGCCAACATTGTCCTCGTTTACTGGGTCTGGAAATTCGCAAGGGCGGAACTATGCGACGGTGGTTCAATCCATCGCGTCCTGTGGCGTGGAGGTGACGCTTGGATGACCATTTGACCCTCTGCCCATACAATGAAAGGAATCCCATGAAAACACATTTCAAGCATTTTGTAAACCGCCTGCGCGCGAGCGTCCTGCTCTGCGGCCTGCTGGCCACGGGCGCCCGCGCTGCAGAGCCCGTCGAATGGACCGCACGCCCGGGCGACGGCCCGAAGGCGTTCGCGCGCCACCACGGATCCACGCTCGAGTTTCGCTGCACGTTCACCGGCTTCGGCGGCGCGTTCGCGCCCGACGCCGATCTCCGCCTCTGGTACCAGACGAACGGCATGGGCCAGGCGTGGTGGAGCGTCCCGGCGTCGCGCTCGAACGACGTCCTCTCGGCGTCGTGGCCGCCGACGGCGGACCCGGGCGCGGACCGCATCTCGTTCTTCTTCGGCGCCCCGTCCAACGCCTACGCGTCCGCCGTGCTCAGGATGCAGTCGTCGCCCGGCTCCACGCCGAACATCTTGCAGCCTCCGGTGCTGCGCCTCGACTTCGACGGCCTCGACGTGCTCAACGCCCCCTACTACACCCAGGCCGAGACCGACGCCCGGATCGTCGAGCTGTCACCTGCGGCCCAGCCACCAGGCAACTACCTGGCCGTATCCAACGCCGCGATGCATGCGGTGACTTTTGACGAGTACGGGGAGGTGACGGTGGACAGATTGCTGGTACACGACCTCGCCGTCAACGGCTCGCCTGGCTGGCCGACATATCGCATCCTCTTTGGCCCGAACGAACTTGACGGCACGTACCTCTACTGGGATGCTAACAGCGGCAGATTCGCGTCATGGAGAACGTCATACGGCGGCGACTATCTGGCGACGGCGCTGGACGTCGCTAATTCCGCCGTCGCCGCAACCAACTACACGAATGCAAGCATATCTCCCACCAACCCCGCATTTGCGGCCGCCGTGCGCAATGTGCCGATTACCGGCGCCGACTCCTCCGACCTCGCGGAGATAGCCGAGTACGGCAGCTACGGGACTGTAGGTGCGGCAATCCTCGCGCTCATTGCAGGCCTCGCCGCCCTCAAGAGAGGCAAGCTTGACAAGTCGGCAGTGATCGACCCGTCGCTGGCAACGATTGCTGACCTTGGCCAGGCGGCGGATGCGCTGGCCGTGCAGGGCCTAGTAGCAAACATCAACGACTCCATCGATGAGGCAACTCATTATGCGGTCCACATTATCGAGGCGGGGAACGACGGCTACCAGCTGGAGGATATCGTCGACAACATCATCCAGGTCGGCGGACCGGAGTTTGACGGCGCCATCAGCCTCCTGATGCCTCCTGCCGTCGAGGGGCGCATCCGCGACTTCCTCGTCGAGGTCGATAATAACGGCTCGATTGCCGCCGAGATAGAGATCCCCGAATGGGGCGAGACCGTCGCCATCGGCTGGGCTGCCGACGACGACGTCGAGGAGATGCTCACGGTGGAGCAGGGGACGAAGGCTCGCTTCTACTTCTCGGAGCGTGGCGTGCCGTTTGTCGCGGGCATGGACCCGCAGTCGGGAGAGCCGATCGAGCTGCCGCTCATCATGATGCGCAGGCTCGACGTCGTGTCGGAACAGATCTAGGAGGTGGGCACGATGCAGATCGCAGTCAGAGAGTCGATGACGCAGCGGCGAGGGCGCAGACTACCCTATGATGCCGAGGTCGCTTATCTCGAATCCACGGGCACGCAATGCATCGACACGGGGCTGATCCTCGACCAGACGCACAAGGCGTACCTGCGCTACGAGATCCTGGACGACACGCCCAGCACATACATGACGATTTTCGGCGCGCGCAGCGGATGGCGGTCCCGTTCGTTTTCTCTGCACCGCGGCAACGAAGCGGCCGGAACTGTCAGCGGATCGCTGGGGGCTCGCTGCATGAATCCCTCGATGGTGGCGGCGGCCAACAACGCGTGGCATAGCGTCGTCATGGACGCGACCGACGGGACGATCCTGCTGAACGGAAACGTGGTGGGGATGTATGGCACGGTTGGCACGTTCACGACGCCGACGACCGCCAAGGTGTTCGGGTACAACTGGACGGGCGGCGCAGGCATCAGCAGTCCGCGCCCGATGCGTTTCGCGTCCGTCCGCATCTGGAGCGGCTCGACGCTGGTCCAGGATCTGATTCCTGTGCGCAAGAATGGCGTGGGATACATGTTCGACCGCGTCTCAGGACAGCTCTTCGGCAACGCGGGCACGGGCTCGTTCGTCCTGGGGCCGGACAAGGCGGTGCCCTACGACGCGGAGGTGGAGTACCTTGAATCGACCGGAACGCAGAACATCAACACCGGGATAACCATCGGCGACAACGCATACGAGATCCGGTGCGACATGATGGGCATTGGTACTCAGACCGCGTGGGCAAGGTATTTTGGCACGTACACATCGGAGTCCGCCGAGTCGACACGCATCATCAACTACAACACAGAGGGCTCGATCTATTGCGGGTATCGCCGCCAGGCGAACCAGCAGGGGCGGTACCCCTCGGTGAATCCGACGGTCCGCCGCCAGTACGTGCTGTCATATCAGAATCTGACCGTGCTGAACAATGGCTCCGTGGCATACCAGGCGACGCTCGCCGCTCCGTCGGGATCGGCGTCCACCGCGAAGTTGTTCGTCTTCGGCGCGAAGATGCGGTGCTGGGGCTTCTCCGTCTGGCACAAGGGCATGCCGCTGTGCATCTGCACGCCCGTGCGCAAGAGCGGCGTTGGCTACATGTACGACTCGATCACAAACTCGCTTTTCGGCAACGCGGGCACGGGCTCGTTCACGATCGGCCCCGACATCAACTAGGAGGAAAACATGACGCGATACTACACTCTCAACTTTGTCACCAACGACCTTGTGCGCCTCGTTCCGCCGCAGCGCGTGGGCGGGAGAATGAAAGTGCATCTTTCGCCTGCCGAATGGGCTGCCCTTGGCGCGTTCCCGTGCGATGACGACGATGAGCAGCCCGTTCCGCCCGAGGGAAAGATGGTCGAAGACGACGGCTGGGAGGTGCGCGACAACGCTTGGCATCGCAAGTGGCGTTACGTCGATGTGCCTCTGCCGCCCCTATCCGATTACGACGCCGCCATGGAGGATCACCTTCTCCAAGAGCGATCGGCACGCGGCTACACAACCCGCGAACCGACGGCGTATTTGGCGAGCAGCAATGCGCGCTGGGCCGCCGACGCGCGCGACTGGGTGGCACACCGTGACGCCGTGATGACGTACGCGCTCACGCTCATCAACGGAGTCCAATCCGGCACGATCGTGCAGCCGACCCTGGCCGAGTTCCGCGCCAATCTGCCGCAAATCACATGGTCGTACCAGGAGGATTCGTGATGTCTAATGCCATAATTACAACTCTGAACGGGGGGGGGGTATAAATGTGTAAGATATTCCTCGCCGTCATTCTGCTTGCGTTTGGCGCACCTCTTGACGGAGGTGCAGCCATGCTAATAGCAGCCCGCGCATCCTTTGCCATTTCCCGCGCAAAGCGGTGGACTAACCCCTACGTCACCGACGGTCTCATCGCATGGTGGGACGGCGTCTGGAACGCCGGGCCGGGAGTGCATGACCCGAACGCGACGACGTGGAAGGATTTGGCGGGAGGTGTCGAAGCCTACGCTTCTACGAGCGGGGCCATGTTCTCATTTGCCCAGAATGTATGCCAGTGCAACCTCTCATCAATTGGCAATGGTTCCGGTGTATTGGTCGCATACTTGTCAGGAGACGTCGGGCTGTCCGTTAGACAGATTGATGTTGTTTATTCGGCGTCATCTAATAGCGCACCGTTGTGCCTATCCGGGGTTTCTTCGCGGCAATTTATATGCGCAAACGTAGGCGGACTGGCGGGCCAGGTTGGATACACGCAGTTTGGAGCGACCAATTTATCAGCGACGCAATTGCATGCCTATTCTATCGTCCTCACAGGGGGGTGGCCAATAATGTCTGCGGCATTTGCCGATGGACAGTCCTTGGGCATATCTGGGTACAAGACTACCATAGATCAATATCAACCATATTCCCAAGGGCGGATTTTCCTCGGATACAGGGGCAGCAAGGGTGGCGTTTTGAATCTGGCCAACGTCCGCCTCTACTCTCGCGCCCGGACCGCCGCCGAGATAGCCGCCAACTATGCAATCGACAAAGCGAGGTTTAATCTTTCATGACAGATTTGCGCGGGTGCCAGACCGTCGGGTCTCCTAAGATCATACGAGACTGTTGATCCTATCCCCCAGACGGACCTCCTGCGCATCTATTTAATCGGCAACACTTGTACGAGAATCACGCGCGAATCCCCAGTGATTCCTTCGTGATTTAACCCTTACGTCCCGCTGCACCACAAGAATCCCAACCCCAACCATTACATTTTCGCTGTTACAATGTCGTTGTCGCGCAAGATACTGCCGCGCTTTAAGGAACTCTGCGGCGCGACGATCTGCCGCGACCTCAAGGGCATCGGAACAGGCAAGATCCTGTGCAGTTGCGAGAACTGCGTCCGCAACGCTGTCCTCGCGGCGGAAGAGGCGTTGGAGACAAAATAACAAGGAGCATTGCACTATGAAGAAGATTGCGGTTTTCGATACGAAGCCGTATGACAAAGAGTCGTTCGACAGGTTGAACAACGGGCGGTACGATATCAAGTATTTTGAGACTCGTCTGACGTTGGCGGCGTTGCCGCTCGCCGACGGATGCGACGCGGCATGCGCGTTCGTGAATGCCGAGATAGACCGTGCCGTGGTCGAGGGGCTTGTGAAGCG
>JAEEGL010882701.1_pt1 | contig 10512 bp, 9 predicted proteins | sample 9134231 | NCBI WGS metagenome assembly JAEEGL01 (sample SAMN16246548, study PRJNA631951) | gut metagenome | biome: gut microbiome; feature: rumen; material: fiber-attached | host: Bos | place: Iran: Karaj | collected 2018-10
CAGTCTGGATATCCATGCCCCAGAAGGCCTTGTTTTCAAATCTGTCTTCCACTGCCTTCAGTCTTTCAACGGCTTCGCTGTATTCCATTCTGACAAACGGTGTAGCCAGAACATGCTGGAGTCTTTCAATCAGAGTCTTGTCGATCATCTGGTTGAAGAACTTCATTTCCTCAGGACAGTTCTCAAAGACATAGTTAATGCAGTATTTGACCATGTCTTCCATCAGGTTCATGTCATCTTCCAGATCAGCGAAGGCGATTTCCGGTTCGCACATCCAGAATTCGTTGGCATGCTTCTTGGTGTTGGAGTTCTCGGCTCTGAAGGTAGGTCCGAAGGTATAGACATCTCTGAAGGCCAGGGCGTAGGCTTCAACATGCAGCTGGCCTGATACGGTCAGGGAAGCATGCTTGCCGAAGAAATCCTCATCGTACTTGCCGTCATTTCTGGTGGTAACGGTGAATACCTCACCTGCTCCTTCCGCATCGTTTCCGGTAATGATAGGTGTATGGACATAGACAAAGCCCTGATCCTGGAAGAATTCATGCAGAGCCATGGCCAGTACGCTTCTTACTCTGAATACTGCTGAGAAGGTATTGGTACGAGGTCTTAAGTGAGCAATGTCTCTTAAGTACTCAAATGAATGTCTCTTCTTCTGTAAAGGATAATCAGGAGTGCAGATGCCTTCAACAACTGCTTCAGTCAGTTCCAGTTCAAAAGGCTGCTGCATTTCCGGAGTCAGCTTGAACTTACCGGTGACAGTCAGAGCTGCTCCGGTAAGGCACTTGGATATCTCGTCAAAATTAGCTAATGCCGGAGTGTATACCAGCTGGCAGTTTCTGAAATATGTTCCGTCATTGAGGGCAATGAAACCGACTGAACCGTTATTGCGGTTAGTCCTGACCCAGCCCTGCAGCTGAACATAATCCATGCCATCCAGATGCATGGTGTCCTTGGCATTTACCATTTCGTAAAGCTCTCTGATCGTCATAAATTCAAACATGTTCTTTCCTCCTATAAAATAATAAAACGCTCCGCAAAGGAGCGTTCAGTTAACGCGGTACCATCCTCTTTTGGTCTCTGACAGTTAACGCCTGCGTACGGGACCGTCTACTTGATTTCTCCGGTCCGGCTCACGGAGCGTTCCGACTTATCTCAACCCGGAATCTTCTCACCCTCGATTCCTCTCTGTACGGTTGTTCTGATAAATCAGTTTCCGTTCTCAGCCTTTTTAAGCTTGCTGATGGTGTTGGTCTCAAATACCAGTTCCTGGATATTTGAAACAATGTCGATTTCCTTCAGGATCATGCCCTTGGGAACCTTGAAGTGCGTGTGAGTAAAGTCAATCAGACCTACCACGCCGCATTTATAGAGTCTGTCGGCGATGTTCTGGACATCGCTTGATGCGGTAAGGATCGCAATTCTGCAGTCCTTTGGAATCTTTTCTTCCAGTTCATCTATATGATACACTGGAACGTTCATGATTTCACCAACTAATTTAGGATTCTTGTCGAAAGCCATTACGATTTCTCCGACAACATAATCCCATCTGTTGTAATTGAGTAGTGCGTGACCCAGATTACCCACCCCAATAAGGATAATCTTTTCATCAAAACCGGTTCCCAACTTTTCATTGAAAACCTTAATCAGTCTGTCAACATCGTAGCCATAACCCTGCTTGCCCAGACAGCCAATGAACGACATATCTCTTCTTATTGTTGTTGAAGCTATGTCGACTAGCTCAGAGAGTTCAGACGATAGAACTTTTTTTACCCCTTGTGACTGCAATTTTCTTAAGGCTTTCAGATATATAGGATATCTTTGGGTTGTAGCTTTTGGAACTACTTTATACGTTTGCATACAAACCCCCTTTAATTCTTATTGTATCACTTTTTAGCGTATTTAAAGGGTTTTTTTACATTTCGAGTGATGAATTTGCTTCGATGTCAAGCTCGGCAAAGATGCCTTTTTTATAAGCAATATATCCGCTGGCACCGATCATGGCGGCATTGTCGGTACAGTATCTGATCGGCGGAATGATATAGGTCTTGTCAGGATATTTCTTCATTTCCTGTTCAGTGATCTCTCTTAAACGGGAATTGGCTGCCACGCCTCCTGCCAGAATGAGCTGTCTGACATCGTACTGCTGTAAGGCCAGCGATACTCTGGACCACAGAACTTTCAGGGCTGTTTCCTGGAAGCTGGCACACATGTCGGCGACATTTAATTCCTCGCCGTTTCTTTCCAGCCTCTTTATGCTCTGCATGACCGCGCTCTTTAATCCCGAGAAGGAAAAATCAAGCGGTTCATCAGTGTGAATTCGCGGTAACGGATAACGCGGTGTTCCTTCCTTAGCCATCTTATCAATGATCGGACCGCCCGGATATCCCAGACCCAGTACGCGGGCTACCTTGTCATAGGCTTCGCCCACGGCATCATCCTGAGTCGTTCCAATTACTTCAAAGTCATAGTCTTCCTTCATCAGAACCAGTTCGGTATGGCCTCCGGAGACAACCAGAGCCAGTAACGGGAACTGCAGCTTATCCACAAAGGCATTGGCATAGATGTGGCCGGTCAGATGCTGAACCGGAACCAGCGGCTTGTGATACGCCAGAGCCAGAGTCTTGGCGGCCAGAACCCCGACATGCAGGGATCCGATCAGTCCCGGGCCCACGGTAACCGCAATGGCATCAACGTCTTCCACACCCATCTTTGCCTCTTCCAGAGCTTCCTTGATAATGATGGAAATGTTCTCAATGTGAATGCGGCTGGCTACTTCCGGGACAACGCCACCGTAAAGAGTGTGCACGTCGATCTGACTTGCCACCTTTGATGACAGTATTTCATTGCCGTTTCTTACCAGGGCACAGGCTGTCTCGTCACAGCTGCTTTCCAGTGCCAGTATTACCGTATCCTTCATTTCAGATTCCTTTCATCATTCTGTATCCGTCTTCATCCTTGTAATAATCCTTACGGGTCGCAATGATGAAGAAGTCATGTCTTTCATATAATCTGATGGCATCCTGGTTGGATACCCTCACTTCCAGGCCGATGTTTTCACATCCGGCCTTAAGAGCCTGCAGTTCCAGATGATTCATCAGCTGTTCACCATAGCCCTTATGACGGTAAGGCACATCCACGGCAATGCTGGCAATGTCAGCATTTTCAAACATGATCCACAGATCATAGTAGCCGATCACCTTTCCGTCTGCTTCCAGGACCCACAGATGGGCATATGGATTGTCATACATCTCATATTCATACTGCTGCCTGGTCCAAGGAGTCTTGAAACTCCTGTTTTCTATTTCCAGGACCTCATTAAGGTCCGTTCTTTTCATCTTTCTGATCACTTCAGATACTCCTCGCTGTCCTTGAGATAGACCGGAGCCATCAGATCAACATTTTCCACTTTCTGCCAGAACGGCTTAAGCTGCAGGAAATGCTCAGCCAGATCATCATAGCTGTCTTCCCTGTCAAACAGGTGCAGATCGCCGATGACCGGTTCACCCGCTTCAATGATCCTGGCCATTTCCTCGTTGGTCATTACCGTATCCTCAAATAACGGCTGGCCGTTGTTATAACGTCCCGCATACACTCTTCTGGCTCTGGCATCCATGATCACATAGGTATCCTTCAGCCCGGCATAAAGCTGCAGTGTGCTTAAGGTATAAACATCCTTGTTCATGATGGATCCAATGACTTTTACCATGGTCATGCCGATCCTGACGCCGGTATAGCTGCCCGGTCCTCTGGTTACCACCCAGCTGTCAATGTCATTGACTTCCAGCTGATGGCGCTGCAGCAGTTCGCTGACCTGCGGTATCAGATATTCAGACTGATGCTTGAAGCATTCCAGCTGAACATGGTCAATCAGCTGATCATCCCTGATCAGGGCAACCAGCAGAAATCTGTGTGATGTATCTATTCCCACTGTGTACATATCTTACTGATTACCTCCTCATATTTCTCGCCATGACCCTGCAATGTCAGGGTACGGCTGTCATCGTCATTAATAGTGAATTCAATGTTAAGCAGCTGTTCAGGCAGAACATATTCGATGAAGTTGGCCCATTCAATGACACAGACCCCATCACCGTCAATGTAGTCTTCAAACCCCAGATCCTGGGTGATGTTTTCCAGACGGTAGGCATCAATGTGATACAGCGGCAGTCTGCCCTTATATTCCTTCATGATCGTAAAGGTCGGTGAAGTAACCTTTCTGTCAATGTCCAGTCCCTTAGCCAGTCCCTGAGTAAAGGTTGTCTTGCCGGCTCCCAGATCACCGCTTAAGGTTATCAGCATACCTGCCGAAACAGCTCTGCCGATCATTTCAGCCAGAGCCTTTGTTTTCTGCGGTGAATCAGTAACAACTTTCCATTCCTTCATTTTCATACCTGCTTATTATAGTCCATCTTCCAGCCGCCTTCCATCCTTAAAAGATATTTTTTTACCTCAATGTGAGATCCATAGCCTCCTATTGAGCCGTCATTGTTGATTACGCGGTGACATGGCACCACGATCATTATCGGATTGAAGTGCATGGCCTGACCGGTTGCCTGATACCCACGGCGGTTGCCGGCCATGATGGTAAGATCCTTGTAGCTGACAGTTGAACCGTACGGCACCGTCATCAGCGCCTCATACACTCTTTTTCGGAAAGCCGTGGTACTAAACTTAAGAGGCAGCTCAAAGGATTCTCTTTTTCCCGAGAAGTATTCCTTCAGCTGACTGACAGTTTTTCTTATTATCTCATTCTCCCTGGAATACCCCTTTTCTTCCGTAATGGATAATCCGGTCAGAGCTTCTTCATCAGCAGTTATTTCCAGTATTCCTACAGGGCTTTCATAATATCCGGTATATGTCATGCTCTCCTGTCACACTCCTGTTCAGCGTGTCTTTTTACTTATTTCAGGCAGATTTTTCGTCATTCTGCCAGTTAAATACACAGTTATTCAAACCTGGCAGTTACTCTCAGGTTTGAAAATAGACTGTATATTCTTATTACTATTATAGTACTTATACTACTTTAATTAAAAATTATTGCAAAAAGATGATTCTTATGATAATATAAATCGCGGCTGAGGGAGTAGTTTACGCTTCCTGGTGTGATATGTCAACAGCACTGGTTAATAACCTGGCATATCTTAATAGACGAGACTCAGCACAGTTTGTTTAGCTGTGCGTGTGAAATGAAAAGTTCCCTGCACAGAGATTGTGAAAGGGATTTTTTTAATCCCAGTTGGAGGTTCTATGAATTATTATCTTAAGTCAATTGAAGAGACACTGCAGGAAGTCAAATCCTCTCCTGAAGGTCTCAGCAGCCAAGAGGCGGAAAACAGACTGGCTGCCAACGGTAAGAACAAGCTTGCCGAACCGCCTAAGAAAACATTTATTCAGAAATTCGTGGATTCCCTGAAAGACCCGATGATCCTGATGCTGCTGGCTGCCGCTGTATTATCAGCGATCACCACCGTTTATCAGAACGTCGCTCAGGGAGCCAATGAATCATATGCTGACCTGTTCATCATTCTGTTTGTCGTAACAGTAAATACTCTGTTAGGCATCTTACAGGAAAGCAAGGCTGAACAGGCCATCGACGCCCTCAAGGAAATGACCGCTGCCACCAGCAAGGTTCTCCGTGACGGTGCCCAGGTCGTTCTGAAATCCGAAGACATGGTCGTCGGCGACGTCGTAGTCCTGGAAGCAGGAGATGCTGTTCCGGCTGACTGCCGTATCATTGATAACCATTCCCTGAAGGTTGAAGAAGCAGCCCTGACCGGTGAAAGCGTTCCTGTCAACAAGATCATGGATATCCTGATGCTGAAGGAAAACTCACTGGACATTCCATTAGGTGACAGAACCAACATGCTCTACAGCGGTTCAACCATCGTTTACGGACGTGGCGCTGCCGTCGTCGTAGCTACCGGCATGGATACTGAAATGGGCAAGATCGCCAATGCCCTGAATGAAACTGAAGATGAAAAGACCCCTCTTCAGAAGAAGATGGCTGAATTATCTGCCGTACTGACCAAGCTGGTCGTCGGCATCTGCGTATTCGTCTTTGTCTTCGGTGTCGCCAGAGCCCTGATTTCCGGTAATCACCATGACATTCTCGGTGTTGTTCTGGAAACCTTCATCATGGCTGTTGCCTTAGCCGTAGCCGCCATTCCTGAAGGTCTGCCGGCCGTTGTTACCATCATTCTTTCCATCGGCGTTACCGCCATGGCCAAAAGAAACGCTCTGATCAGAAAACTTACCGCTGTTGAAACATTAGGCTGTACTCAGATCATATGTTCCGACAAGACCGGTACCCTGACTCAGAACAAGATGACTGTCGTTGATGAATACACTGCTGACAAGAACCTGCTGGCTACCGGAATGGCCTTATGTTCCGATGCCTACATTGAGGAAGGTGAAACCGAATCAACCGGTGAACCTACCGAAGCAGCACTCGTCAACTATGCATTTAAGAATAACCTGCCGCGCTATGTCTTAGTAAAGCAGCAGCCAAGAGTCGGTGAAGCACCGTTTGACTCAATGCGTAAGATGATGTCAACCGTTCACCAGCTTGACAAAGGCTTCATTCAGTACACCAAGGGTGCCAGCGAAATGCTGCTGGAACACTGCACAAAGTACTTAAATGAAAAGCATGAAGTCGTCCCGATGACGGCTGAAATCAAAAAGGAAATTCTCCGCAACGTCAAGCTGTATGCTGACCGTGCCTTAAGAGTATTGAGCTGTGCCTACAGAGAATACGATAAGCTGCCGGAAAGCTTCGACGCTGAAGTTCTGGAAAACGATCTGACTTACATCGGCTTCGTCGGCATGATTGACCCTTGCCGTCCGGAAGTCTACAATGCCATTAAGGAATGCCGGTCCGCCGGTATCAGACCTGTCATGATCACAGGTGACCACATCGATACTGCCGTAGCCATCGGTAAGGATCTGGGCATCATCACTGATGCTTCCCAGGCAAAAGTCGGTGCTGAGATGGAATCAATGAGTGACAAGGAACTCGTTGAAACCGTTAAGAAGATTTCCGTCTGGGCCAGAGTTCAGCCGGAACACAAGACCAGAATCGTCAAGGCTTTCAAGAGCATGGGCTATGTCGTAGCCATGACCGGTGACGGTGTCAACGATGCTCCAAGCATCAAGGCCGCCGACATCGGAATGGGCATGGGCATTACCGGTACTGACGTCACCAAGGGTGTCAGCGACATGGTACTGGCCGACGACAACTTTGCAACCATCGTCAACGCCGTTGAAGAAGGCCGTAAGATCTACGACAACGTCCGTAAGGTATTACAGTTCCAGCTGTCTACCAACATGTCTGAAGTACTGACTGTCTTCGCAGCCAGCGCCATGGGATTTGAGATCCTGACCCCTGCTCATCTGCTGTGGGTCAACATGGTAACCGACAGTGCTCCGGGTTTAGCCCTAGGAATGGAAAAGGCTGAAGAAGGGCTGATGCAGCGTAAGCCGAGAAGTTCTGATGAATCAGTATTCGCACATGGCGCCGGCGTGGACATGATCTTACAGGGTATCTTCATGGCCTGCCTGGTCGTTGGAAGTTTCTTCATTGGTGATCTCATTGAATTTGGTAAAATCGATTTTGCCAGACTGACTGCTGAAGGTTCAGCCCATGGCATGACAATGGCCTTCCTGACATGTAACTTTGTCGAAATGTTCCACGCCGTAAGCATGAGAACTCAGAGAGGCAATCTGTTCACCATGAAGCATGTTAACTGGTGGCTGTTAGGAGCCTTAGCTCTGACAATCCTGTTAACGGTAGGCGTCATCTACATTCCGTTCTTCAGAGATCTGTTCAGCTTCACAGCTGTATCATTCAAGGAGTTTGCGATAGCCTTCGGCCTCGCCTTCTCCGTAATTCCGGTACTTGAAATCTTCAAGCGGATCTTCAGACGGATCGAAAAGAACAAGAACTAAGACAAGTTAAAAGGGTGATTTCTCAGGAAATCACCCTTTTTTATGCTCATTAAGCGTTTTTACCAGTAGATATCAAAGCTGAATGCTCTGGCAACAGTTCCCTCGCTTACGGCGTTTTCCCCGCCCAGCACGTAGCCGTCAAAGACGTTGTGATCATATATGAATTCAGAAATCAGAGTGTTGGCCAGATAATTTTCATTCTGTACCAGCAGGATCGGTGCCGTAACTATGCTGGCCATCGGACCGCCGCACAAGCCGTCAGGATAGTTGGTACCGGTAGCCAGGAAGGCAAAATACGGTTCAGAGAAATAGTACTCGGCTATCTTTCTTGAGGTATCGTAGCGGTTTTCTCCCTTGATTCTGCCAATAATGCTGCCGTATTTTTCCAGCTGTTTTTCGACTTTCTCACTGACGGCTCCTTCACCGCCAATGATGTGGAACTCTGAGCCCTGTCTTTCCTTCAGGTAAGCTATCTGCCGGTCAGTCAGCTCATCTCCCACCAGCAGCATCGGCAGGGCTATCGGTGAGGCTGACAGGGAATCGGCATAGCCCTTGCCGGTACATACCAGCATGGCACCGTTGCCGCCCCAGGCAAATCCCGCTTCCTCCAGGATCTTGATGTTGGTTTCATAACGGTTGTTGCCGGCCAGTCTGACGATGTTATACTTTGATGCCAGCGAACCGATCCACTCATCCGCAACAGCCCGCTGACCGCCCAGGACATAGATCTTACCGCCATCAATCAGGTGATGTCTGACATAGCTTCTTATGGCAGAAGCGTTACTCCGGTTGATTAGCAGGATCGGCGTATAATTCTTGATGGCCAGAAATGATCCGCTTAAGGCATCCGGGAAATTATTGCCCGAAGCCAGAATGATTGACGCGCAAGGCTGTTCACCATAGTACCAGTTTATTACGTAATCAGCGATGTTCATGGAAGTCTTATACCTGTTATCACCGGCAATTCTGGTGACTACCTGCCCGCGGGTTTCAGGGGAAACTGCCTCTTCACTTTCCCGTTTGTCCGGCCGGGTTGCTGTTACCGTAAAGTAGTAGGTATTCTTATTACCATTTCCACCGTCACTTAAAGTACCATGACAGTCTAATCTGGTTTCCGTAGTTAAGGCCCATTCCACTGCCTCACCGTTCCAGTAAATGGTAATTTCATAAGTGACATTACTGTCATCTGACGGTTCCCATTCCGCCCAGCACTTGTTCCACCATGCAGATTTCGGCGGGCTGGTCTTCCCTTCCGCCTGAATGCTGACAGGACTTACGCACATCAGCATGACGAATACGCAAAATAACAAAGACATTACTCTTTTCATTTTTATTCCTCCCTATTAATTGTTGTATATCTGTTTATTTCATTATACACGATATTACCGGTTTAATGAATGAAATTCCCACAATATTAGAGAAAAAGCTCCTTTGGGAGCTTTACCTGTTTTCTACGTGCAGATTCTGTTTCAGGAAACTGATGACCCTTTTCTTGACTGCCTCATTCCAGAAGAAACTGTGGCCGTGATCAGCATTGTTTACCATTACCAGATAAGCTTCAGCATTTCTGCCCTTAAGAGCTTTGTAAAGGTCAACACTGTGAGACAGCGGTACCAGACGGTCCTTGTTGCCGTGAACGATCAGTACCGGTTCCAGTGTATCGCGCAGATTGATATAAGTGAAAGCACTGGAGCGCTCATATTCTTCCGGATTTTCATCAGCCGGCTTTTCAAAGAGCCGGGTACTGATATACCGGTTATCCTCAAGCGACATTCCGGTCTCACGGGAACTGAGATCCCTGATGTCAGTGACCCCATAGAAGTCCAGTAAGCCTCTCAGGGTAGGCAATTCCTCTGTCTCGTCCTGATTGTCAAGTACCGGCTTATTCCACGTCAGAAAGCCCAGAACAGCCGTGTGGCCGCCGCTGGAATCACCGGCGAGATAAACATTGTTCATGTCAATCGGATATTCCCGGGCATGCCGCTTAATGTAGCGGGCTGCCGTCTTGAGATCCATGATCTGAGCCGGGAACTTGGCTGTGAAGGCATCACGGTATTCGATTACGGCTACCGCAAATCCGGACCTGACGATTGAATAGTAATCGCCAAAATTGCCCATCAGATTCTGCTCCATCCAGCCACTGCCCTTGACATGCATGATCAGCGGATATCTTAAGGCATCAGCGTTTTCCGGAAAAAGGAAACGGATGTGCAGACTCTTGCCGCTTTTCTTCCGGTAAGTGACCGCATCGGGACAGTTGACTCTGAGGTAATCATAATCCCCTTCAATTATCTCCATTCCCTCAGCCTTATCAGTCCATTTAGGAAATTCAGCATAACTGTATTTGAAATTGAAAGCCATGGCATTTCTCCTTTTCAGTCTTTGTTCTTGAGAATGAATTCCGTGGTCTTGCCGGTCAGAATGTCGCTCTGATACATCTTGTCATCCCATAAGCCGAATCCATGATTGGCATCCCAGATCATCACCAGTTCCTTTGCCTTTTTGGTAGTCAGGGAATTGTAGGCATTAATCGAGAACTTCGGAAGTACTGTGTCATCCTTATCCCCA
>JAEEGL011442992.1_pt1 | contig 10512 bp, 7 predicted proteins | sample 9134231 | NCBI WGS metagenome assembly JAEEGL01 (sample SAMN16246548, study PRJNA631951) | gut metagenome | biome: gut microbiome; feature: rumen; material: fiber-attached | host: Bos | place: Iran: Karaj | collected 2018-10
CTGAAGTGGCTGCTGAGGTCTCGAGTATTCCCGGGCAGGTGGCTGCCGAGAAGTGTCTCTGTCGGGGGAAACCAGTGCGGACGGTATAACCGGACATCTCCTTCAGGAGGTTGCCGCAGTTGGTCAGCATCGCGCCGCCGCCCGTGAGGACCACTCCGCTGCGAAGTTTGTCGGCATAGCCGCTGCGTCCGATCTCGAAGAGCAGGGCGTCGAAGATCTCCCGCTGGCGGGCAGTGATGATCTCCGATAGGTACTTGATGGGCAGGTGTTTGTAAGATCCTGTCTCATCGTCATTTATCTGAAGGATCTTCTCGCTCATCGAGAGCAGCTTCTCGGGCAGGCAGGCGCCGAACCCGAGCTTGATGTTCTCGGCGAGGGCGAGGCTGAACCCGCACTCGTGCTTGATGTCCAGGGTGATGTTCTTCGCACCGAACGGGATGGCCCCGTAGTGGCGCATGATCCTGTTCTGGAAGATGGTGACCGAGGAGACTCCCGCACCTATCTCGACCAGGGCGACTCCGTTCTCCTTCTCTTCGTCGGTCAAGACTGCCTCGGCGGTGACCTCCGGGGAGAAATAGCTTCTGATGACCGCCATCCCGTTCTTCTGGAATACCTTCTCAAGGTTGTCGGCAAGTTTCTTCTTCCCTATGAATATCTTGAAGTTACCCTCCAGCCTGTCACTCACGGACCCCACCACGTCCCTTTCGGGGCAGCGGATGAGGTCGTCGGTGGTGAAGGACTGGGCCACGGCCCCGAATACCTTCTCGGTGCCGGATTCGTCCAGGGGATAGTCGTCGGTAGCGCAGTTCTTCAGGAGGTCGATCTCTTCCTGGGTGATGCAGCTTCCCGGGTCGGTGCGGTCCAGCCTTCCGGGAGCGCTCTCCTGGTGCACGCAGTAGCGCGGCAGGGTGACCACCACCTGGAGGATCTTTATCTTCAGCTCCTCCTCGGCCTCCTTGACTGCCGTCTGGACGGCGGCGCTGGCAAGTCCCGGGTTGAGCACCTGGCTTGCGCGTATCCCGTCCGAGCGGAATTCCTTGTAGTAGATGACATCGGCGTTGTCGCCCACCACCCTCGCTACCGAGAGGGCTATCTTGGACGAGCCCGGGTCAATCGTTGCAATGTACCTTTCTTCCATATCTTATCGTTGTTTTCGTTATTTCCTGCAAACTATCTGGCCGTCGTACTTGACGTTCACGCTGCCGTAATACCCGTCCTCGCGGGACGGCTTGATGTAGCGGTAATAATCCGCCATCCTGTCAAACTTCTGCTTTGCGTGCGAAGGGTCTCCGAAGATGAACCTTTCCCTTCCTTCACGCGGAATCAGCACCAGGTCCCCGTCGGTACGGACGTGGATCTGCACTATATTGGAACTCCAGGTCCTGGACCTACCCATGCCGCGCAGCATCGCCAGGAGGGACTCCAGCCACTCCTTTCCGCTGTCGGAACGTATCTCCCCCTTGTATCCTGCCGGCACGTCCAGGGGTATGTCCCCGTCCACCACCGGCACCCGCGAGGTATATCCCCTCTGCAGCGGGAAGACGCATCCGCGGTCGTCCACGTAGAAGCCGCCGTCTCCTTTCTGGAAGCGGACCACCGGCTGACGCTGGGTTATGCTTATGTTCAGGGTGCCGTCCCTGTCGGTCCAGGCTTCGCTCTTGAGCACCGCGCTGCGGGTGTCGAGCATCTTCTCCATCCTGGAGAGTGCCATCCCGTCCAGCTTCTGCCCCAGGTAAGGGCCGTAGTACTTTGTCAGATAATCCTTTATGTCGTCCTCGGTGACGAAGTTGAAGGGGTCCTTGAAATGTACCGCGACGGCGGTGCAGCTAAGGGACTCTCCCTGCCTGCGGGACAGATGCACGAGTACTCCCGTCAGCACCGCGAATGCGATGATGGCAAGGGCGTACAGGGAATATCTGAGTGCGGGTTTCATTATCTTGCTTCGAGCATCCGGGTTATCGGTTCAATGAAACGGTCTATGTCTCCTGCGCCGAAGCTTACAAGTACATCCAGCGGCTCCTTTTCAAGCAGGGGCATCAGGGCGTCCTTGCGGATAAGCCTCTTTTCGGGAGCGGTGACGGCGTTGAATATGATCTCCGAGGTGACTCCCGGTATGGGCTCCTCGCGTGCGGGGTAGATGTCCAGCAGTATAAGAGAGTCGAGGGCGCTGAGCGCTTCTGCGAATTCAGGCGCGAAGTCGCGGGTGCGGGTGTAGAGGTGGGGCTGGAAAATGCCAGTGATCTTCCTTTCAGGGAAGACCTCCCGCAGGGCGCCGATGGCCGATGCGAGTTCAGCCGGGTGGTGGGCGTAGTCGTCGATGTAGGTGAGTCCGGGCTTCTCGACATGGACATCCAGGCGGCGCCTCGCTCCGCTGAAAGTGCCTATGGCGTGCCTTATCGCATCCCCGTCCAGACCGTAGAGCAGGCACACCGCAGCCGCGGCGACGCTGTTTTCGACGTTGAAGCGACCTATGGTTCCGACCCTCACGTCCTTGAGGACCCCTTCGGGATGGACCAGGTCATAGGTGAAGTGCCCGGTGCCGTCCAGCCTGAGGTTCTCCGCATGGAAATCCGCCCCCTGGTCGGTGCAATGGTAGCTGAACAGCCTTGCGGGGGTGTCTTCCTTCCTGAGGGGCAGGCCCTTCTTGGCGACCAGGCTTCCGCTTACCTGGGAAGCGAACTGCCTGAAGGCCTCCTGTACGTGCTCCAGGTCCCCGTAGATGTCCAGGTGGTCGGCGTCCATGGCCGTGATAACTGCGATTTGAGGATGCAGCTGGAGGAACGAACGGTCGAACTCGTCGGCCTCCGCCACCACCGTGGGGGTGTGGCTCACGAGCATGTTGGTGCCGTAATTCTTTGAAATGCCTCCGAGGAAGGCGGAACATCCTTCGCCGCTCTCCGTCAGGATATGGGCCACGAGGGTCGAGGTGGTGGTCTTCCCGTGGGTGCCCGCGACGGCCAGGCACTTCTGGCCTTCCGCTATCTCTCCGAGCATACGGGAGCGCTTGATCACGCGGTAACCCTTCGCATTCACGAAGCGCAGTTCCTCGAGGCTGTCGGGGATGGCGGGGGTGTAGACCACAAGGGTCCGCTCCGTGTCAGCGGGAATCAGGTCCGGCCTGTCTTCGTAATGGACCGGAATTCCTTCTGCGACCAGTTCCCCGGTCAGCTCTGAGGGCGTCCTGTCGTATCCCGAGACCGAGTATCCCTTGAACTTGTAGTAACGGGCGATGGCGCTCATCCCTATACCGCCTATACCTATGAAATATATATTGTCGTAGCGCATTTCCTATCTTGCCAGTTTGTATACTTCCTTCGCAATCGTGAGTGCCGCATCGGGAAGCGCGAGCGGCGCAATATTCTTCTCGATCTGAGCTATCGCGGCAGGGTCATGCAGGAGTTCCATCGCCTTCCCGGGGAGCTCCTTCACGGCGTCGGCGTCCCTGACCATGAGTGCGGCTCCCTTCGATACCAGGGCCATCGCGTTATGCGTCTGGTGGTCCTCGGCGACGTTGGGGGAGGGCACGAAGATGCACGCCTTATGCACGGCGCACAGCTCCGAGATGGAGGATGCCCCGCTGCGGGAGATCACCGCGTCCGCAGCGGCGTAGGCCAGGTCCATGCGGGCTATGAAGTCGCTGTGGCGCACCTTGCACTTTGTTTTCGGGGCGCGGGCCATGAAGGCGTCGACCCCTTCCTTGTAGTAGCGGCCGCACTGCCAGAGCACTTCGACGTCGTCGCCCCCGGGGCAGCCGTCGCCGATCCACGCCTGCATCGCCTTGTTCAGGGTGCCGCTGCCGAGGCTTCCGCCCACGACCAGCAGGTGCCTGCGCGAAGAGTCGAAACCGTAAAACTTAATCGCCTCCTGCCTGTCGGTGTCGGAGTAAGGGTGGATGCCGGTGCGTATGGGGTTGCCGCTGAGCACTATCCTGTCGGACGGGAAGAACTTTTCCATGCCCTCGTATGCCACGCAGATGCAGCCGGCCTTTTTTGCAAGGGTGCGGTTCGTGAGCCCCGCGAAACTGTTCTGCTCCTGGATGAGAGCGGGTATCCTCATTGCCGTGGCCTTCCAAAGCAGGGGAGCGCTGGCATATCCGCCGACTCCCACCACCACGTCGGGGCGGAAGTCCCGGAGCACCTCGCCGGCCTTGTGCAGGCTGCCCATCACACGGAAGGGGACCTGCAGGTCGTTCCAGATGTTCGCGGGCGTGAGCCGCCTCTGGAGACCCACCACCGGAAGTCCTACGATGCGGTAGCCTGCGGCCGGGACCTTCTCCATCTCCATCTTTCCTTCGGCTCCGACGAAAAGTATCTCCGTGGAAGGGTTCAGCTCCTTGAGCTTGTCCGCGATGGAGATGGCCGGGAAGATATGGCCTCCCGTGCCGCCTCCGCTCACTATCACCTTCAGTTTCCTATAAGTCATATTCTTGCGTAAACAATCCGTTGTCATCTTCTTCGTCCCGGCTTTCGAAGGCTTCGAGGTCGCCCAGGCCCTGGACGGTTTCATGGAGTTCCATGAGCGGTTCAGCCTCTTTCTGCATCCTCTCTATGCGTCTGGATGCGATCCTGCTTATCGCGAGGATCAGGCCCAGGGCGAGACTGAAGCACAGGAAGGCCGAGTTTCCATGGCTGATCAGCGGAAGGGTCTGGCCCGTCATGGGGCCTATGTCCACGTTGACCAGCATGTGCAGGAAGGCCTGCCCGGTTATCAGCAGGGTGAGTCCCGCGACCGCGCACTTGGCGAAAAGGTCCTTGTCGCAGTTGCGCGCTATAATGGACCCCCTGGCCAGCAGACTCAGGTACAGGAACATCACGAACACCCCTCCGAGGAAACCGTATTCCTCTATTATGAAGCTGAACATATAGTCCTCGGATATGTCGGGAACCACGTATCTCTGCTCGCTCTGGCCCGCTCCCTTGCCAAGGAGCCGGCCCTGCTTGACGGCTATCTTGGCGCTGTAGGGCTGGCGTATCTTGTCCAGGGCCCTCTGGCGGGCTATGCTGCCCGAAGGGTTTTCGAGTATGGTCTTGACATAGTCCTCGTCTTTGGAGAACACCCTTTCGATACCCGTCCCGATACGGGGGAACACCTTCCGGTCACTGATCTTGTACAGGCCGAAGCAGAGCATCACCAGCAGCAGTCCCGCCGCTGCGAGCAGTACCATGTCCCTCATCTCGCCGCCTCCTATCACTATGGTCAGGAACATTATTATCGCTATGAACAGGGCGCTGGAGTTGCTCCCGGGCAGCACCATCACGAAGATCACCAGGAACGGTATGTACATCAGGATGCATTTCTTCGCGGTAGGGGAGGAGAGCCACTTGAACCTGGGATTGTCCTTGAAAGAGTCCAGGAAGGTGAAGGGTCCTTTCTTGACCTTCTCCACGGCCCATGCAAGATACATGACCATGGCCACCTTGACTACTTCGAATACGTGGATCTGCAATCCCTTGACCTGGAGTATGCGCCATGCCTCATTGATGTTGACGGCGCGTATGAAGCCTGTGTTGACATGGGCGTCCAGCAGGGCCAGCAACGCGACGGAGAAGAAGAATCCCCATTTCGAGAACCAGCGGAACACACCCATGTTCTTGATGTTGTAGCAGATTATGATGACGGTGAGCCCTGCCGCGACCACCAGGAGCTGGTTCCCGACTATGTCCAGGCGCGTCTGTTCCCCGCTGAGAAGGCGGGATGTGGAGGAGAAGATGCACACTATGCTGAACATGATCAGCATCAGGGTGATCATCCAAACCACCTTGTCCCCTTCGAGCTTGTCAGCGAAGTTCCAGAGCGTCTTCTTTCGGGATCCGGCCATAGTCTTACAGTTTTCTTACAGCCTCCTTGAACTGGTCGCCGCGGTCCTCGTAGCACTTGAACAGGTCGAAGCTTGCGCAGCAGGGGCTGAGAAGCACCACGTCACCGGCCTCGGCGAAGGCCGCGGAAGCCTCCACGGCCGCCTGGGCCGAAAGGGTATCCTTCATCCTGTCCGCTCCCATTATGGGCTCGAACGCCTCGTGGATCTTGCGGTTGTCCACCCCCAGGCAGACGATGGCCTTGACCTTCTCCTTCACGAGGGGCTTCAGGACTTCGTAGTCGTTGCCCTTGTCCGTACCTCCTACTATCCATACCACGGGCCGTTTCTGACACTCGAGCGCATACCAGGCAGCGTCCACGTTAGTCGCCTTGGAGTCGTTGATATAGAGCACGTCCCCTATGCTGAGGACCTTCTCAAGGCGGTGTTCTATGGCCTGGAACGAGCCGAGGCTCTCGCGTATGTCCTTGCTGGAGATTCCGGCCGCCTTCGCCGCAAGCGCGGCAGCCATGGAGTTGTACACGTTATGGCGGCCTTCCAGGGCAAGTTCCCTGAGGTAAATCTCATCCTCGTCTTCTCCGACCCTCATCCGTATGCGGTCACCCTCGAGCCAGGCTCCCTGCTCGAGCTTCTTCTCCTGGGAGAAGGGGAGCATCCGTGCCTGGAGGACTATCTTGCTGAGGTGGTCGATTGTTATCTTGTCGTCCGAGTCGAAGATGAAACAGTCCTCGGGGCGGAGGTTGCGGGTGATGCGGAACTTCGCGCGTATGTAATTCTCAAAGTTGTGGTCGTAACGGTCGAGGTGGTCGGGCGTGATGTTGGTGATCACTGCTATGTCCGGCCTGAAATCGTATGCGTCATCCAGCTGGAAACTGCTGATTTCCAGTACATAGTAGTCGTGCTGCTCGGTCGCGACCTGCAGTGCGTAGCTCTTTCCGATGTTGCCTCCGAGACCCACGTTCAGCCCGGCCTCCTTCAGCAGGTGGTAGATGAGCGAGGTGGTCGTGGTCTTTCCGTTAGATCCGGTGATGCATATCTTACGCGCGGAATCGTAACGTGCTGCGAACTCGATTTCGGAGATGATATGGGTGCCCTGGTCGCGGAGTTTCCTTACCAGGGGTACCGTCGAAGGTATGCCGGGGCTCTTTATTACCTCGTCGGCATCAAGGATGCGGCTCTCGCTGTGGCCGCCTTCCTCGAAGGGGATGTTCCATTTTCGGAGGAGGTCCAGATATTCGTTCCCTATCTTCCCGTTGTCGGAAAGGAACACGTCGAATCCCTTTACTTTCGCGAGCACCGCGGCTCCCACGCCGCTTTCCGCTCCGCCCAATACTACTATACGCTTCATTATCTGATCTTTAACAATGCGAGTGATGCGACTGCGAGGATTATCCCCACGAGCCAGAACCTGGTTACTATCTTGGCTTCCGGAAGGGCTTTCTCGGGCTTGGTAATCAGCGCCGGGATGCCTTCTTTCTGGAAATGGTGGTGCAGGGGGGCCATCTTGAAAATGCGCCGGCCTTCACCGTATTTTTTCTTGGTTTTCTTGAAATACCACCTCTGCAGCAGGACGGAGAGACTCTCCACGAGGAAGATGCCGCAGAGCAGGGGGAGGAGGAGTTCCTTGCGGATGAGCACTGCGCTTACTCCGATGATGCCTCCTATGGTAAGGCTCCCCGTGTCGCCCATGAACACCTGCGCCGGGTAGGCGTTGTACCACAGGAATCCCACCAGGGCCCCGGCGAAAGCAGACATGAAGATGGCGATCTCGCCGCTGTCGGGGATGTACATTATGTTGAGGTAATCGGCGTTGAGCACGTTGCCGCCGAGGTAGGCGAGCACGCCTATGACTATTCCGACTATGGCTGAAGTTCCTGCGGAAAGGCCGTCCATCCCGTCGGTGAGGTTGGTGCCGTTGGAGCAAGCGACTATGACCACGACTATCATGATCATGTAGATGCCCCAGGAGCAATAGACCCCGAGCTGGCCCTTGAAGGGGGACAGCCAGGAGTAGTCGAACTCGTTGGCCTTCACGAAGGGGATGGTCGTGATGAGGTTGTCGGTGGCGATCTTCGGACTGAAGCACATCGTGGCCGCGATGAACAGCCCGAGGAGCAGCTGGGAGATGAGCTTACCCTTCTCGCTGAGGCCGTCCTTGTTGTGGCGGAAGACCTTGATGTAGTCGTCGGCGAATCCGAGGGCCCCGCACCATACGGTGGTGAGCAGCAGCAGGCGCACGTAGATGTTCCTGAGGTCGCACACCAGGAGCACGGCGCTCAGCAGGGCGATGATGATTATGACTCCTCCCATCGTGGGGGTGCCTTTCTTCTGCATCTGTCCCTCCAGGCCGAGGTCGCGTATGGTCTCGCCGATCTGCTTTTTCTGCAGTTTGCGGATTATCCCCTTGCCTGCGAAGAGTGCCACCAGCATGGCTATCACGTTTGCAAGTATGGCCCTGAAGGACAGGTAGCCCATCAGTCCGTGGCCGGGGAAATCGTAATCCTTGAGAAGGTCGAAAAGGTGGTACAGCATTTCCTTATCCGAGTTTCAGTTCGTTGAATATCGAGAGCACTATCTCCCTCTCGTCGAAGTGGTGGTGCTCCTTTCCTATTATCTGGTATGTTTCATGGCCTTTGCCTGCAAGCAGGACGGTCGAGCCTTCAGGGCTCAGGCTGAGGGCGGCGCGTATGGCTTCCCTGCGGTCGGGGATGCAGACGCTCTTTGCCAGCCCCTTGGGCGAGAGGCCTTTCTTTATGTCTTCTATTATGTCCTCGGTGCGCTCCGTGCGGCTGTTGTCCGAGGTGATGAATATGCGGTCGGACAGCTTCTCGGCTATCGCGGCCATCTCCGGACGCTTGGTCCTGTCGCGGTCGCCGCCGCAGCCGAACAGGCACACCAGGGTCCGTTTCGGGCTGACGGCGCGCAGCGTGGTGAGAACGTTCTCGAGGGCGTCGGGGGTATGGGCATAGTCTATGACCACGGCGAGGTCGCGGGGGCCCCTCAGGGTCTCCAGCCTTCCGCGGGCGCTCTCGAGCCTGCTCAGCGCGATCAGCACTTCCTCCTTCTGTGCGCCGAGTGCGAGCGCGGTGCAATAGATCGCAAGAAGGTTGTAGGCGTTGTGCGTGCCAATGAGGCGGGTCCATACTTCGTCCCCGTCGATCTTCAGCATCATTCCCTCGAAACTTTGCTCGAGTATGCGGCAGCTGTGGTCCGCCGCCCCGCGGCAGGAGTAGGTGATGACCTTCGCCGCGGTATTCTGCACCATCACGGACCCGTTTCGGTCGTCGGCATTGATTATCGCGGTCGCGCCCTTGGGCAGGGAGTCGAAGAAGAGCTTCTTGCAGCGCAGGTACTCCGCGAAAGTCTTGTGGTAGTCAAGATGGTCATGGGTGAGGTTCGAGAATATCCCGACCTTGAAGCGAAGCCCCGCCACCCTGTCCTGCTCCATGCCTATGGAGCTGACCTCCATGAAGCAGTAACGGCAGCCTGCCCCGACCATTTCCCTCAGCAGGGAGTTGATTGTTATGGGGTCCGCCGTGGTGTTCACGGTCTCGAGGCGCCTGCTCCCGACGAAATTGGCTATGGTCGACAACAGTCCGCATTCGAAGCCCAGGGAGCGGAAGAGGTTGTAAAGGAGGGTGACCGTGGTGGTCTTGCCGTTGGTTCCGGTGATTCCCACGAGTTCAAGTTCCCTTGAAGGGTGGCCGTAGAAATTGTCGGCGCACAGGGCCAGGGCCTTGCGGTCGGCGTCCACCACGGCGGCCGCACCCTTTGCGAGTGCGTCATTGATGTAGGCGTGACCGTCTGCGCTGCATCCGGCGGAGGCTATGAACAGCGCTCCGGGAGTGACCTTGCGCGAATCGGCGGTGATGGAGGTGATTTCCGTTTCGGGGGTGCCTTGCAGTATGCCGGCGCCGGTGTTCCTTATGATTTCCGAGAGTTTCATTTCAGTTCTATCTTGACCGTTGTACCTTTGTCTGCCTTGGTCCCGGGGGCTGGCGTCTGCCTGACCACATGTCCGGTCCCGGTGTAACTGCAGTTCAAGCCGCAGTTCTCGCTTATCCATATAGCGTCCATCAGTCCCATTCCCTTGAGGTCGGGGACGTTGCAGGTGAATGCATCCTGCGACGCGGGAACCTCCGCTACCGCTTCCATCTTCGGGACGGAACCGGCCCTGGCAAGGCTCCCCTGCCAGTAGGGGTCTATGTCCACGATTCCGTTCACAAGTTTCTTTATGGCCTTCGCCGGGTAGGAGCCTCCGTAGAAGCTGCGGCGGGAGAGTTTCGAGTAAACCACGGCTATCACGCTGTAGCGGGGGTCCTCCGCGGGGAAGAACCCCACGAAGGTGCCCTGGTTCTTCTTGCGGCCCAGGTCGTCGTTGTAGTGTCCGTTCTCAAGCACTATCTGCGCGGTACCGGTCTTTCCCGCGACCGAGCACTTGGCGTTCTTCAGGACGGTGGCGGTACCTTCTTCGGTGACTGCCTTGAGGGCCCTGGTGAGGGTGTCGGCGACCGCTTTGGAGAACACGGAGGGGTTCAGCAGGCGCGGCCCCCTCTTTTCGACTATGCTCCCGTTCTTCTCAATGGCCTCGACGAGGTAGGGGGTCATCATACGGCCCTTGTCGGCGATGGCGTTGTAGAAGGTGAGTATGTGCAGCGGGGTCTCCCCGGTGCTGTAGCCGTAGGCGACGGATCCCA
>JAEEGL011567816.1_pt1 | contig 10512 bp, 6 predicted proteins | sample 9134231 | NCBI WGS metagenome assembly JAEEGL01 (sample SAMN16246548, study PRJNA631951) | gut metagenome | biome: gut microbiome; feature: rumen; material: fiber-attached | host: Bos | place: Iran: Karaj | collected 2018-10
CATCTAACTTACATTAGAATAAAAAACAGATTGACCTCTAATTATAATGGAAGAAAAGCCCAAAAATGGATCGCTCCGTATAATTCTTTCTGTCTCTTCGTGTTTTATCTCATATCTCCTTTTCAAAGCCCGGATCATCCATTCAAGTATCAAACCCGGCATAAGAAAGAGTCACCAGCCTAAAATTTTTAAGTTGGCTTACCGGGGGGTATGTATTCTCGCCAAGGATTTCATCCCCTCCAACATCATCGGCGGCACCATGTCCCTCAGCACCGCCTTCAAGAGGCAGTAAAAATAAATCAGTTTTTTCTATTACAGATCAAACAACCTGTTTGTATCTTATGTACATATACTCATAAATGCGCTGGCGGCATTCATCAATAGTATCATCATAACTTTGCGGCAGTTCCTCCCAGAGAATATCGCGAATCAAATTACTCACGGTATCTCTTGTTTCTCTTTTATCTGTCCAATGATCCAGCTCTGCAATTTTGTCTTTCACCTTTTTCAGGAGATTCACCGCCGCTTTCTTCAGTTTCTCGATTTCTTTCAGAGTCAAATCTTCCTTAAACAGCAGATCGTATAATGAAAGCTCCTCATCGCTTGTAAACCCTTCTCGTACATAACGCTGTTCTTCTGCATCCATCTCGGAAACCAGTTTCATCAGATCTTCAAATGTTTTTTCGATCTCAGCCCGGTTCTGTTCTTTATTGTAATCCTCGATGATCTTCTGATACCGCTCATAATAGTCGATTCGTTTTGGATTTGCTGTCAGCATACAATTAATCTTCTGCAATACAAGCTCCTCCAGATCTTTCATCATTAAATTCTTTTTCTTCACCCTTGCGAACTCCCGGCGCAAAAGATCAAAGTCAATTCTGCTCAGGTCGAACCGCCCCACAGGAACTATCCCTTCCTGTTGTCTTTCTACTTCCACATACCGATTGATGATCTCATTGATCTCTACCTCCAACTCTGTATTATCCGCGTGTTCCCGTTTCTTTTGAAGCTCCGCGTGAATAGCCGCTATCGCTTCATATTCTTTACGTCTATCGGGTGTTATTTCGTCTTGATTGGTGTACTTCATCAGGCGTTTAAGCTCGGAGGCATAAGTCGTAAACGTCTTTCTTTCTTCAATGCTTTCGCACACCGCATTAGCCGCTTTCTGTAAACAGGCAATTTTCTCAAAATTCCGGGCTTCGATCAATTCTCTCAGTTCAAAACCCCTTTCCTTCAAAAACGTTTTTGCTTTTTCCAGTATTTCCAGAATCCGAGCGATCAGTTTTTCCTTATCCACTGTAGGATCTGTTCCTCTGTCTCCAACAGAATTCACCGTATAATCTGCCAGGGCTCTTCTCAAAGCTTTCACGATCCCGATATAATCAATGATCAGTCCATTGCTTTTACCTTCAGCAACGCGGTTAGCGCGTGCGATCGCCTGCATCAGAGTATGCGCTTTCAAGGGTTTATCCAAATAAAGGCAGGAAAGGCATTTCACATCAAAGCCCGTCAGCCACATCGCGCACACAAACACAACACGAAACGGATGATCCGGATCCTTGAACTCCTTATCCAGTTCCCGTTTTTCCATCTTTTGGCGATGCGGCAGGATATCCAATCCCCATTTGCGGAAAGTTTGCATTTCATTCTGCTCCTGGCTGATGACCACGCACATTTCTGTTTGCTCCATCCAGGTGATCTTGCGCTCCAGCTCTTGAGCCTCTTGCTGAGTTGCACTTTCTTTCTGCTTTTTCAGCTCTTCTATCTTTTCTTTCCAGTATTCCTGCACATAGTTGTACATCCGAACACAAGTCACCTTATTGAGACAAATGAACATCGCCTTGCCGCTTGTCCATAAATAGGAGTAATGCTGCACAAAATCATGTGCAATGGGTCTGAGTCTCGGTTCCGCTGTCAGCAAACGGATTTCCCGTGCAAAGTCTCGCTCCAGTTTTGCCTGCTGGTTCACATCCAAATCTGCCCTTTCAATGGCATCAAGGATCTCATCGGTTATTTCCGGATTTTTCAGATTTTCGATTTTCTCTCCCCGATTCTCATAGTAGAGCGGCACGGTAGCACCATCCTCAACAGCCCGCTTAAAGTCATATATGGAAACATAGTCACCAAAGGTTCGGGTCGTGATATTGTCATTTGCCAGAAGTGGCGTTCCGGTAAATCCTATCCGCGAGGCCGTCGGCAGCAGATTCATCATGTTATTAGCAAAGATGCCATACTGAGTCCGGTGTGCTTCGTCTGAAATAATCACGATATCGTGATCCGGCCGGATAGGTGTCACATCCTGTTGATTGAACTTCTGGATCAATGTAAAGACAAAGCTCGGATTTCCCTGTAGTTTTTGGATAAGGTCGCGGCTGCTGGTCGCCCGGAAGCGCACCGATTTCGTTTTTCCCAGAAGTCCGCAGTTCTCAAAAGTATCCCCTATCTGCTTATCCAGTTCCTCCCGATCGGTCAGCACCACAAATGTCGGAGATCCCCCAAACTTCCTCCGGATCTTTTGCGTAAAGAACAGCATCGAATAGCTCTTGCCTGAACCCTGTGTATGCCAGAACACACCCAGCTTGCCGTTATTCAGTGCCCGTGACTCATAAGCTTTTACCGCCTCATTCACTCCCAGATACTGATGATTCCGCGCCAGGATCTTCACGGTATTCCCGTTGAAATGATCGTACAGGATAAAGTTCTCAAACAGATCCAGAAAATTTTCCTTCTTACAAATACCTTTCAGCATCGTCTCCAGAGCCACATTTCCCTGATCCTTTTCTGTCAGCCGTTTCCACTCATGAAAGAATTCCCACTTGCTGCCCAGCGTTCCCACCTTGGCATGGATCCCGTTGGAAAGGATCAAAAACGCGTTGTAATAGAACAAATGCGGGATCGTCTCCTGATAATCCGTATAATTATCAATGTAGGCATTCTTCACCTCCACTGTGGTTTTCTTCAGCTCCACGAACAGCAGCGGCAGCCCGTTCACAAACCCCACGATATCTGTCCGTCGGCGGTACAGTTCCCCATGGATCTTCATTTCCTTGACTGCTAGAAAATAGTTGTTATCCAGTTTTTTAAAATCTATTACAGCGGCTTTTCTCTTTTCTGTTCTCCCATCCGGATGCTTGACGGTAACCGGGATCCCGTCCCGGATAAGGAAATACTTCTCCTCATTCACCTGCATCGGGGAAGCCGTGGAAAGCCGCTCCATCAATATCCGCTGAGCTTCCGCGATCTGATCGTCTGTTATCCATGAATTCAGTTTCTTCAACGCGTTTTTGAAATAGCGCGTCAGCAATATCTCCCGGTACGACTTCCGGCCTAAAGTTCCATCTGCGCCTAACTTCTCCTGGTCATAGGCAAACTTCACATCCCAGCCTAATTCCTGCAGCAGATTCCCTGCACTCTCCTGAACAAGTATATTTTCTGAATAATCGTAGCTCATACTATGGGTTCCCTTCTATTGGATTGCGTCAATAATGGCCAGTTTCAACTCTTCATCCGAATCATACGTTCCCTTCATAACTGAAACTATAATCCGATGAAGCATTTCTTTGTTAATTTTCCCGGCTGCAACATGATAGCTGATGTTTTCCATAACCGCAAAGAAACGCTTGGCAACAGCGAGATAACCATTGTTCAAAAGGAACTGTGCACTTAATGTAATCGCCAACCGTTTATTTCCGTCCGCAAAGCAGTGGAACTCACAAGTGCAATAAAATAAGTGGGTAATCTTGTCCTCAAATGTAGGATAGTAATCATCGTTCTGGATATTCTTCAAAACACTATCCAATCGACCCAGATCTAAATGCTCATAGATTCCTCCACCACTATACTGAATTGTCTTGCGGTGGATTTCTTTTGCCTGATCCAGCGTAATATAAACAAGATCATCCATTTTTATTTACGATTCTTCAAGCGTTTAAGAACCTCTTGATTTTCAGCCATTAAATGCTCAATTTCCTGTCCTTCAGCACCCAGATACCTCTGATATTCTTCCGGTGGAATGGGGCGTATGTATTCTTGTAACTGCTGATGAAAAGCATCCCTTAGTGCCAGATCTCTGCTGGACATTTTTATTCTTGCGCTATGAATCAACGGCTTCCATAAGGGCAATGTTTCAAATGCTCTGAAAATATCGTCTGTCTCCCAATTGTTCAGTTTTCTTTTCAACTTTTCAGATTGCTCTCGTATGAGTGCAGACAATCCACATTCGTATGAAGCAACCAAATTCAGCACTTCTGAGTAAAGCGTATCCCGGATATTATCTGTTTTCTTCAGGCGAAGGATTTCTCTGTACTCACGAGCCTTTTCTTTAAAAATGCTTTGATATATTTTATCCGTAAAAATGGCATACTTTGCATTACCCATATCCACACAATCTCTTAATGCGTCTGTAAACTCTTTCCTGTAGTTTTCTTCTTGTAAAAAAGCATCTACAAAATCCCGATCCCGCTGATTAATATACTTCGTACCGCCGCCGGTTTTCTTGTTGATAAGATCGAGCACAATGTCAAGCATCAACTGCCGCAATACTCGTGCTCGTTCGCTTTCTGTTAGCAACATAGCAATGTTCAGAAAGGATTTAAAATCAAAGATTGCCAGTTGGGGTGTGCGTGTGCTGATGTTCCCGACATTAATGTCGGGAACATCCTGTTCATTGATACAGTGAATAAAATCCTTCAGTTTCTGACCACGTAAAATTTTATAACCATTACTGACCAGCTCATCGGCATTTTCACTCACATAACGTTCAATGGTTCTGATATCTACGTCAAAAAATGTAGCAACCATGCTTTTTGTTAAATAAGGCACCCCCTCAAAAATGATGCCTCGAATATTGGATTGCTCCTGAATTTCCTGGATCGCCAGCTCATTATTCAGGATATTCTGCCGGTCAATGCGGGATGTTGTTAAGTCTTTTGTCATAATTCTCTCCTTACACTAAATCAAGATTATTCAAAGGGTATTTCCTCAGGCACATATTTTTTAAAAGCTTCAACAACACTACTCCTGGTATTACTATCTTCTAGCAATCTAAGAACCATATTTACATATTCATTTTCTTTTAGCCCAAAACATGAATTAAAACCACTTTCATCCGCTAATCCTTTTTGATTAAAAAGTCTTAAGATTTTTTCGTAAACTCTTTTTCCTAAAGCATCATTAAAAATATCTCTTTGTCGCTGATAAATCTCATCTACATTGATTTTTTTATACTCTTCTTGAAGTGAACCTTTCAATTCATTGTCATTTTTCCCGTCCAGCTCAATTCTCGACAATCGGTATTTTATCTGCATCATTGCAGATTTATTTATCTGTGTTTTTATGTAATTTCTAAATTTTGTATCAATAATAAAATCTTTTGCTTTATCAACTCCATCAGCTCGCTTCATCCGCTCCTGTACTATTGACATAACTTCTTCAACTAGGAACATATTTTCTATTTCCGCAACCTTTAAGGGATATATTCCCTTAGTAGCTAAATTATTTAATTCTTCTTCTGAACGATAATCGCGATCAATAATCCCAAATACGTTGCAATCATGCAATTGTGCTGTACTTTTAAAAGCTTTTGTTCTTTCAATCACCTGCTCACAACTGCCACAAGGAACAACATAATAATTGGGGTATATTCTATTGAAGAGCTGCAAGTCATAACTTCCCGTGTCTCCTTCCACAAATAAAACTTTTTTCCTGTTACCCAGAATATCTAATAACAACTGTTCCGGTAATTCTGATTTTTCTATAAAATCCCAATCCCATAACTTTCCATCAAAACCCTTAAGCCAAACTTTTACAGATGGATTGTGCGATGATGCAAACTGTGTATCATGCGTGATATAAATAAAAAAACAATCAGGTCGATATTCTTCTAACTTCTTCCACAATCTGTTCATCAAAGAGCGATGTAAATGAATTTCTGGCTCATCAACAATTAATGTAACATCTGACGGTACACATAATACCTGCCCTACCAGATATAAAGCAACCCTTTCACCATCACTCATTTGGTTGGCATAATATTTTCCAACATTATTATCTATTTCTGTTTCATCAGTCTTATTTTTCTTTATGCATAATTTATTTCGTGCATAAAATCTATCATCAACTAAAGATATTTCACAGTTTGGAAATACATCACTCCATATTTCTATTAATTTGTCTATTGTTGTCTTAATATTCTCTGTCGGGCATTGTTTGTTTCTCAAACATTCTCTATATCTGTCACTAATTCTTTTATTATCAGCATGCTCAAAAGCAATCAATGCAGATAATACATATTGAAAATCATTTAGTTCTTGTGTTGTTTCTCTTCTATCTCCATTCCACCGAGGCCATTTATTCCCATTATTAATCTCTTCACCCCAAAAACAAAGAAATTGTGATGTTTTTAAATCTTTCAAATTTATTCTTTCGTCAAAAAATAAATTTCTTTGTGCTCCTATACGATGTACTTTTTCATAGTTTTTCTTTTCGATCCATGCCCCCAATTTGCTTTTACCGGCACCATTCGCTCCAATAATAACAAGTGAGTTTTTCTCTGTTTTAAATTCCTTTCTTTCTCCACTTTTTTTATCCGGCAGCCAATATATAAATTCTTTCTTTTCCATATATGTTCTTTTTACACCTCTATTTCTCCATTCATTAATTTGGGTAATAATCTATCACGGGCTTCTTTAGCTAAGTCAAATTGTAATTTTTTTAATTCTATTTGCCTCTGTATATTCTCCCTGTATTCATTATATTGAAGCAACACTTTGTTCTCTGGAATAAAAATACTTATATTTTCTAACATACCTTTAGTAAGAAACTTTATTGTCGATCCACTCGCTCCTTGAAATAATTGTCGGATGTTTTCACATACAGCATGATAAAGCAGATACAAATTCTCTGTATTATATGGTGAAAATACATAGGTTCTTTGATATGCTTCAAATTGTCCTCGATATAATTTTACATTAAAATCACCATTCCCTGCCAAAATAACCGCACTACAATCAAAGGAATATGAAGGAGCTTTTATCGGCTCCTGAGCACAAGTAAAAAATAAATACTTTCCATTTTCTTTTCCATAATTAGCATCTTTTTTTCCTGTTACAATTGGAGATATTTCTGCTAATCCTATTTTTTTCCATCCCTCCGGGATGCCGTTTACCATGGGAGTATTCTCATGGCCGGGGAAGCGGAGATCGACAAACCATTCTTTGTACAGTCTCTGAGCCGCTTCCTCCAACAGCTTGATCTGCTTTCGATTGTTTTCAATGAGGTCATCGTAGGATGAAAGAATATCCGCTATGCGACATTGCCCCTTTATATCTGGAATATTGAAAGTATATTTAGATAAACGACTTTGACTCAAATTTTGAATATTTGCACCTATTGCATTACCTGACATTGCACGCCGAAATGCCATACTCTTGAAATGATATGCAAAAAAAACAGGATTATACTGATTAAAATCACGAATACGAACACGGATGCAAAAACCAGAATATGTTATGGGTTCTGTAACATTTCTAATAAGCATACATCTTCCAACAAGCTCCTTGTTTCCATTTGATCGAACAAAAACTATATCCCCCTCACTTAAATAATCACCCGGCTTTACAATTTCTTCTTTTACCTCTGAAAGTTCATTATATGAAGGGGAAAAACGATCTCCAAAATCGGAAACGTTAATCAATTTTATTCCTTTTGCATACGCTGATTTATCAAAGTTAATCCCATTCCTAAAATTGAAAATATCTTCAAGTTTAATCTTTTTCCACTTCATAACCCCATCTCCTTCATATTTTTCGAGATGGTCTTCATCAACTCATTAGATTCTGTCTGAAGTGATAACAACTCCCGGTGGATCTCTGCCATGCGCTGGGCAAAATCCACTCCGTCATCTTTCTCGGGAGCCACACCAACATAAGCTCCCGGAGTAAGAGTCCAACCCTTGGTTTTGATCTCTTCCCGGGTCGCCATCTTGCACAAACCGGGAATATCCGCGTACTTTCCTTCACCGAATTTCTCATACAGCCAGTTGGCTTCCCTGACCACAATCAGGATCTCATTCACTTCGGCGATTTTGACATCATACTCTGCCTGTATCCGCTTTTTGTCGCGCCTGTCCGCTTCATCCACAGCCTTTCTGGCTTCCGAACGAAGTGTTGCGATTTGATCCGAAAGCTGTTTTACCCGATCCGTAAAAGAGGACTTTACCCCCAGCACCTTGCGGTATTCCTTCAGCAAAGCCTTGTACTTATCCGTCTGACCACGATACAGCCATACAATGGCATTCAAATTCTTGAGCTGCCACTCCGACCACTCATTCAAGTTACGATCCACCTCGGTATAATAATTCCGGGCATCGATGAACAGAACCTTGTCCCGGATCGCTTCGGTCTTGCCTTTGTCAAAGAACCAGAGCGAACAAGGAAGGGATTTGGTGTAGAAGAAATTGTTCCCGACACTGATCAGCACATCCACATGACCGGTCTCAAGCAGCTTCTGGCGGATATCCTTATCCTTGCCCTGGCTGTCTGTTGCCGATGCCGCCATAACAAAGCCCGCCCGCCCATGCTCATTCAGGTAGGAATAGAAATAGGATATCCATAAATAATTAGCGTTGCCGACCTCTTTGTTCTTATTGACACCTGGCAAACCAAACGGCAGCCTTCCGGCGTTTTCACAGGATTCGGCCTTGACCTTATCCACATTGAAAGGCGGATTTGCCATCACATAGTCACAGCAGCCGTCCAGATTATGCACGTCATGGTAAAAAGTATTCGCCTCATTCCCGGACTTGATCACACCGGTCAAACCGTGGACCGCCATATTCATCAGACAAAGCTGAGCATTGTATTGCACCTTCTCCTGACCATAAAAAGTCATGGTCTGATTGACCTTCCTCCCGACAAAATCACCACTCTGGACAAACATGCCGCCGCTGCCGCAAGCCGGATCCAACAACGTACCTTGCCGAGGCTCAAGGATATTGACGATCATCTTGACGAGTGACTTGGGAGTGAAAAACACCCCGTCATCAGAGGCAACGAATGGAGAAAACTTGCCCAGAAAATACTCATAAATGCGGCCGATCACATCACCACCGACTTCATCTAACTTGCTGTTGTTGAAAATTCTGAGGAGTTCAGCCAGAATAGGATCGGTAAAATTGGTATATGTCTTGGGCAGCACACCGGTCAGCTGCTCACTCTGCGCCTCGATCAGCAGCATCGCGTTATTGACGACTTCCCCCAAACTGTTCAGCGCGTGACCATCCACACCATGCAAATCAGCGGAAGCGATATTTTCAGGGAGATTCACCAGATAATCATATTGCGCCTCTTTGGGCAGATACAAAGCAGCCCGCGCGGTGAAATCGCTGGCTTCTACCGGCATCCTCCGGCCATTGCGGACAGGACGATCCTTCTGTATCTCCGCCTCCACTAACTTGAAGCGACTGTATGCGTAACGCAGAAAAATCAATCCCAGTACCGGCATACAATACTGGCTGGAAGTCAGGTTAGACCCTGAACGAAGCAAATCCGCGGACTCCCAAAGTTCTGCCTCTAATTTTCTTATATTTTGCATATCCTGTCGTCTATCTTACATTTTGATCTAATTTCGCTTTGCTTTTTTACCCGGCAGTCACCATCCAGCAACCACAAAGAGTTGCCTTTCTTATACCAGACAACAAACTAGACTTCAAGAAGCTATGAAAAAAAATAAACGAACCCGAAAAAATGGATTTTTAAAGAGGAAAAACTTGAAGAAATGGTGCCAGAGGAGGAATTTGAATCCCCGACCAAGGGCTTATGAGTCCCCTGCTCTACCGCTGAGCTACTCTGGCACAGCACGGCGTTCAGTGTGCCAGCGAAACCGGCTTTTGGCAAGTTCTTTTCCGCATTTTAGCGAAAATTTAGGAACGCCCCCGGCACGCGGGCTGACGCGCTGTTTGATTTAACAGGCTTGTTCCAAAAGGATTATGGATTGTTTTTCAGATTGGCTTCCTCGGTGTCCAGTTCGGCCCGCAGCATCTGCACCAGCGATTCGATGGCCGCCTTTTTGTCGGGTTTGGTGATGAAATCCAGCAGCGTCACGTGCGCGTGGAGGGAATTGCGCAGCAGGGTCAGTTTGTCGCATCCGGCATCGTTGGAGACGGACTGGTAGTTCACCGCCAGCGGCTTATCCGTGTCCATCACCTTGAACAGGGAGAGCGCCCCCAGATCTTCCATCAGCTCCAGGATACGCGGCGAGGCATCAAAAAGCTCTACCCACAAGCAGCTTGACTCCTTTTTGGCGGCTTCCATCCGGGCAACGATCGTCCCCAGAAAAGAGCTGTCCATGATCATACAATCCGAAAGGTCAAAAATGAATCTCCGGGCTCCCCTCCTGATCTCGGCATCTATCAGAGTGTTAAAGGATTCTGTGGAATTGCAATTCGCTCTGCCCGCGATCTTGATGACAACGCACTCATCATCGCCCGAATGTCCTAGACTGAAAGTAGCTTGA
>JAEEGL011721040.1_pt1 | contig 10512 bp, 6 predicted proteins | sample 9134231 | NCBI WGS metagenome assembly JAEEGL01 (sample SAMN16246548, study PRJNA631951) | gut metagenome | biome: gut microbiome; feature: rumen; material: fiber-attached | host: Bos | place: Iran: Karaj | collected 2018-10
GCGGAATGGGCGGAGGCCGCGGCGGTGGTGGTGGCGGACGTGGTGGCGGCGGCATGCCTGGTGGCGGTATGCCTGGCGGCGGATTCCCTGGCGGCGGCATGCCCGGTGGCGGCGGATTCCCTGGAGGCGGTATGCCGGGAGGTGGAATGTGAAAAACAAGTCCGGCAGTGCGCTGATAGCGGCGATATGGACGCTCGCGGTGCTATCGATCTTGATTGCGTCGTACGCGATGGACGCGCATCTTCAGACGCGCGTCAACCTGTACCTGCGCGAGCGGGTGAACGTGGACCACCTCACGGACGCGGGGATTGCGATTGCCGAGGTGATCCTCCTCGACTACCAGAACGTGTCCCTCCAGTCGAGCGACGAGTCGAGCGTGTCCAGGGAGTCGAACCTCGAGGAGCGTCTCGAGAAGGACCGCTGGTACTGCGAGAAGTGCGACCTCAAGAGCAGCAACGAGGCGAACACCGGCGCAGTCCCCGTTGACGCGCTAAACCCGGAGGGAGGCACAGTCACGGTGAGGATCAAGCCCATCGAGGCGAAGTGGAACATCAACAACCTCTATCCGCAGGGCGACGCGAACTACGACAAGATATGGGAGGGCATCCTGACGGCGGCAGGGTTCCCCGAGGAGTACTGGGACTCCATTGTGAACAGCTGGTGCGACTGGCGCGACACGGACGAGGCGAAGACCGGCGACAACGGCGCGGAGACGGAGTTCTACACAGAGGCCCACGAGGAGGACCCGCTGCGGTACCCGGCCGCCAAGGCGCGCAACGGCGAGATAGCTGACCTGGACGAGCTCAAGATGCTGCGCGGGTTCAACGAGTTCGACAACCAGCCGGTGAACCCCGACATCATACTTGACGGAGGCATCCTGAACCCCGAGGACAAGAAGGAGGACCAGATCGTCGTGACGGGCCTGCGCAAGTACTTCACCGTCTACGGAAGCGGGAAGATCAACGTGAACGTGGCGGACACAAACGTCCTCGCGACAGTGCCCGGCATATACTCCTCCTACGACCAGGCGCCGGACTTCGACGTCATCGACGGCATCATGGAGGCGCGCGGCAACCCGTCCGCCACGACGGCGGGAAGGTTCGCGAGCGGGACGCTGGACGACGACGAGGTGGGGCTCTTCAAGGACTGGAACGACCTGCAGACGCGCCTCAACGGCGAGATGCAGGAGGAGGCGCAGCAGTACCTCTCCTATGCGCCCGAGACGTACTTCGAGGTGACCATCATCGGCAAGTCCATGGGCATCACGCACAAGATAACGGCTGTCGCGATCGTCCAGGACAAGAAGGTGCGGTACATCCGCTGGAGCGAAAACCCGTAAAACCACAACGGAGGCTAGCATGAAGATATTGAAGATGGGGATGGTCGGCGGCGGAATCGGCGCGTTCGTGGGCAAGGTCCACCGGATGGGCGCGCGCATGATAGGCGGCATCGAGGTGAAGGCCGGATGCTTCAACCGCGACAGGAGGCAGAACGACGAAATCGGCGCGAAGCTCGGCGTGGCGCCGTCGCGCAGGTACGCCTCCTTCGAGGCGATGATCGCCGGCGAAAGCGCTCTGCCGCCGGAGGAGCGCGTCGACTTCATCGCGATATGCACGCCGAACTACCTGCACTACGAGGAGGTCAAGCTCGCGCTCGAGGCGGGGTTCCACGTGATGGACGAAAAGCCCATGACGATGACCGTCGACGAGGCATTGGAGCTCGAGCGGCTCGTGAAGAAGACGAAGCGCGTGTTCGGCCTCATGCACACGTACACCGGGTATCCGATGGTGAAGCTCGCGCGCGACCTGGTGAAGAGCGGCGAGGTCGGGAAGGTCGAGAAGGTGGTCGTCGAGTATCCGCAGGGCTCGTTCCGCAAGATGGACTTCACGGTTCCCCTCGACAAGCGCAACAAGTGGAAGATGAACCCGAAGACGACCGGCGAGTCGTGCTGCATGGGCGACATTGGCGTCCATGCAGCGAACATGGTCGAGTACGTGACGGGCCTTGAGATACGCGAGGTGCTTTCCGACCTCCACAGCTTCACGCCCGGCATCGGGCGGCTGGAGGACGACGGAGACTGCCTGCTCAGGCTGTCGAAGGGCGCGAGGGGCGTGCTGATAGCGTCCAAGATCGCGACCGGCGAGGAGAACGGGTTCCGCTTCCGCGTGTACGGCACGAAGAAGGGCCTGTTCTGGCAGCAGGAGTCGCCGAACGTCCTGCACGTCGCCGCGCAGCGGGAGCCGGAGCAGATATGGAAGCGGGGCAATCCGTACGTGGCGGAGATTTCGCCGGCGGCCGCGCTTGCCTCCAACACCCCGTCCGGGCACCCTGAGGGATATGTCGCCGGATTCGCCAGCATCTACCGCAACTTCGCGGACACGATCCGCGCCCGCGAGGAGGGCCGCAGGCCCACAGAGCTGGAGCTCGACTTCCCGGGCGTGCGCGAGGGAATCCGCGGCATGCGCTTCATAGAGGCCGTCCTCAAGTCCTCCCGCGGCGGCAACGCCTGGACCTCCGTCTAGAAACGTCATTGAAAACGCGGCCGGAATATTGTAAAATTTCGACGTCACATGGCGGACACAACGGAGAGAGCTGGCGAATGAACGAACTGCAGGAAGAGATCGACGCGATAAACTTTGCGCCGGGCGACGAGATTGTATTGACGCTGTTGGTGGGATGGCGCACCTTCCTCAAGATCATCGTGCCGATGCTGCCCATCGCCGTGCTCTGCGCCATTCCTCCGGCAATGATCATCACGGCGATTCCCATCGACGAGATAGTGGAGCGCATGAACCTCAACCTGGCGATGGCGCTGAGAATGCAGCTTGCGATAGAAGGTGCGATTACGGCGCCTTTCGGGCTGCTGGTGTCGCTTGTCGCAATGGTTTCGGCGGTTCGCGCGATGGCCCAGAACCATCTTGGCGTGTGGGCGAACGTCATGACGGCCATGCGGAGGATGCTGCCGATGATCGGCACGATGCTCCTCCTGTGCGCCATTGCGTTTGTGCTTATGCTCGGGATCGGCGTGCTGGTGGGGATATTCTCGACGCTTCCCGAGCCCATATCATTACTGGGCGCTTTCTTGCTCGTCATGGCAGTGCTGGCGGCTGCCGTGGTGCTGGGAGTGAAGCTCGCGTTCACGTGGGGGTCTGTAGTCGTCGGGGGGAACTTCGGGGTTGGCGCCTTCACCGAGTCGATGCGGCTTGTCCGCGGCAAATGGCTGCAGACTCTTGCCGTCCTCATCATCATCGGACTGTGCGGGGCGGTGATGCAGGCGCCTGCGGTGCTGTCCGGCGTCTGGGAGGGAGTGGTCATGAGCCTTACGGACAATTTCGTCATCCTGTCTGTCGCGGATGCCGTGACAATTGCGCTTGGCTTCGTCGCCGGGCTCTTCGGCTCCTCCGCATGGACTGCCTTCTACCTGCTGCGCCGCAAGCAGTGCGAGCCGCAGGCGTCAGGCTCGCCCCTTGACGACGTCCAGCCGCAGGACGACACCGTCCAGCCATCGGATTTCCGGCAATGAAAAACAGAATAGCCATACTCCCCTCGCTTCTTGCCGCTGATTTCGGCAACCTGGAGTCCGACATCAAGCGGGCCGAGGCGTCCGGGGCGGATGCGCTCCACCTGGACATCATGGACGCGCACTTCGTGCCGAACCTCTCGTTCGGGCCCGACGTCGTGGCGCTCTCGCGCAGGGTCGCGCCGGACTTCTACCGCCACGTCCACCTGATGATGACCCGCCCCGACCTCTATCTCGAACCTTTCGCGAAGGCCGGCGCGCAGACGATCCAGATCCACGTGGAGGCCGACTGCGACATCCACACGGAACTGAAGCGCATCGCGCAGATGGGCCTCAGGCAGGCCCTTGTGATCAACCCCGAGACGCCGGTGGAGGCCGTGTACCCGTATCTCGGCGAGACGCCGGAGATACTCGTGATGACCGTGCACCCGGGGTACGGCGGCCAGAAGTTCATCGCGGAGTGCCTCTCCAAGGTCACGGAGATCCGCCGCCGCGCGCCGGAGATGGACATCATGATCGACGGCGGGGCGAACGGCGAGACCTCCGTGCAGGCCGTAAGGGCGGGCGCGAACATGATCGTCGCGGGGAGCTATCTTTTCAGGCAGCAGGACATGAAGGCGGCCGTCTCGGCCATGCGAGCAAGCTTCGCATAGGACGGGAGGCCAAATGACATTGAAAAAGGAGGAATCGGCGATGCGAGGAGTGTGTTGTGGTATCTGGTCTGCGGCGGTTGCGCTGATGGCGGTGTCGGCTTCGGCCAAGGAGATGTGGCGCGACCCCGGAGTGAACGAGAAGAACCGGCTTCCGGCGCGCGCCGTCTCGGTGCCCTGCGAGTCCAAGGCCCTGGCGCTTGCGATCGCGAAGGGCGAGAGGCCGCGCACCGACTCCAAGTGGCTCGAGTCGCTGAACGGCGAGTGGGACTTCAAGTGGAAGCACAACATCGACGAGAAGGACTGGGAGAAGTCCGCCAAGATAGCAGTCCCGAGCTGCTGGCAGCTCCAGGGCGAGTACGACCCCGCGCTCTACACGAACGTCCCCTATCCGATCGCGGGCTGGGCCGAGGGCGACCCGATGAAGGAGCCTCCGAAGAACTACACGAGCCACTACTACCGCAACCCCGTGGGGCTCTATTCGCGCACGTTCCGCATCCCGAAGGACTGGAAGGGCCGCCGCGTCATAATACACTTCGGCGGCGTCAGCTCCGCCATGTTCGTGCGGCTCAACGGCAAGGAGGTCGGCTATTCCGAGGACAGCCGCCTGCCCGCCGAGTTCGACATCACCCAGTTCCTCGTCGATGGAGACAACGCGCTCGAGGTCGAGGTGCTGAAGCACTGCGACGGATCGTTCCTGGAGGACCAGGACTTCTGGCGCCTCTCTGGCATCTTCCGCGACGTGTGGCTCGTCTCCGAGAGCGAGAAGGCGCCCTACGACCTCGTTGTCGAGGCGACGCTCTCCGACGACTACAGGACCGGCACGCTCGTGGTCCGCGATGCAGACGGCAACGCCCTCGTGGAGAAGAAGTACGACAACCCGAAGCTCTGGAGCTGCGAGTCGCCGAACATGTACTACGAGGTGGTCGAGACGAAGATCCCCTGGCTCTTCTCGAAGAGCGACTGGCGCGCTGTGGCGTTCGGCTTCCGCAGGGTCGAGATCAAGGACTCCGTGATATACATCAACGGCAAGCGGGCACTCTTCATGGGCACCGACAGGCACGAGATGCAGCCGGAGTCCGGCTACACGGTGACGCTCGAGGGGATGAAGCGGGACATCGAGATCTTCCACGACCTCAACATCAACGCCGTGCGCACGTCGCACTACCCGAACGACCCGACGTGGTACGAGCTCTGCGACCGCGAGGGCATCTATGTGGTGTGCGAGGCGAACCTCGAGTCGCACGGCGCGGGCTACGGCGAGGGGACTCTCGCGAAGAACGCGCTCTACCACGACGCGCACATCGAGCGCGGCGTCAACATGGTGAAGACCTTCAGGAACCACCCCTCGATCGTCATATGGTCGATGGGCAACGAAGCGGGCGATGGGCCCAACTTCGCCGACGAGTACAAGGCGATGCGCGCGCTCGACGCGACGCGTCCGATCCAGTACGAGCGCGCGCAGGATTCGGACCACAGCGACGTCAAGTGCCCGATGTACGCCAAGCCGTGGGAGGTCGAGGGCTATGTGAAGAACAAGCCGAAGAAGCCCTACGTCCTCTGCGAGTACACGCACGCCATGGGCAACTCCAACGGCGGGATACAGAAGTACTGGGACCTCGTGAGGAAGTACCCGTCGATGCAGGGCGGATTCATCTGGGACTTCGTGGACCAGGCGCTCTGGAAGACGGACAGTCGCGGCAAGTGGCTTGCCTACGGCGGCGACTTCGGGGACAAGCCGAACGACGACAACTTCAACTGCAACGGCATCGTGGCTGCTGACCGCACGTACCACCCGGGGTGCTGGGAGGTGAAGCACGCCTACCAGCCGGTCCACGTCGACGCGTGGGACTGGGAGAGCAAGACCGCCAAGATATACAACGCGTACCGCTTCACCTCGCTTGACGGCGTGAAGGGTATGTGGAAGGTGGACAAGAACGGCGAGACCGTGGCGAAGGGCCGTCTCGACCTCTCGGGCATCGCGCCCGACACGGTCGCAGAGGTCAAGGTCCCGGATGCGCCCGACGGCGACGCGATAACGTTCGCCTTCGGCAAGGAGGGCGCGAAGGAGCCGTTCGCGCACGACCAGTTCGCCAAGCCTGCGCAGTCCGTGATGCAGTACATGAACGGAGAAGAGGTTGCGAAGCACCAGTTCAAGATGAATTTCTGGCGGGCGCCGATAGACAACGACCGGGGCTGGGGCATGCCGAGCAAGTGCAAGGCGTGGCGCGAGGCGACGGCGTCCCAGAAGGCCCCCGAGGGCGCGAGCGCCTCGATGGAGGTCAGCACGGTGCCAGGCGGCAAGACGGTTGTCGATTTCCGTCTTGGCGTCACGGACGACAAGCTCCCGCCGGTGCCGCGCGTGGGCGTGACGTTCAAGATACCGAAGGACTTCACGAAGGTCAGGTGGTACGGGCTCGGCCCGTGGGAGAACTACTCCGACCGCGCGACGTCCGCCATGCTTGGAGTCTACGAGGCCAACATCGGCGTCGCGAGCGGCCTTGCGGGCGCGTCCGGCGGGATCGAGTACGTGAAGGACGCGCTTAACCCCGACAGCTACTCGGAGCCGGGCGAGCAGGGGCACCGCGGCGGCTGCCGCTGGGTGGAGTTCTCGAACGCCGAGGGCAAGAAGATCAAGGTCGTGTCCCTCAAGGAGCCGTTCGGGTTCAACGCCTGGCCGTACTCGCAGGAGTCGCTCGAGAAGGCGAAGCACCAGTGGGACCTCAAGGACGAGGGCGAGATCACCGTCACGATCGACGCCGTCCAGATGGGCGTAGGAGGAGATGACAGCTGGGGCGCGCAGCCCCACAAGGAGTTCAGGCCCGGCAAGGGGTTCTACTCGCTCTGCTTCCTGGTCGAGGGCCTCTGACGGGTGGGCTCGTCCCAATGGGGTGCCAGTTGAGGGCCATAAGCCTCCCAACGGGCATCCCATTACGATTTTTTCCCGTTTCGCATTGACTGCGGGCCGCTAATCCGCTATCATTAACACATTGTTCTTTCGGCGGACAGTCGTCCGCCGTAGGATTTCATTGTTTTTTGACAAAAAGGAGCGGTCTATGGCCATGAATAACGAGCTGCTGACAATTGTACAGTACATCGAGCGCGAGCGCGGGGTAAGCCGTGAAATCGTGCTGACGGCAATTGAAGGTGCCATACAGCAGGCCGCTCGCAAGAACCCCGGGGTCACGAACGACCTGAGGGTTGCGATAGACCGGAAGAACCTCAACATCCACGTGTACGACACCATGGTCGCCTCAAACGACGACACTGGCCCTGGATTCATCTCCCTCGCGAAGGCGCGCAAGTACAAGCCGGACATCCAGAACGGAGAGACGATCGAGATCGAGCTGCCGGCGTCGAAGCTCGGCCGCGTCGCCGCCCAGACGTCCCGCCAGGTGATAATGCAGAAGATCCGCGAGGCGGAGCGCGCGAACACGCTTTCCGAATACAGGGGGCGCAAGGACGAGATCGTTTCCGGAACCGTTGTGTCCGTCTCGCGCCGCGACGTCTACGTGCAGGTGGGCAAGACGGAGATGCTGCTTCCCGGCAAGGAGCGGATCCCGCAGGAGGAGTTCCAGGTCGGCGATCCCGTGCGCGCGATCATACACAAGGTCGACGAAGAGGCGGCGACCGGTCCTTCCGTCACGCTTTCCCGCGCGTGCCCCGAGTTCGTCAGTGCGCTCTTCCGCCTGGAGGTCTCCGAGATAACCGACGGCATCGTCGAGATCATGGGCGTCAGCCGCGATCCCGGGTTCCGCTCGAAGCTGGCTGTGCGCACCCTCGACGAGAAGGTCGACCCTGTGGGCGCGTGCGTCGGTCTGCGCGGCATTCGCGTGCGCGACATCGTTCGCGAGCTCAACGGCGAGAAGATCGACATCGTCCGCTGGAACCCCGACATCAAGCAGTACATCGCGCAGGCGCTCCAGCCGGCCAAGCTCGAGTCGGTCGAGATCGACCCGGACGTCCCGAAGACCGCGCATGTCGTCGTTGCGCCAGACCAGTATTCGCTCGCCCTCGGTAAGCGCGGCCAGAACGTCCGCCTTGCCAAGAACCTCACCGGCTGGCACATCGAAGTCACCAAGTCCAAGGCCAAGGCGTCGTTCGAGGAGCAGATGGCCGACGCCATCCGCACGCTGGCGGAGACGTTCGACGTCGACGAGGAGACGGCCACCAAGATAGCGCACGGCGGCTTCCTCACGGTGGACGGCATACTTGCGTCCGACGTCCAGAGCTTCGCCGCCGCAACTGGCCTTGACGACATAACGGCGCAGGGCATCTTCGCGGCGGCGCAGGCCGTTGCCGAAATCACGGCGGCCGAGGAGTCGGGCGCCGACGAGGAGTGAAAGACATGAGAGTATACGAATTCGCCAGAAAACACGGCGTCACAAGCGCCGAAGTGCTAGAGGCCGCGGCCGACCGCGGCCTGGAGATAGACTCCCCGATAGCGGCGATGGACGATGCCGACGTGGCGGACCTTCAGCCCGTCTTTGCTGGCCGCGACGTTTCCGCGGCCGAGGCGGCTCGCGAGGAGAAGCGCGCGAAGAAGGCGGCCAAGGCCGCAGCCATGCGCGCCGAGCACTCGGCGAAGGAGAACGCGGAGCTCGAGGAGGGTCGCAGGATTGCGTTCGAGGCGGCAAAGGCCGTTTTCGGCGACAACTTCACGGCGCCCACGAAGATCGAGGTCAAGACCGTAGTTCCCAAGCCTGCCGCGGCAAAGCCGGCGGAGCCCGCCAAGATGGCGGAGCAGGAGAAGAAGCCCGAGAAGAAGCGCGGCATCGAACTCGAGCTCGACGCGCCAAAGGAGACCGCGAAGGTGACGGTCGACGGAAAGCAGGTCGACGAGATGGACGTCGTCGACGAGCCTGCGCGCGCCGACACGTCCTTTGATGACGAAGAGGACGATGATGACGACGCCTCTCAGTTCCTCCACGGCAAGGACAAGAACGCCTACGTCAAGCGCACTCCCGCGAAGTCCGCAAAGAAGGGCGAGAAGCCCGAGGACGAGCAGGCAGCCAAGCCCCACGCCAAGGAAAAGACCCCCGCGAAGACGCCCGCCAAGGGCGCAGCGCCCGCTTCGGGCGTGAAGATACAGGTCTCCCCGGCGAAACCCGCGCTCCCGCCGAAGCCCGCCATGAGCGCGCGCCACGCCGGATTCCAGCAGGTCAAGCTTTCGTCCGCCACGGTAGGCCGCCCTGCCGCGCCAACGGTCACCATCTCCGTCCAGACGCGCGAGATCACCGTGCGCGGCGCAGTGGTGGTGAAGGAGCTCGCCACCAAGCTCGGCATCCGCCCGAACCGCCTTATCGCGGACCTCATGCAGCTCAAGGTGCTGGCCTCCATCAACCAGCGGGTCGAGCCCGACGTCGCGACGAAGGTCGCGGCGAAGTACGGCTACAAGGTTGTCGTCGAGCATGCCCGCAGCGGCGAGCGCAAGCCCGTGCTCAAGGCCATCGACGCTGACGACGAGATACCGCAGGACAAGCCCGAGCAGATGAAGGTCCGCGCGCCTGTGGTGACCTTCCTCGGACATGTCGACCACGGCAAGACGACCCTCATGGACTACATCCGCCACACGAAGGTGGCGGCTGGAGAGGCCGGCGGCATCACGCAGCAGATATCCGCGTACCGCGTGGATGTCAACGGACGCTTCATAACGTTCCTCGACACGCCCGGCCACGCGGCGTTCAACGCGATGCGCCAGCGCGGCGCGCAGCTCACCGACATTGCGGTGATCATCATCGCCGCTGACGACGGCATCATGCCGCAGACGCAGGAGGCGATCAAGTTCGCCCGCCAGGCGGGCGTGCAGATCATGGTCGCGATAACGAAGTGCGACAAGCCCACCGCGAACGTCCAGCGCGTCAAGCAGATGCTCCAGAAGGAGGGGCTCACCCCCGAAGACTGGGGTGGCGACATCGTCTGCTGCGAGGTTTCCGGCGTGACAGGACAGGGAGTCGACAACCTCCTCGAGATGATCCTCCTGCAGGCCGACGTCCTTGAGCTCACCGCGAACCCGGACCGCCGCGCCAACGGCTACGTCATCGAGGCGGAGCTCGAGCAGGGCTTCGGCCCGTCCGCGACGCTGCTCGTCACAGGCGGAACGCTCAAGGTCGGCGACGCGATCCTCATCGGCGAGCACTTCGGCAAGGTCCGCTCGCTCATCGACGACCATGGCCGCCGCGTGAAGGAGGCCGCTCCCTCTACGCCGATCAAGTGCACAGGCCTTTCGGGCGTTCCCGAGGCAGGCGCGGAGTTCCGCGTGATGCTCGACGAGAAGCGCGCGCGCACGCTCGCCGAGGAGACGGCGCGGCTCCGCAAGGAGCAGGAGCTCTCCCAGACGAA
>JAEEGL012506521.1_pt1 | contig 10512 bp, 9 predicted proteins | sample 9134231 | NCBI WGS metagenome assembly JAEEGL01 (sample SAMN16246548, study PRJNA631951) | gut metagenome | biome: gut microbiome; feature: rumen; material: fiber-attached | host: Bos | place: Iran: Karaj | collected 2018-10
TAGAATAAATACAATATTATGGCGGAAATACTGGGCTTGACAGTATATCATAGTTACACATAATCTCTTAAAGGTTACATCAACCACATAATTTAGGTTCTGGTGGGAGACCGTGCAGGTTCAAGTCCTGTTATCCGCAGTTTTTTTCTAATTTATGCCGTTAAGAAGCGCATCCACTTCTTCCTGTGACAGGCCGACCTTGAAATTGCTCGAGATCACCTGTGCGGCAAGCGCTTCGGGATTGGGTTCTTCCTCCGGCGGCGGTGGCGGTGCACTCTCGGTCTGCGCCGCGTTTTCAACGCCCTGCGGCAGGGCGGACGGCGTCTCAGTTCCCGGTGCAACGTACGAAACTTTGACCGGCGTCACGTCGCGCATCTCATAAAACGGATGATCCTGTGTGATAGCCCGTTCCGTGACCATATTGTATGTTCCGTATTTAAATATCTTGTCGCGTCCGACGCGGGTCAGATACAAAACTTTCTCTTCTTCGGAATCCATCTTTCCTTCTCCACTCCCCGAAATTAAATTGTACCACAATCAGAGGATTTTGGACAGAAAATCGTATACCTTATCAGTCTTCTCACCGGGATCGGTCCCGACGTCTCCAAGCACCACAAGTTTATTCGCTCCGTGATAATCGCTTCCCGCAGTGACGAAAAGTCCGAACCTGTCGGCAAGTGCGAGCACCTCATCTCTCAAAACCTTTGTAAAACCGGAATAATAGGCTTCCAGCCCCTTTATCCCATATCCTTTGAGTCGTTCGACCCGATGAGTCAATTCATCTTTTATTATGATCTCGTTGCCGCTTCCGTACGAAGGATGGGCAAGAACCGGGGTCCCGCCGGACTCGATTATAGCGCTGATAACAGTCTCAGGTCTGATATATTTGTCCGTAAAACGCTTCCGGTCAATGAGCTCTATCCCCTTTTCCTTGTCTTTTGCAAACCCGTGTTTTACCATAAGGTTTGCGATGTGCGGTTTGCCGGGATTGTTGAGCGCAAGGACCGCGTCCACATCATACTTCGGAAACTCGAAGCCAAACTCCTCTTTGAGAAAATCAAGCCTCGCCGTCACCTTTTCCATCCTGTATCCGTGGCCCATGTCAACCACGCGGTTGATCGCCTCAGCCTCAGGGTCATATCCGTAGCCGAGGATATGATATTTTCCCTCCTCGTCGCGACAGTTGAACTCAACCCCCGTAATGAAAACCGGATCATCAGCCTTCAGCACTTCCTTTATCATGTTGCACCCTTTTATCGCATCATGATCCGTCACGGAGAAAATCCCTATCCCGGCGTCCCTGACTTTTCCGATTATCTCCTGCGGAGTATCGGTTCCGTCGGACATTGTCGTATGCATATGAAGATCGATCTTTTCGTTTCCGTTCATCATCATTTTCCTCTGTCAAATGGCAAGCGTATCCACGCGCTCCAAAAGTTCGAGAAGATGCTCTGTCCAGAGCGGGACCGCATTTACATTCAGCTCCCTGCTCGATTTTTTTCCGGCCGCATTCTGTATCATACGGACATATCCCAGCACGCGTGCCCTGTCAACGACCTCATTTATCCTGTCGGGATCGTCGGTTCCGAGATATTTAACAAGTGAGCGGTTCCAGAACTTCAGTGATGTCTCATGGTCATATCCCTGAAATCTCTTTACCTGCTCGTGATCCGCCTCCGAAAAGCCCTCATACGCGTCAAACATCGAAGCCAGGTCAAACACGGGATTGCCGACGCTCAGCGTTTCCATATCGATTATCAGCACTTCATCGTTATGAACCATGATGTTTTTTGTATGAAAATCTCCGTGGATCAGACTGTCGGAATAAGGTATGGCACGTATCAGTTCCCTGACACGCTCTGTCGCATCCGGCGGCAGAACCTCCTTTGCCGTCTCACACCATGCAAGTGCCCTGTTCCTTGCATCGGGAAGTTTCCCCGCAGGAACGAGCGTCTCGTGGATGAGTTTCAAAAGCTTTACGGATTCATCGACACACCAGTCGAGCTTTTCCGGTTCGTTTGCGATTATATATGAAAAAGAAATCGGAGACAGAAGTTCAAATACCGAGCCGAACCTGTTGCCGACTTTTACGATGTCATAAGATATTGCGGTAGGGATCCCCAGAATGAGCGCCAGTTTCGCCATCTCGCGCTCGTGATTGATCTCATCAAGGGCATCGACATCGTCATATACCTTGACAACGTTGTCGCCGTCGATACGGTATATCGACCCTGTCGCACCGCGGTCGATCTCATCGCAGCCTTCGATCGAAACCTCACGATAGGATTTTTGCACATCGATAAGGCTCGTGAATCCGGTCGTTTCAAACACTTCGTAGACTTCGGGCCGTACATTGATCACGCTGATCTTTTCAAACATCTTCATCAGGCGCAGCACCACACGAAGTCCCGCGCTTGAGATGTATTCAAGCTTCTCGGCATCAAATATCACGGCGTCCGTGTAACCTTCAAGTCTGACCATCAGGTCCTTTTCAACATCAGCCGCATTGTTTCCGTCGATGCGTCCGGAAAGGGCTATGATTTTTTTCGAATTGTCTTTACTCATCATCAGGCATTTCCCTCAGTTTGAAATCTGTGTCCTCATCTATCATGTCCAGCAGGAACTTCGAGATATCCGGATCAAACTGCGTCCCGCTGCATCTGACGATCTCCTCGCGAACGGCCGACTGCTCACGCGGCAAAGAATACGAACGCTTTGATGTCATGGCATCATAACAGTCCGCAAGGCAGATGATACGCGCCTCCTCCGGGATATCCTTTCCCGACAGCCCGTCCGGATAACCTTTTCCGTCATATCTTTCGTGATGCCATCTCGCACCTTTTGACAGCCACGGAATCTCAGTTATCGTCTTCAGGATGTCCCAGCCGATCACGGTATGCTTCTTGATCTCGTTGAACTCGTCATCCGTCAGCAGCCCCACCTTGTTTATGATCCCTTCCGGAATACCGATCTTTCCTATGTCATGAAGAAGACCGAGCTCATATATCTCTTCCTGTTCACTCTCGGATCTTCCCATCCTTCGGGCGATCTCTTTTGCATACTTTGCAACTCTTTCGGAATGACCGTTTGTATAATGATCCTTGGCATCAACCGCTTTGGAGAATGCGAGCATGACCTCGTATGAAAGTTTCTCCTTGGCAAGCGCCGCAGCCTCTTTTTCGCGCGCCTCATTAAGTTCGGCCCTGGCTTTTAACAGATTCAGATAATCCGGGGTTTCGAGTGAAACAAATATAACGAGAACGCCCAGCGACGCCATGAATAGCGTTATCAGCACGTCATCGAAGAACAGCATCTGGAGCAGGAAGAAAATCCCGACCGTAACGATCGCGATGCCCAGAGAGATGACCTGCGCCTTTTTATAACGCTCGCGATGGGTGAACATGTAGATGCTGCCTATCGCAAAGAACAGGAAAGGAAAGCCGTATGCCACGGGGATAAACAATGCCTCGTGGATATAGTCGCCCTCCGGGCTGTACGTGAACACCCATCCCGTGACCGGATTGCTCAGAAGCAGCGCCAGGTTGATAAAAAGCAGCCCTCCGTTCATTATGTTACGGAGCAGCTTCGTTTCCTCCCTCATGCTCGAGTATGCATATATATAGTAGATGAAAGTGAACGCCGAAAGAGATGCCAGAGCGGAGTCGGCTATATTGAAAGCATAATGGATCGGATTGGAGACCCTGCCATGCGCACTCGTTACGATCGCCGTTGCAACATCAACGATGTCGGCGATCATAACGACAAACGCAAAACGTCGAAACGCTGTATTGACGCGCGTCATGTTCGTATACTTCAGAACAAGATACGTGTAGATGATTATATCGAGCGGAATGACCGCAACTTCAAGAAAGATATTGTAATCAAGTACCATTCTTACAGTTTAAACGAAAATCCCGCCCTTCGCAATCATTCCGTAAAGAGAGCTGTTGAATAATACCTGTCACCGCTGTCGGGAAGAAGTGCAACGATGGTCTTGCCCTTGTTCTCGGGCTTCTTTGCCAGTTCGATGGCACCGTACAGTGCTGCTCCCGATGAGATACCTACCGAGATACCTTCCTTCTTTGCAAGAAGCTTTGCGGTCTCGAACGCTTCCTTGCCGGGTGCCTTGAACACCTCATCATACACCTTTGTATTGAGGACGTCGGGAACAAATCCTGCGCCGATACCCTGGATCTTATGAGATCCGGCTCTGCCCTCCGAAAGTACAGGTGAATCCTCAGGCTCAAGTGCAACAACCTTGATCTCGGGATTTTGTTCCTTCAGATACTCACCCGTTCCGGTTACCGTTCCGCCTGTTCCTACTCCGGCGATGAAAATATCAACCTTTCCATCGGTACCTCTCCAGATCTCCGGGCCTGTTGTGGCCTTGTGGATCGCGGGATTGGCGGGATTGACGAACTGTCCGGGGATGAATCCTCCGGGTATCTCTTTTGCAAGTTCTTCAGCCTTTGCGATCGCACCCTTCATTCCCTTTGAGCCTTCTGTGAGGACGATCTCGGCACCGTAGTTCTTCAGGATGCTGCGTCTCTCAACGCTCATCGTCTCGGGCATCGTAAGTATGATGCGGTATCCCTTTGATGCTGCGATCGCTGCCAGGCCGATACCTGTGTTTCCGCTCGTAGGCTCGATGATGACCGAACCTTCCTTAAGAAGTCCTTTTTCCTCGGCATCTTCGATCATTGCCTTTGCGATACGGTCCTTAACGGATCCCGCGGGATTGAAGTACTCAAGTTTCACGAGAACCGTAGCCTCCAGGCCGAGTTCCTTTTCGATATTTGTTACCTCAACAAGAGGTGTGTTTCCGACAAGTCCCAGTGTTCCTTTATAAATGTTAGCCATGATTTTAACTCCTTTCAAATACTATATCACAAAGTTGATTTACATTTTAAACAGCCCCAAAACCTCTCTCAAGATCAGCGATGATGTCATCGATGTGCTCTGTTCCGATCGACAGTCTGATCGTGCTCTGTTCGATGCCCTGATCCTTGAGCTCCTCATCGGAAAGCTGCGAGTGAGTCGTTGATGCCGGATGGATCACGAGACTCTTAACGTCCGCAACGTTTGCGAGAAGCGAGAATATCTGAAGGTTGTCGATGAACTTCCATGCTTCGTCCTTGCCGCCCTTGATATCGAATGTGAAGATCGAACCGCCGCCGTTCGGGAAATATCTCTCATAGAGCTTATGGTCCGGATGATCGGGAAGCAAAGGATGGTTGACCTTTGTCACCTTCGGATGTTTGCTCAAAAACTCTACGACCTTCTTTGTATTTTCCGCATGTCTCTCCAGTCTGAGCGAGAGTGTCTCAACACCCTGGAGAAGAAGGAATGCATTAAAAGGTGAGATCGTGGCACCCGTGTCACGAAGAAGAATGGCACGGATATATGTTACGAATGCAGCCGGTCCGACAACATCATAGAATGATACGCCGTGGTAACTCGGGTTCGCATCCGCGATGTTCGGGTACTTGCCCGATGCCTTCCAGTTAAACTTTCCCGACTCAACTATGATACCGCCGAGTGTCGTTCCGTGTCCGCCGATGAACTTTGTTGCCGAATGAACAACTATGTCTGCGCCGTGCTCGATAGGACGGATCAGGAAAGGGGTTCCGAATGTGTTGTCCACAACAACGGGAAGTCCGTGCTTGTGAGCGATCTCTGATATCGCATCGATATCGGGAATATCACTGTTCGGATTACCCAGTGTCTCAAGATATACCGCTCTTGTGTCATCCTTGATCGCCGCCTCAACTTCGGCAAGGTTATGAGCATCAACGAATGTTGTGCTTATGCCGTACTGGGGAAGCGTGTGTGCCAGAAGGTTGTATGATCCGCCGTAGATCGTCTTCTGTGCAACGATGTGTCCGCCGTTTGCTGCAAGTGCCTCTATCGTATATGTGATGGCAGCTGCACCTGAAGCAACTGCAAGTGCTGCGCTTCCTCCTTCGAGAGCTGCCAGTCTCTTCTCGAGAACATCCTGTGTGGAGTTCGTCAGTCTTCCGTATATGTTTCCCGCATCAGCCAAACAGAAACGGTCAGCTGCATGTTTACTGTTCTTAAATACGTATGAAGTTGTCTGGTAAATGGGAACCGCTCTTGCATCCGATGCCGGGTCCGGCTGTTCCTGTCCTACATGTAACTGCAGTGTTTCAAATCTGTAATCACTCATCCTCTTGTCTCCTTTTCTGTTTTTGCTGATGTTTTCTGAGGTATGAGTGGAGTATAATACTATTCGCCTACTATGTCAATAGGTATTTTATACTTTTTATCAGATCAGGTCCGCAATCTCGTAAATAAGCCTTTCCGTGGCCTCCCATCCGAGGCACGGATCTGTGATCGACTTGCCGTATACTCCCCCGCCGGGCTCCTGGGCACCATCCTCGATATAGCTTTCTATCATGAAGCCCTTGAGGATACCCGCGATACGCTCGTCATGTCTTGCCGAATGGAGCACTTCTTTTATTATCCGTCTCTGCTCGAACGGATTCTTGTTTGAATTGCAGTGGTTCGTATCAATGATGAGTCCGGGATTGAGAAGTTCCATCTCATCGTAGCAGTCGCAAAGTCTGACAAGGTCCTCGTAATGATAATTCGGTTTCATCGAACCGTGCTGATCCGTATAACCGCGAAGTATCGCGTGGGTATGGCGGTTTCCTTCCGAATGCACCTGCCATCCGCGGTAAATGAATGTGTGCGCGTTCTGTGCGGCGCTGATCGCGTTCATCATAACGGAATAATCGCCGGAGGTGGGATTTTTCATCCCGACCGGAACACTGATGCCACTCGATGTCAGCCTGTGCTGCTGGTCTTCTACCGAACGCGCACCGACGGCAACGTAAACGAGAAGGTCATCAAGATATCCGTAGTTTTCCGTGTACAGCATCTCATCCGCACACGCAAATCCCGTTTCCATCACGGCGCGCATATGCATGTGTCTCGTCGCCTCTATACCTTTGAACAGGTTCGGCTTCTCGGTCGGATCCGGCTGATGGAGCATTCCTTTGTAACCTTCCGCGTTCGTTCTCGGTTTGTTTGTATATATTCTCGGAACGATGAATATCTTGTCTTTGACTTTTTCCTGCACCGGAACGAGACGTCCGATATAGTCCATGACCGAGTCCTCGTTGTCGGCCGAGCACGGCCCGATTATGAGGATGAGCCTTTTATCCCTTCCCTCGAATATCGACACGAGCTGAGCCTTTCTGACCTGCACGGTCTCATTCATTTTCGCTGTAAGCGGATACATCTCCTTGAGTTCTGCCGGTATTGACAGCTGCCTTTCATACACCATTCCCATGATCTTTTCTCCTCTTCTTTTTCTTTTCTTTTTTCTGTTATCGTGATACGACCGCAAATGTCGTTATGTTGTCATCCGTTTCGTTGATCTTTTCATCAAGCACCTTGAGCCCGTATATCGCGGCTGTTTCGAGGCTTGCTATGGCCGCGACCGACATGTCGGCTTTTGCAATGATCTCTTTTGCCGCGACCGCGGTGTTGACCGATTCGATGACGTTATACCCGTGCTCTCGTATGTATCCGTCGCACTGCTCGAGCGCCTTGTGCTGGCTGATCACCGTTTTGATATCACCCGGTCTGCTTCCCCGAAGCCCCAGAAGATTCTGCACGATCGGAAGCTCGTATTCCTTAGTCACGATAAGCTTCCCTTCCGAAAGCATCTCTATGACTTCCTTCACTTTGCCGGCATAACTGTTCCTTATCGGAAGAACTGCCAGGTCGCAATCGCCTTTTTCCACCGCCTCATATGCTTCCCTGAAGTTTTTGCACGCCACATGAAGCTCGTCGGGAAACAGGCGTCTTGCCGCTACGTGCGCGAACGCACCCTCCGTTCCGCTGTATGCTATCTTTCTCATAGGTTCCTTCCCACTTCGTGGGTCCCTCCTTACTGCATATAATCAAGGACGCTCGGACATCCTGAATCGACTGCGTCGATTGTCCTCGCGGTGCAGTAAGGAATCCCCCCACTTCGTGGGTCCCTCCTTACTGCATAAAAAAGCGGCCCGGTTATTTTCCGGACCGCATGTAAGTTTCGTTCATGATCATCTTCGCATCACAAATTCCCTTACACCGGCCGCGGGGTAAAGGTAAAGAAAAATACGAATGATGAGATTGTCATCTGTGATGATCTGTTCATGTTGTTCCTCAAATGATCTTGCTCAATTTTTTTTTAGAATAAACGCTTTGCGCTCTTCTGTCAATGATCTTTTTTTGTTTGTATAAAAAATCTTTTTTTGTTTGTATAAAAAATCGTATTCCTTTATACTTATGAAAGCGCCACGTTTTCTCCGGCGCTTTAACGGTTATGATTTATCAGGTAATATCGAAAGGAACCGGCAAATGGATAAGATAAAAAGTGTTGCACTCCTGGGGCTCGGCGCGATAGGCGCATTTTTTGCCGACAGCATCCTGCCGCATCTTGGCGACGATCTTCGTATCATCGCGGGCGGAAAGCGTAAGCAGCGTCTTGAATCCGAAGGCCTGATCGTCAACGGAAAGCAGGAATACTACAATGTCGTCGCTCCCGACGAGAACACGGGTTATGCCGATCTTGTCATCGTCATTCCGAAGTTCAACGATCTTCGCCGGGCACTTGATGATGTTAAACTTCAGGTCGGCCCCGAAACTCTGATCATGGTCCCTTTGAACGGAGTGGAAAGCGAGGACATCGCCGCATCCGTGTACGGTTGGGACCGTGTACTCTACTCGCTCATGCGCGTCAGCAGCGTGAAGGATAAGAATACGGTATCATTCAATCCGGAAACTTCATTCGTGGAGTTCGGCGATAAAACAAATGACCCGGAAGCTCTTTCCGAGCGTGTCCGGCTCGTGAAGGATTTCTTTGACAGCGTCGGGATAAAAAGTCAGGTAAGGCCTGACATGGTCAGGGCCATCTGGGAGAAATACGTTTGCAACGTGAGCGAAAATCAGGTCTCCGCAGTTATGAAGATACCTTTCGGTGCATGGGGTTCATCGGAAGATGCGAATGCGATGAGAGTTATGGTTGCCGCCGAGGTGATAAGCATCGCCCGAAAAAAAGGGATCATGATAGACGAGGATTATGCTGCAAACCATTTGGAATTTCTGAAAAAACTCCCGCCCGGGAACATGTCGTCGACCCTGCAGGACATCCTGGCAGGAAGGAAAACGGAAGTCGACATGTTCGGCGGAACAGTCATGCGGCTCGGCCGCGAAGCAGGTGTTCCGACACCCCTGAACGAGTTTTTGTACCACGCGATAAAACTTATGGAAAGCGAAATACCTTCTCAAGTTTCGTTATAGAAAGTATATGTATTTTTTCCCTTTTTCTTTGATTCATACATTGCTTCGTCCGTCTTTTCAAACAGCGTTGCCCTGTCTGTCGCATCCTTACCGCTTACTATCCCGATGCTGATCGAAATCGGCGGAAGTCCGTCGTCGGTATTTTCCAGTTCCTCATTTATCTGGTTGATCTTGGATTCAATAAGTCTGCGTGGAATACCGGATGAATGAACCATGAACACCACAAACTCATCTCCTCCGATACGGCATACACAGTCATCATCACGGAAAATGCTGTTAAGCACTTCAACCAGTTTGACAAGAACCTTATCTCCGATCTCATGCCCGTATGTATCATTAATGCTCTTAAAGTTATCAACATCAATAAGCATCATGTACGTTGTCTCCAGATCTATTCCCGACAGCAGGATATCATACCCCACACGGTTATATGCACCGGTCAGTTCGTCGTGAGATGCTTTGTAATTCAGATGTTCAAGACTCGATCTGTACTTCGCATACATCTTGTTATAAGCCTGTGCAAGATATTTGAACTCATTTGCTCCGACTTCAGGTATAGGGCTGTCGGATTTGATCTTGTCTACAGCCTTTAACACCGGATGAATCCCAAGAAGAGACGTCAGCCTTACCATTATCAGAATAGACACAACCTGTATCACTATGACAATACGCACAAAGTTCAGTTCACGTTTTAATACCTCAAACTCATCACCTTTTATGGCCGCCATCAGCTTATCCACTTCTTTAAGGCTTTCCCGCATATCTTTCCTGATATTTTCCTTCTGATCATAATAATCATCATTCAGCACAAGCTCCGTTGCACGCCTGATCTTGTCTTCCGGAGCAAGTGCCATGTCTTCTTCGCTGATCTCTACCGTATCCAATATTTCAGGATAATCGCTGTAACCTTTGGCATCTACGCCCAGCCTCATGGCATAATATTCCTGATCCATGAGCTTCACGGAATGAGACATTGCATCTTTGAGCTGTTCCAATGCCTTTTGTGTTTTCTCATCAACATCCATCCTGGCAATCGCTTCTTCACGTCTGTTTGATTCGAAAGCCTCCGTAAAATACTGTTCGAGGAAACGCCTGTCTCCGTTTAACGTAAAGCGCTGCACACTTTCCGTCAGATAATCGGATGCATCCATCCGTTCATGCGCCGCCTTCTGAAGTTCCGTATGTTCTTCCTCAACA
>JAEEGL012560073.1_pt1 | contig 10512 bp, 6 predicted proteins | sample 9134231 | NCBI WGS metagenome assembly JAEEGL01 (sample SAMN16246548, study PRJNA631951) | gut metagenome | biome: gut microbiome; feature: rumen; material: fiber-attached | host: Bos | place: Iran: Karaj | collected 2018-10
AGAAGATTGAAAAAAACATATTTAAAAAACATTAATACTAATGAAGTGACTGATATGAAAGATATGTTTAGTAATTGCAATGATTTAGAAGAATTAGATTTATCTTCTTTTCAAACTCAAAATGTTAAAACTATGGAAAAAATGTTTCATTATTGTACTTCATTAAAAAAAGTTAATGTTAAAAATTTTGATATAAGGAATGTTACAACAATGAATAATATGTTTAGTTATTGTGAAAATTTAACTGATTTAGATTTATCAAATTTTAAAAATGAAAATGTTGAAGATATAAGTTTTATGTTTTCAAATTGTAAAAATTTAAAAAAATTAGATTTTAGTAAATTTGAGTATCATCAGAAAATGAAAAAAAATGGCATTTTCAATGATATTGAAGGTAATTTAAAATATTTTTTAATTAACTTTAAACCATAATTTTTAAAATAATACAATGAAACATAAAATATAATATAATATTGGAAGATACTCTAAAAATTTGATTTATTTTTTTAGTTATACTTTTTAAACTTTTTATTCATTTTTTTTTAATAAAATTTTAATTATTTATATTTTATCCATTTCTTTTTTATTTGATTTATTTATTTTGTTTTATTTATCTTATAATTTTTCAGTCTCCATAATAGAATTCACATTTTTTAATGTCTTTTATTTTTCTTTATTATATAATTAAAAATTTATTGCTCTTTTTAATTTTTTTTAATTTTTTTTATTGGATATTAAAACTTCTCTAAATAGAGTATTAATAATTTATAATATATATTTTTAAATTTTTATATTGAATAAATTAAAAAAAAAAATGAATATTCAATTAAAAATAAAACAATAAATTCTTTAAACAAATAAAAACTCAAAAAAAAAAAAAGAAAAAAAATTAATATAATAAAAAACATCTCATTAATTCCATTAATCATTTTTGTTAAATATCAAAAATTTATTTATTTCTTATTATTCAACTGTAACTTAATAGATTTTTTAATTAAACAATCTTGTAATTCTTTCAACAATTTTTCATCAGAATTAGTATGTCTCAAATCTAAAACAGACAAAGTAGGATGACTTTCAGCAATTTGTTTAGTTTCTTCATTCATTGTAATTTCATTATGAGATAAATCAATTTTTTTAATACAACTATTAAACTTTAATCCCAAATTTAAATTTTTCAAAGTTTCATTTCCTAATAAATTAGTACTCATATCTAATTCTTCTAAATAATTATTTTTAGCAATCATTTTAATAATTCTTGATCCATTTAAATCATCAAATCGATTCATTGCTAATTTTAAAATTCTTAATTTTGTATTTTCTTTTAAAACTAAACCAATAGCAAAAGAAGATTCTCCTCCTATTAAATTATCAGATAAATCAATTGAAATTAAACTTCTTGTTCTTACTAAATAAGAAGCAATTTTAATCATTCCTTTTTCTGTTATTTTATTAGATGATAAATCTAATTCTCTTAAAGTTTGATTTGTAATTAAACCTGGAACTAACCATTTTATCATTTCATCATCTACTAAATTTCCAGTAAGAGTTAAAGATAAAAAATAAGATAAATCAGTAATTAAAATACAAAATTTTTTTAAATCAGGAATACGAATTCCAAATTGTGAATATTCATCACCAATTGGTTGTAATTTTTTAGTAAAAATTTCTTCATTTGGATTTTTATCATCTCTTAAAATAGGAGAATATTTAATATTTAAAGAAGTTAAATTTAAAAAATATTGTGGAATAAAACTAATATCAAAACTACATGAAAAAGTAGGAATATCTAAATTAAAAATATGATATTTTACTAAATCACAAACTCTTCTTAATTCTTCCATAATTTTTTCTCCTTCAGATACACGATAATTAGTAATTAAATTCTTAACATAATTTTCAGCATAACATTGCTTCCAAGAATTTCCATTTTGAGCACAAGTTTCACTTTTATATTTATCTTTACATACTCTTTCCCAATATGGTTCATAATCAATTATTGGAAAAATATCACCTATATCATAATCTACTGACATTATTTCATATACTTTTATTTTGTATTTGTAATCTAATCCATCTAATGTTTTGTATAATAAATAGTTTTTTGCTACTGTTTTTAATGCTATTTCTGAAAGATCTTTTAATTCTGGTTTATGTACTATTTTTTGCTTTAATTCACGTGCTTTTGTTATTCTTGCTGCTAACATTTTTTTGTTTTAAGTTTTATTTTAAATGAATTATTTGTTTTATTAATTGTTTTTTTTATTATTTTTTAACATTAATTATTTTTTTTAAATTTATTTTGTTTTTAAAATTTTTTTGGTTTATAAAATTGTTTTAAAAATTATAAAAAAATAGGAATATTATATAATTATTTAATTAGCAAAAAAACAAAAAAACAAATTATTTATGTTTAATCAAAAATACATTATTCAAAAACCAATATTCATAGTATCAAATTGGAATTGTAATTGGCCAATATTAATATTATTTTGAGCCTGATATTTAATTCTCCTATAAATCATATGTTTAGAACTTAATCCAAACTTATTATAATTGCCCATTAATTTTATATTATTAAAATGTCCTCCATTATTAATAATATTAAAGCAATTTTCACAAATATCTATTGGTAACATTGGAGAAATTTTACTTAAATGATTAATATGAGTTAAATTCAAATAATATTCGTTTTGTAAGGTTTGATTACAAATTTTGCAAGTTTCACCTAAAAAAGGATCAATCAGAGAATTATATCTTGAATTTGAATTATACAATTCAGATATTATTTCATCTTCATAATATTCACTTTTAAAATAAGTTAAATAAACTTGATTTCCTGATTTTTTTTCACATTTTAAACAATATGCATTTTCTTCTTCTTGATCATAATAAAATGGAGAATTTTTTTCTATTTCTTTTTTACATATATAACATTCGTAATTTATATCAATTTCTTCACAAGGAAGTGGCACAATTAAAATTGTTATTCCATATTCTTTTAATTTTTTGATTTTTTCTTTAAATTCTGGATTTTTTAAAATTAAATTTTTATGTTTTTCTTTTATTAAAATTTTTAATCTTAAATTATTTATAAATGGTTCATTATTACATTGATTGTTAATATATGAATCACATTTACAATGTGAAAAACTTACATATGGTCTATATAATAAATTGTTTTTTAAAATTTTTTCTAAAATATTTTCAATATCATCAACAATTGGTTTAATTTCACTTGTATAATCATCATTTGAAATTGGATAATGTTTTAAATATTTAATATCTTCACCATCACTAATACTAATAATACTAGCTTTTAAATTTATATCATCACATATTCCATGATATTTAATTTTATTTTCATTATCTAATAAAAATACTTTTAATTGACTATCAGCACTTTCAATTCCATTATTTTGATAATATAAAGGAAATAAACAATTAGAGGAACAAATAAATAAAGGAAAATTTTGATTAAATATTTCTTCATCTCTTATTTCATTAAATTCTCTTTCAAAAGGATATAATTCACCTCTATAAATTAAATATATATTCAAAGAATTTTTAATTCCATTTATTTTTTTATATATTTGATTTAATCTGTATATCATTTCCATTTTAGCAAAATAATCTTTTGAACTTAATGAAAATACAATAATTAAACTTGGATTATTATTATCTTCATTTATTTTAACATTTATTTGTCCTTTAGTTTGAGAATCATATAAAGATATTTCTTTAGGAAAATATTCTCCTAATTTAATAATACAAGATAAATAATCTAAATTTTTTGCAAAAGGAAATTGCATTAATTCCGATTGTCCTTGTGAAATTGAATAATGATGTCTATCTAAAAAATTTTTATATGATAAGAATGTTTCTACTTTAAAATCTTTATTCTTTAAAATATCAAATTTTTGTTCATAATCATTATTTGGATTTATTCTCATATATAAAGAATTTGTTTCAAATTTTGATATATAATTTATATCTTTTAATTTCTTTTCTTTAAATAATTGTCCTAATAATTTTGATATCATATCTGTTTTTTTATTATATGATATTTTAAAATGTTTTGGGTTTTCTCTTTTAATATATATGAAATTTTCTTCTAATTCTTTATATAAATATTCGAAATTATCATTAGCTTTAATTTCTCCTGATAATGTTTCATAAAATGTTTTTGAATTAATAATTGTTCCATCCGATTTATCATAAGAATATATTTTTGTTTTTTTTAAAAATAAATTACATTTAATTGGATATTTTTGTAATTCTTGTAAAGATGAATTTTCTTCTGAAACAAATTGACAAATATTCTTTTTATATTTTTCATAATCGTTTTTATTAATTTTATCAATTTGTGTAACTAAATTAAAAGTAAAATCTTTTGGAGTTAAAATATCTCTAACAATTTTATTTTTATCAATTACAATAACTTTACAAATTATTTTTCTTTCATTATCATTAGTTATATAATTAAATCTTTTATTTAAATCATCTTTTCCTAAAATATATATTTCTAAATTATTATCATCTAATCCATTTTTTAAAGCCAAATCCCAAACAAAGGTAGAATTCATAGGACTATCTAAAATAGGTCCATAAATAGGAAAAAAGGTAAAATTAATATTATTTTCTTTTTGATAATTGATAATTTCTTTAAATAAAATCATAGAATCATTATCATTAAAATCAAAAATTAAAATAATAATATTATCTTTTATTTGGTCAATTGAAAATAAAAAATGTTCTATATTTTGTTTTTCTTCTTTTAGTGATAATTTTATCATTTTAATTTCAGAAGTAAATGGTTCATATTCATTTATAGAATTATTATTAAAATCAAAATTAATATATTTTTCTAATAATTCATTTGAAGTAATAATTTTTAATAAATTTTTTCTTAATCCATTATAAGGTTTCCTTGCCCAATTAACTTGATTTGAATTTTTAATTTGATGAATTAGGAATTTTTGACTTAAATTATATTTAGAAAAATCATTTTTTGTAATAGTAATTATTGAAGTAATCGCAATATCTATATCATTAACTTTAGAATCTTCAATTGATTCTTTATATTTTAAAAATAAAAATCTTTTTGCATCTTTCCATAAAGGATCTTTTTTTATTTCAATGTTTATTATTACATTGTTTATTTTTTTTTTATTTGATTTCAACATTATTTTTTTCACTTCAATATCTTCTTCTTCTTCATCTTCTTCTTCTTCTTCTTCTTCTTCATTTTCTTTATTTTCTTCATTTTCTTCTTCTTCTTCATCTATTTGTTTTTTCTTTTTTTTTACTCCTTTTTTTTTTGATATTGTTTTATTTCTTTTTTTAATTCTTTTATTTGAATATTCATCTTCCTCTTCTTCTTTATTTATTTTTTTTCTTGATTTCCATTTTTTTTTTTTAAAATTTTCTTCTTCTTCAAAATCATTATTTCCATTTTCTCTATTGTAATCATTATCATCAATATTATTATAACTAGTTTTTAATTTTGGCATATTTTTTTTTTCATTAAAATCTAATTCATCATCATTATTTAAATTTTTTTTTTTTATTGATTTTAATTTTTTTGTATTATCATTTATTTTTTTTTCAAAATTTTCTATCTTTATATTTTCTTTATATGTTATTGAATTCTTATAATCATTATATTCTTGTTTTTTATCTGTATTAATAATATTATCTTCATTTTCATAAGGAATATTTATTTTTGATTGTTTTTTATAAAGTATTTCATAACTTTTTTTTCCTTTTAAATTTTGTTTTTTTTCTTCTTCATATTTTGTTCTTTCTCTATTTTCATTATTTATTATTGTATCATTTATTTCTACAACTTTTATTGGTTCTTCTGATGAACCTGAACAACCCATTTTTATTAATATTGTTGAATTATTTTTAAAACTGTTAAATATATATATATATTAAAAATATTAATAAATTATTTCCTAATTAAAAAGAATAAAAAATGATTATTTTTAATATGCTTTCATTTATATTTTTTATTGTTTAAAGTTAAAAATATTTTTTTAATTTCTTATATTTACTTTATAAAAAGACTAATCCTCTTTTTCTTTTTCTTTTAATTTGTCTTTTTCATTTATTTTTTTTTCAAAAGAAGAATTCATTTCTTCAGTAAATTTTTTCAAAGATTTTATATTTTTTTCATTTAAAATATGTTGATTAGCAAAATTTTTAAAATTATCAGCATACATATCAACACTATCTTCAAAGGAATTAAAAATTTTTTTAACAAATAAATGATAAACAATAGTACATCCATTACTTCCTGGCATAAATAACCAAATTAAAAACATAATTTTCATTAAAAAATAATAAGGAAATATTTTAACAATAATAATATTAAAAAAATCAATAATAATAAAAACTCCAAAAACAATCCAATAAGTTAACCATTTTTTTATATCATTTTTATTTTTTGATTCTATGGCTTTAATTGTCCAAAATGAAGGATAAACTGTTCCTACTAAATTTGTGATTAAATTTTCAAAAATATTAAAATATACAAAAATTACTGCTCCTATTAAAACTATTATTACATATATTCCTTTTATTCCAGTTTTTTCTTTTATTAAATTCATTTGTTCATTCCATTTATCAACTATACTTATTAATTTTTTTTTTCTTTCTCTTTTCATTTTTTTTTTTGATTATATATTTTTTTATTTTTTGGATAATTAAATATTTATTTTTTATAATGTTCTTTAACATAAAAACTTAAATATAAATACTATTTATATGATAAACTAAAATAAATTTATATTATATAATTTTTTTAATTTTTCTTTTCTTAAAAATCTGAAGCACAAGGAATAATTACATTAACATTTCCATTAGTATAACTATTAATTCCACTTCTTGTTATAGTAGAATTATTTTTAATTAAATTTCTAACTTGTTTATCATAATTATAATCTTTTCCATAAAATTTTCTATCTTTTTCATTTTGAGGAATAATCTATTTAAAAATATAAAATAAATATTATACAACTTTTTTAAAATTATAAGCCCCATTTCCCATTGTAAATTCTTTATCTTTATCATATCTAAAACAATGACAATTTCCTGAAGTTCCCATTTATTTTTATTTATTAAAATATAAAACTAATTTTTTTAATTATTATATTATCTTATATTTATGTTTTATTTTAAATAATTGTATTTTCAAATTCTTTATATACTTTCATTGAATTTTCATAAATAATTTTCCTAAATTCTTCTTCATTAATTCCTTTTAATTCACTTAATTTTTTATTTAAAAAAATAATACTTTCAGGAGAATTTAATTTCTTATCTTCATCATAAAAACTTTTATAATCATCTTCATTATCATAAACTAATTTATTAAACATAGAAGGAGAATCAGATTCAAATAATATTTTATCATTTGGTAAATTTTGTAACATTTCATAATTTTTCTCAATAAAACAACCTGAAGAAATTGAAAAATAACAATTTAATTTATTAAATTTTTCAATATGTTTTAATTTTCCTTGAAAAGAATGTAAAATAATCTTATTATTATTAACTAAATTATCAATTTTATTAGTTGATAATATTTTAAATAATTTATCCCATTCATAAACACAATGAATATGACAAAGAAAATTATTTTCATTTGCAAATATTAATTGTTTAGTAAATATTTCAATTTGAAAATTTAAAGGAAATTTTTTTTTTATTTTTCCTCCATCAATTCCAATTTCTCCAATAAAAAATTTTATTTTTTTATCTATTAAATTACCTTTAATATAGCTTTTAAATTCATCTAACCAATTATTTTGATTATTTAAAGGATAATCTAAATACCAAGGATGATATCCTAATCCAGCAATTATTTTATATTTGTTATTTGTATATTTTTGAGATATTATAATATTTTTTTCAAAATCTTCTTTTGATGTTGCATTTGTGTAAAAAATATTTAAGTTTTTTGCATTACATTGTTCTAATATTTTTTTTAATTCTTCTTGTGTATAATCTTGTAAATGACAATGTGAATCAAATTGAATTTATTGTTTTTTCCATTTACTTTTAATTTGAATTTTTTTTAATTTTAATTTCCATAAAATTAATATTATTGAATATAAAATATTATTCTAAGTCATAATTAAAATAAACATAAAAATTTTTTGAATAAATTTTGATGACATATAAAAAATAAGTAAATTAGGTACAAATTAATTAAAAATAATGTTTTCATTTTAATATTGATTATAATTCAAATTATAATAAAAGAATACTTTATTAAAATTACTTTTCATTAATTAATATAAGTAGAAGATAAATTGATTTAACTTTTTAAATTTTTTAAAAGAAAATAAATAATATTATTAATTTATAATAATATGAAAAGTATTTCATGTCAAAGAAAAAATATATAAAATATAAAATGTATTCAAATATATTGAAAATTTAATTTAAGAAATATAATTATATGAATTAAATAATTTTTTTAAAATGGACAATATACACAAAATATTTTTATTTTTTTTATGTTCAAATTTTATTTATCATTTATAATTTATCTATATTAATACAAGATAAAGAAAATTCAATATTAATTTGTGAATTATTAATATTGTTTAACGTATTTCTTAAGTTATCAAATTTATCACTTTTATCTTCTTTTATTTCAAATTTTTTTTCAATAAATGAAATATTTGATTTATTATTTAATATTCTTTTTTGTATAAAATCTTGTGTTGATTTTAATGAATTAATTTTTTTTTCAATTACTTCTTTATGATAAATTTCTAATTCATTATATATTAATTCAATTTTTTGTAAATAAAGAATTATTATATTATCATATATCATTGTATCTTCTTCTTTATTTGAAAATTTTTTTAAACAAGATAAATAATTTAATAAATTATTTATGTTATTCTTCAAAGATTTTATTTCTCTAGTTCTATTCTTTTGATTAATTAATATTAAATTTTTTGAATTGATATCTTTTTCGAATTCTTCAATTGTAAATATTATTTTTTTAATTTGAATAATGATTTTTAAACCAATTTCAGATTTTTTGTTAAATCTATTTTGTTCAAGTAATGATATAATTTTATTATTATCATAATATATAATATCATTTTTTTCTTCTTTTAAATCTTTAATATAATTAATTTTTGAGAAAATATTATTTATTAAAAAATATCTTATTATTCTAATGATTGATAGAAAATTTTTTGAAAATTTATCTTTGTTAAGAAATTTAATAATATTTTCATTTTTCAAATATTGATTTAATTGAATTCCAATATTATTATTTATTTTTATTAATTCATTTATTTTATTTATATGATTATTAAATTCATCACTTCTTAAAACAATTGAATTTAATTTTTTAATATATTTTCCAATATTATTTTCCAAAGAATTCTTTTTATTTAAATATTCATCCATTTTTTAATTTTAAATTTAATTAATAAAAAAAATATTAATGAAAATTTATTATTTATACTAATATATACATTTGATTCAAATAATTTATACTAACTGAATTATATTCTTTTTTATTGTTTTATTTTTTCAAATTTTTTTCATCCTCAAAATAATCATCAACAACTATTTTAATATTATTTTCTTTAATTAAATTTTCATCATCATTAACTTCAACATTTTTAAATTTAAATTCAATAAAACCAAAAGGTTCATTTTTATAATATTGATTTTTTTCTTCAATAATATTTTGTTCTTCAATATAAATTTTTAAAGATTCAATATCATCAAAATTTGTATTTTTAATTTTATTTTTTTCTTCTTCTTTTCCTTTATTAATATCCTTTTTATTTGTTTCATCTTCTTCTTCCTCACTTAATTCTTCAGATTCCTCAATTTCTTCTTTTGTATTAAGTCTTTCTTCATTATATTTGATAATAGAATATGAAATTACAATAATATTTAATTTATGTTTTTTATTTTTTTGATTTGAAATTTCTATCTTTTTATTTTTTTCATCTATTAAAGCATTTTCTAAAAATAATCCATCAACAAATATAGCTTCATTATTATGACTTGTTATAATATTGTTTTTACCTTTTTCATCATCATTTAATTCTTTTGAATTTGAATATTTTGTAAGATTGAATTTTAATTTTATCATTTCTGGAGTAATTTTACTATAATTGTTTTCACCAAAATATTTTTTACTAAACATATTTTTTAAACAATGTTTAAAAAGAGATAAATTAGTAAAAATATTTAATGGAATTACTTCTAAAGAACCTTTTTTAATCCAAGTTCTTATTATTTCAATTCTATTATTTAAAATATGATAAAAATCATCTAATTTGACTTTTACATTTTTAAAAGAAAAAATGTTTAATTGATGAGGAATATAATCTTCATTTATTTGTTTAAAAAAATCATAATAATATTCATTATAGTGTAAATTACCATTTGTCATATTTAACATTATTAAAATCTCATTATCTAAAAATGATAAATAATTATTATAATATTTTATTTCAAAAA
>JAEEGL013093214.1_pt1 | contig 10512 bp, 10 predicted proteins | sample 9134231 | NCBI WGS metagenome assembly JAEEGL01 (sample SAMN16246548, study PRJNA631951) | gut metagenome | biome: gut microbiome; feature: rumen; material: fiber-attached | host: Bos | place: Iran: Karaj | collected 2018-10
ACGCGGGTCGTCTTGCCGGCGATGCGGAAGATCTCGCGCGCGAACTCGTCCCAGCTCGTGGAGCCTTCGCAGGTCGCATGGAAAAGTCCGTAGTTTTCGGTCGGCAGCAGGGCTTCGATCGCTTTTGCAAGTTCGGTGGTGCAGGTAGGAGAGCCAAACTGATCACAGACAACCGTGATTTCTTCAAAACGTTCCGAGAGGCCGAGCATGGTCCGTACAAAATTTTTGCCCTCTCCGTACAGCCAGGCGGTGCGCAGGATGAAGTAGCGGTCCGCGAACTGCCGCACGAATTCCTCGCCGGCCAGCTTCGTGATGCCGTAGACGCTGCGCGGTCCTACCGGATCGAACTCTGTCAGCGGCTTTTCGCTCTCACCCGGGAAGACGTAGTCCGTCGAAATGTGAACCAGCTTCGCACCGGTCTCGCGCGCGGCGATGGCGAGGTTGCGCGGTCCCAGCGCATTGATTTTATAATTCAGATCCAGGTGCTCCTCTGCGGCGTCCACAGCCGTGTAGGCGGCACAGTTGATGATCGCATCCGGCTTTATTTCCCGCACCAGCTTAGTGACATCCGCAACATTTGTGATATCCAGGAAGGAATCGACCCTGGTAAAGCCCGGATCCGAGACATCCGTATTAAACAGGCGGACATCCTCCTTCTCTCCGAACAGTTTATTGACGGCAATTCCAAGCTGGCCGTTGCAGCCGGTGACCATAATTGTTTTCATTTTGTCGCTCCTTTGAGGCTTATTCCGTTACCGACGGAGTGTAGGTCTCTTTTTCGTTCTTTCCGTTAAAAAGCCCCGGCGCTCCAGCCGGGGCTGTCAGGTGCTTATTCGGGATTAAACTCATCCTTGCCGACACTGCAGAGCGGGCAGACCCAGTCCTCCGGGACATCTTCCCACTTTGTTCCTGCCGCTACTCCGTTGTCCGGATCGCCGACAGCTTCATCATAGACATAACCACAGACACTGCATACATACTTTTTCATAAAAATACAGCTCCTTTCGTTGGTCTTTTCCGGGATCTCCCGGAAGGTATTCAGCAGATGCTGATAAAGGTATTATATCGGGAAAGCCGATTATTGACAATCAAAAGACAGCGTAGCATAATAAAACCTGTCTCCATCGGACGGATCAGTCCGATGCAACATTTCCCTTCATAAAAACAGAAATACAGATTTACCATTTCGCACACACCGGTGGTTTATGCCCTGCCGGGGGTGCCTTTTTTATTCCCTTTTTTACGTTTGTTTTTGTGGCTTTTTTACATTTTACAGGAGAAGCAGACTATGACAAAGACGATTGCAATCTGCGATCAGGATCATGAGTACGCAAGACACCTTGCCATGCATATGCTCCGGGAGGAGCGGGTTCCGTATGAGCCGAGACTTTACCGGTCAGTCGAGGAACTGCAGCAGAGGCAGAGCCCCGAGGACACGATCCTGCTGATGATAGACGCCGCCCAGGCCGCCCGGATTCCGGCGCAGAGCGGTTTTGGCAAAAAACTGATTCTGGTGGGGGATTCGCCGCCGGACTCTCTGAAAGAGCACGCACTCAGCAAATACACACCGATGCGCATCGCGATGCAGCAGATCCGGGAGGAGCTGCAGGATGCGGACAAAAGCCTGCCGGGCCGGATCCGGATGTCAGACCACATGAAGGTTATCGGCATTTTCTCTCCCGGAACCGGCCTGTGCCGGACACCGTTCTCCCTGACGCTGATCCAGCTTCTGGCTGAGCAGGGAAGGACGCTGTATCTGAATTTCGAGAGCTTCTCCGGGCTGAATGCGCTGGTCCGGCCGGCTTTTGACAGCTCATTGGAAGAAGTGCTGTTTCTGCTGCCGGATCAGGCGGACAAGCTTTCCTCCAAGCTGGCGATGATTACCCGCCCGGTTGGCGGGGCGGATGCGGCGCCGCCGGTGCGCAATTATGAAAGCCTGCGGGAAATCAGAGAGGAGGAGTGGCTTTCCCTGATTGATGCAGCCGTGAAGTGGACGGATTACCGCTTCCTGGTGCTGGACCTGGAGAGTCTGCAGGGCCTGACGCAGATCCTGAAAAAATGCGATCTGATCTATGTTTTGCAGCAGGAGCAGGATCTGTTCAGTGAGCCGAAAATGGAGGAATTTGAGCAGGCGCTCAGGGAGCGGGACTGTCAGGAGCTGCTGCTCAGAACCAGGGTCTGGAAAGTACCGCCTCTGCAGGGCAGTGTGGGAGAGGATCTGCGCGGTCTGCTCAGGCAGCCGTACGCGGGACTGATGCGGGAACAGGTGAAGAAGGATGCACAGGAGTTACGAAGAGATACGGGAGACCGTACATGAACGGATTCTGTCCGGAATTGATTATTCCGTCGAGCTTGCCGACGAGGAAATTCTGCGTCTGATCGATGAGGAAACCATGCGGTGCGCGGAGGAGGAGCAGCTGACATTAAGCCAGATGCGGACGCTCCGTCAGGAGGTTTTCTATTCCATCCGGAAGCTGGATGTGCTGCAGGAGCTGGTGGATGATCCGGGCATCACGGAAATCATGATCAACGGAACGGAAAATATTTTTATTGAACGGAACGGTAAGACAACCCGCTACGCAAGACGATTTACCTCGAGACAGAAGCTGGAGGATGTGATCCAGCAGGTGGTCGCCGGCTGTAATCGTGTGGTCAATGAGTCATCGCCGATTGTCGACGCCCGGCTGGAAAACGGGGCGCGGGTCAATGTCGTGATGGCCCCGGTCGCGCTGAACGGCCCGATTGTCACTATAAGACGCTTTCCGGACAAGCCGATCGGGATGAACGATCTGATCCGGTTCGGTTCTTTATCGGAAGAAATTGCGTCGTTTCTGAAAAAACTGGTCGCGGCCGGCTACAACATTTTCATCAGCGGGGGCACCGGCTCCGGGAAGACGACTTTTCTGAACGCGCTTTCCGATTTTATTCCGGAGGATGAGCGGATTATAACGATCGAGGACAACGCGGAGCTGCAGATCCTGCACATTCCGAACCTGGTGCGGCTGGAGGCCCGCAACGCCAATATCGAAGGGTGTGTTCCGATCAGCATCCGGGATCTGATCCGCTCTTCCCTGCGAATGCGGCCGGACCGGATTATCGTCGGGGAGGTGCGGGGCGCCGAGGCAATTGACATGATTCAGGCAATGAACACCGGACATGACGGCTCCATGTCCACAGGTCACGCCAACAGCGCAGCGGATATGCTCTCGCGTCTGGAGACGATGATTCTGATGGGAATGGATCTGCCGGTTCCGGCAATCCGGGGTCAGCTGTCCTCGGGCATTGACCTGATTATTCATCTGGGGAGGCTGCGGGACGGAAGCCGCAAGCTGCTGGAGCTGTCGGAAGTCCGCGGCATGGAGGACGGCCGGATCCGGCTGTGCAGTCTGTGCAGCTTTGAAGAGACAGAGGAGAGACATGGGAAAATCATCGGTACGTGGAAATTTAAGGAAAAACTTCAGAATCAGGAAAAGCTTCTTCGCGCAGGAATCACGCTCTGAGCGGGCGGCGATGCTGCTGGAGGCAGCCGCGGCGGTGCTGTTTCTTGCCTTCTTTTTCTATCACACACCGGCGGCAGCACTGTTTCTGTCCCCGCTTGCCGTTCCGGTCATGAAGCGGCGCGCCGGGAAATTGGAGAGCAGAAAGAAAGCGGAGATGAGCACACAGTTCAAAGAAGCCGTCAGCAGTGTGCTGATGGCGCTGCGGGCAGGCTATTCCGCCGAAAATGCTTTCCGCGAGGCCTGCCGCGAGATGGAGTTTCTGTTCGGTGAGGACAGCGGAATCTGCAGGGAGCTGTATCGGATTGACCGCGGACTGGACAACCATATTCCGCTGGAGAAGCTGCTGCAGGAATTCGCAGACCGGTGCGGCGTGGATGAAATCCTGGAATTCGCTGAGGTGTTTTCCATTGCAAAGCGCAGCGGCGGAAACATGAGTGAAATTCTGGCCCGGACCATATCGATGATCCAGAGCCGGATCGACGTGGAGGCGGAAATCCGGGTCATGCTGAGCGAAAAGGTGCTGGAGCAGCGGATTATGAACGCCGTGCCCTTCCTCATCATTTTCTATATCAGCGCCAGTTCAAAGGGATTTTTCAATGTTCTTTACGGAAACCTGACGGGCGTGCTCGTCATGAGCGCCTGTCTTGCGGTCTATCTGTTTGCATTCGGCCTGTCCGAGCGGATTATGGCCATCCGGATTTAGCGGCGAAAGGAGGAGGCAATGGATACAGAGTGGATTCCTGCCGTGATCTACGGCTTTGGTCTGATCGGATTCGGCGTTCTGCTCGCCGTCTCCCGGCACGAAGAGGTGACGGAGGATCCGGGCGGTGAGGAGGAAAAGCTGCAGGCACTGTTTCTCCCTTTCCGGAGAGCCGCGCGCTTCCTGAAGAAAAAGAAGCGATACGGGGCAGTGCCGGGCGCCGGCGCCATTCAGAACGACCTGATGCTGCTGGATCCGTCCAAGCAGGTGCGGCAGCGGGAGCAGCATTATCATCTGGCAAAACTGGGCAATCTTCTGTTTTTTCTTTTTCTCGCACTGCTGTGCGCCTTTCTGTCCTGTGTGAGTACGCTGACCACACAGGTGATTCTGGACGGCCGGAGAATCCTTCGGAGTTCCTACGGCGGAGAGGCGATTGAGCTGACGGCAGATGCACAGATTGAAGGAGAAGAGAAGGATGCGTCGGCAGGGGTATACACGCTCAGAGTGGAACCGCGGGAATATACGCAGGAACAGTGCGAAAAGCTGGCAGAGCAGGCTTTTGCAGTATTGGAGGGAAGAATCGCCGCGGACAATCCGGATTTTGACCATGTGCGCAGCCCGCTGGATCTGCCGGACCGCCTGGAGGGCTTTCCCTTCCGGATCCGGTGGAAGAGCAGCAGTGAATATCTCGGGACGGACGGCAGCGTGCACACGGAGACCTTTCAGGAAAATGAGCGCGAAGAGGCGGAGCTGACAGCCATTCTGACAGTCGGAACCTTCCGGAGCGAGAGAAGTTATCTTCTGTGCCTGTATCCGCCGGCGTATACGGATGAAGAAAAGCGGGAGCGGGCGCTGTCGCAGGAACTGCTGGAAAAAGAGGCAGCGACGCGGCAGAGCGGCGAGTTTGTCCTGCCGGATCAATTCGGCGGTCTTTCGCTTCGCTGGAAAGAAAAAAAGAGCGACAGCAGTGTGCTTCTGCTGATCGGCATCGCAGCAGCCGGGTTCTTAAGCTACGCGCTCAGCGATTATGAGCTGCATAAGAAGGTTGAGAACAGAGGGCGCGAAATGAAAATTGACTACCCGACCCTGGTCAGCAAGTTTGTGCTGTTCCTGGGCGCGGGCCTCAGCGTGCGGAATGTTTTCCGCAAGCTCGGGGAGGATTATCTGAAACAGCGCGGGGAAGGAGGTGAGAAGAGATATGTCTATGAGGAGATTCTGCTTGTCTGCCATGAACTGGACAGCGGGATTTCGGAGGCGTCCGCGTACGCCCACTTCGGGGCGAGGTGCCGCAGCCGGCAGTATACCAAGTTCTGCTCGCTGCTGTCACAAAATCTGAAGAAGGGCAACGCAGCGCTTCTGACCGCGCTCCAGGAGGAAGCGGAATCTGCCATGGACGAGCGCAAAAATACAGCCCGCCAGCTGGGGGAGGAGGCGGGGACAAAGCTGCTGTTCCCGATGATCCTGATGCTGGTGATTACGATGGTGATGATTCTGATTCCGGCTTTTTCCAGCTTTTCTTTTTAGAAGAAGGCGGGCCGGAATCGCACGAAACGGAAAGGAGAGCGCCTGCCGGCGCGGAAAAAGAAATGTTATTCAGAGCAAAATTACGACAGAAGTGTTCAGAGCTGCTCCGGGACGAGAGCGGACTCGGGACGGTGGAAATCATTCTGATTATGGTGGTGCTGATCGGGCTGGTCATCATCTTCAAGACACAGCTCAACTCACTGGTAGGGACGGTTTTCAACCGCATCACGGAGCAGAGCAACACAATTCTGGCGGATTAGAGAATGAAAACGGAAAGAAGGAGACACTCATCGGTATGCGGATATCTCACGGTCTATCTGGCGCTGTCCCTCGGCGTCCTGCTGCCGCTCTATTTTGCGCTGATGCAGGGAGCCAGGGAGAATGCCGTCCGGTTCCGGACAGTCTGTGCCGCGGATATCGCGGGAAATTCGGTGCTGGGCGAATATCACAGAGAGCTGCAGAGGCAGTATGATCTGTTCTTTATTGATACTTCCTACGGGACCGGCGCGCCGGCCCTGGCGAATACAGCCCGGCATCTGAAGGACTATATGAACCGGAATTATGAGATGACGGGACTGATCGGCGTGACGAAAAGGAGGGATTTTACGGCCATCACGGCCGACACGCCGGCGGTTTTGCAGGCCCGCTATATCACGGACAGTGATTTCCGGCCGGTCAGGCAGCAGATTTATGCCTACATGGCAGCCGATCCGGTGGAGGATGTGATTGCGGGTGCGCTGGCTGACATTGATCAGTTTCAGGGATTTTCTCTGGAATCCGGGGAGTGGCAGAGCCGGCGGGATGAGAGCGAGCGGGCGCTGGAGGAGGCAAGGCGCGGACAGGCGGAGCTCAGGGATGAAAACGGGGAGGAAGTGCCCATCGAAAATCCCGGCGATGCCGTCATCGACTTCCGCGGCACGCCGATTCTGAACCAGGTGATCACGAATCTCGATATGGTTTCACAGGAAAGCATCGACCTGTCACAGGTCTTTTCGCACAGGGGCGCTGCTTTTTCGGGAAGCTGGGAACCGGAGAACACGCATGATTACCCGGAAGCGGACGCGCTGGTCTGCGATGAGTACATCCTGGAAAAGTGCGGCAATTACCGGGAGACAATGAAGAAAAGCAAACTCAAATACCAGGTGGAGTATATCCTGGCGGGAAAAGCGGAGGATGAACAGAATCTGGAGGCCATTGCCCGCAGGCTGATCATCATCCGGGAGGCGGCAAACTGTATGTATCTGTTTTCGGATGAGGGAAAAGTGCAGGAGGCGCGCATCCTTTCGCTCGCCCTGGCCTGCTGTCTTCTGAATCCGGAACTGGAACAGGTGATTACGCCGGTGGTCCTGTTTGCCTGGGCCTATCTGGAATCTGTACAGGATGTGAAAAGTCTGATGGCGGGCGGCCATGTGCCGCTGCTGAAGGATGCCTCCTCCTGGAAGATTCCGCTGCTGAGTATTCTTGTGCCGACGATTGCAACCCGGGCCGATTCCGGCGGGAGCGGTCTTGGCTATCAGGATTATCTGCGGATTTTCCTGTTCCTGGAGGGGCGGGACGTGAAAACCCGGCGGCTGCTGGACATCATGGAGACCGACATCCGCAAAACGGCGGGCAACCGGCTTTTCATGATTGACGGGTGTATTGATGCCTTTACCATGCAGGCTGATGTCCGGGACACTTCCGGCTACACATATACGGTTGAGGAAGAGTTCGGATATAACTGACCGGCCCGGCCATGCCGCACATTGAGGAAACAGAAGGAGTAAGTATGAGAGAGCAAAAGGCGGTGGAGATGCCCTTTTCATTTCGCGGAAGATTCTGCGGAAGGTTGAAACTGATCCGAAGCATTATAAAAAGAAGATACAGGCCTCTCCGGGCAGCGGTCGGTTGCAAAAGGGCGTCTTCACCGCCTTTTGCCTCAGGAGGGATGACGATTGAGGCTGCGCTGGCGGTGCCTTTGTTCCTGTTCTTTTTCGCAAATCTGCTGACGGCGTTTGATATGCTGCGGCTCTCCGGAAACATGACGGCAGCGCTGCACCAGACCGGCAGCAGGCTGTCGGAATATGCCTATTTTTACCGGTACGGGCTGTCGGATGTCATCGATCTGCAGCAGCACAATGACCAGCAGGAAGGAAATATGGACAATGCACTGAGCGGCATTCCTGGCTTCGCCGTCTCGGTCACGCTCTCGGAGACTTTTGTCCGGAGCAGTGTGGAGGACATGCTGGGCAGAGATTATCTCGATCACACCTGTCTGGAAGGAGGAGGCGGCGCCATTTCCTATCTGCGCTCCAACATCATGGCGGACGGGGACATCATCGACCTGGTGGCCGATTACCGGATCCGGCCTTTTATGCCGCTGCCTGATTTTGACGGATTTCCCATGCAGAGCCGCTTCTACGGCCATGCTTTTGTGGGCTATGCGCTGAGCGGCGAAGCGGAGGATGACAGCGCGGGGCAGGATGTCTATGTGTTCATAACGCCGACCGGGCATGTCTATCATATGAACAGAGAATGTACTTATCTGCAGCCGTCCATCACGCCGATTCCGGCGGGTGACCTGAAAGGTGCCCGGAACAACAGCGGCGGAAAGTACTATCCCTGCGAGGTCTGCCGCCCCTCCGGCCAGGGGCTGATGTTTATTACGCGTGAGGGCAACAGATTTCATAACAGTGCCACATGCCCTGCGCTGAAGCGGACAGTTTATGCGGTCACGCTGGAATCGGTCAAAGATCATATGCCGGCCTGTTCAAAATGCGGTCATTGAGAACGGATGCGGCCATTCCGAACAGAGGGCGGAAAAGGAGGAGTCAGTGATATGTGGAGAGCGGCGGCGAATCTTGTTTTCCTGACAGCGGCCGGGTGGTTTGATCTTCGGACCAGAAAAATACCGGTCCGGCTGATTTTCGCGGCATTCGCAGGTGCGGCTGCCGCGGATCTGATGCTGTGTCTGCAGGATCCTTCCTGTCTTACGGACTGCCTGTATTCGCTGCTGCCGGGCGTTTTCCTGCTCCTGCTCGCATTTGTGACACGCGGGCAGATCGGCTGCGGAGACGGGCTGTGTCTTCTGATCAGCGGACTGCTGACAGGGAGTAAAAAGACGTGCTGTGAGCTGATGACGGCTTCCGTGCTGTCCGCTGTTTATGCGGCCTTTCTGCTGATCCGCAAAAAGCACAGCGCTGACCTGATCGCATTTGTCCCGTTTCTGGCAGCGGGGGCAGCTGCTGCGATTGTTTTCGATGCTGCAAAGGAGGGTTTATTCAGATGAAGAAAAACAGTCAGAACAGTGCGGATCCGGGCGGTTATCTTACCACAGAGGCGGCGATGATTGTTCCGCTGATCATTATTTTGTATTGTATCCTGATTTATCTGTGTTTTTATCAGTACGACCGGTGCCTGCTGGCACAGGACAGCTATCTCGTCTGCCTGGAAATCAGCAGCCGGAAGGAAAACCGGGAGCAGGCACATGCGGCCCTGAACAGAGCCAAATATTTCATGTTAAGCGATCTGCAGGAAGCTGTCCGCGTCGATGGCAGGCAGGTGAATCTGGAAGGAAATGCCGGCATTCTGCCGCAGGTGTTTACGGAACATTCCATGATGCCGGAGAACTGGCGGATGTCTTTTTCCGCCGCTGCCGCCGCAAACGACCCTCCGAAGGACGTTCGTCTCTACCGGAGAGTCCGATGGATTCTGAAAAAGGGTTATGAGTTCCTGACAAAAGATGAGGAAAAGGAGAACGAATGAATTTGGAATACAGTTATTATACCGATGCATCGCACAATTATCTGGCAGTCCGCTGCCCGGAGGAGGAAGGATCCCGGAATTATCAGATCCGGATGCTGACCAGAAACCGGATTGAGGGCCTGCTGCCCTGTACCAGACTGTCCGTGGGAGAGGACGAAGATCTGTACTATGATATTACATCCAGGCAGAGCCTGAAAAATCTGTATGATAACCGGACCATGACCGGGGCGGAACTGAAGCATTTCCTGGAAGAAATGCTGGCCATGGAACGGGAGATTGCCGATTACCTGCTGGATTGCGCGAAGGTAGTCAGGAGCCCGGAGCTGGTTTTCTATGATCTGTTCCGGGACCGGTATTATTTCCTTTATTATCCCGCCAGCTGTGAGAGCAGCTGTCACGAGCTTTTTGCTTTTCTTTCCGATCATCTGGATGAGAGCGACCGGGAGGCTGTCTATGCCGCCTATCGTCTGACGGAATGCTCGGAGAATCCGAATTTTGTCCTGACAGAGGAACTGGTGCGGGAGCTGTTTCCGGATCCGGATGTACAGGAGTATGGGCAAAATCCGGAATGGGCCGGTCGTCCGGCGGACGCGGGAAATATACAGGATGAGCAGGACGCTGCGATGGTGCGGGAGACGGAAACGCCGTATGTGGCATCTGCCGCCATGAGAAGCTGGGATCTGAAGGAGGATTCCGCGGATCCGGAACAGACCGGAGAAGAGAAAAAGGAAAAAGCCGGCAGCAATACACTCTGGATAGTCAGTGCTTTTCTCTGTCTGCTGGCGGGCGGCGGACTGGAGTGGGTCAGACGGACGCAGGCTGTGCCGCAGGAGCGGCTCTTTCCGATGCTGATCGCTGAAATGGTGCTGCTGCTCGCGGCAATTGCGCTGTCAGCTGCCGCCATTATCGCGGGACTTAAGAAACCGAAGGCGGATCCGCAGGAGGAGAAGCTGCAGGATGAGGAATCTTCCGGGAACCGGGAGCCGGAGCAGACGGCCGATTCTGACAGCGCAGACCGCGGCCGGCGTGCGGAAGATTATCTTA
>JAEEGL014470723.1_pt1 | contig 10512 bp, 11 predicted proteins | sample 9134231 | NCBI WGS metagenome assembly JAEEGL01 (sample SAMN16246548, study PRJNA631951) | gut metagenome | biome: gut microbiome; feature: rumen; material: fiber-attached | host: Bos | place: Iran: Karaj | collected 2018-10
GGCGATGACGATGATGACAACAAAGGCGGCAGCGAAACGCCAAAGGTGAAAAATGTGAACGCCAACATACCGACGAAGAAAGAATACAGCCGTCTGGAGTTTCCGAAACTCAAAGGCGGCACGAACATGGTGCTCATCAAGAATTGCGCCCCCTACGGCGTGAATTACAGTGTAGAATGGGACACGTCAAAAAAGAGCCAACGCTGGTCATGCTATCAGATGCATAATGGCAACAGCGGCAGTGGCGGCAGCCGTTATTACGGGAATCCGCAATATCCCACCGACCCTGACCTGCCCACCTCTGCCGGTTGGACCGATGACAACGACCCATACAGAGGCAGTGGTTATGACCATGGCCATATTGTGGCATCAGCCGACCGTCTGTGCTCGAACGAGATGAACTACCAGACATTTTACTTGACCAACATGCAGCCCCAGAAGAACTTATTCAATGCGGGGCTTTGGGCAAAGATGGAGAATCAGGTACGCAACTGGAACAAGGCTTCGTTCCGCGACACATTGTATGTATGTAAAGGCGGCACCATCGACAAACCCGATCAGATTCTCCAGACTACAGGCCGTGGGCTGCTTGTGCCTAAATATTTCTTCATGGCCGTGCTTTGCAAAAACTCGCAAGGATACAAGGCGATGGCTTTCTGGGTGGAGCACATCAACGCAGACCTCTCCAACGAAAACCTGAAAGACTATATGATCAGTGTGGACCAATTGGAAGAGTTGACCGGTATAGATTTCTTCTGCAACCTGCCCGATGACATAGAGACAAAGGTGGAAGGCCAAAACATGCCGAATGCGTGGGGATTTAAGTAGACATAAGACTTTGTTTTTTAGACAGAAGAACAGAAGGACATAAATCATGGCAACTATTTTGAGTTGCACCCCGGTGTCCTGCAGGCCCATAGGGGCAAAAGCATTAACAATTAGCGCAGATACTACATTCCGTTGATGACAACAACACAAATAACCCAGGACGTGCCCTGGGTTATTTGTTTATATCTCTCCACCCCTGTTGAAGGGGTTTGGGGCGGGGTGCGCAAACGAACAATTTAGATGAAACACCATTAAAACCAACATGTTACAGGCCCCACCCCTTCCCCTCCCCTTCATGGGAGGGGAGCTGGCTGACGCCCTTGAGACAATTTGACATCTTTTAGCGGACACCAATAATTTGCTTATTGGTTTTTTCTACTGGTTATTCCCTGAATGTAAAGCGAGACTTGCGGCGAACACATAACAAAGGCGAGGGATGGCTGACAGCCACCCCTCGTCATTTTGTTATTATTCGATTATTTATTATTCATTTACTCCTTGTGTCCGCCCTTTCCGTTTCCGACGGTCTTATCGGGAGAGGCTTTCTTCGCAGCAGGTGCTTCGCCCTCAGTCTCGAACATGTTGCCGGAATCGTTGGCGTAGGTATAGCGGTAGAGATCGAATTTGTTGTACTCGCCGGTCTTCTTCGACTCCATCTCGCCGTAGAACCTGTCGTTATCAACGTGGAAGCTGTACATGATCATGATACGTCCGTTGGTATCAAACTTCAGGTAGATGTCCTCGGTCTGTTCATCGATGTACCAGGAGAAAGTGTCGTAATAAACTTGCTCACCATCCAGGTAGTCAATTTCCACACCGCGTCCATTTGTGGTCTTATTGCTGTACTGATCGAACTCGAACACAGTCTCATAGTTGCCTTCAACCAGCACGCCATAGTCGTCAGTATAACTGGTGTAGAGAGAACCCTCCCACTTTCCGCGCACCTTCTGTGCCATTTGGATGAGATAGTCAGATCCGCGGTCGTAAGGATCGTTATAGTAGTCACCGTACCAATAATCATCGTAGTAATAATCATCGTACCAATAGTCATCGTGGCAACTGGTGAGAGTGAACGCCATCATAGCCATCATGGCCATCGCCATCATCATCTTGGTGTTGTAGACAATCTTTTTCATAGTTGTATGATTTTTAAATGTTAATATGCTTGTTTGTATCTCTGGTGCAAAGATAGTGCGTTTAGAGACATCAAACAAGCATAAAAACTCTATTCCTAAGTAGGGAAAACCCTATTTTCACATTTGCCGACAGGGGGAAAACCCCACATGGCCGGTTTGAGTGATTGTCCGCCTAGCCGGTTTATTCGGATTTTGGGGCTTTTTCGTTTTCATCCGGGTCGAAAGCGGCCTCATTGCTCCAATAGCCGGTGCCGTAGTAATCCCAGTCGTCATACCAATACGGTGAAGACACGCGTCGAAGTTGGAAGTGCATGCGAGTTTTGGGGTAAGTGCGGTCAAAGATATACCCCTCAAAATAACGGCCATTGATTCTGTAATCTTCAATCTGCAAGCGTCTACCCTCTTCCAAGAGATCGACATAAATTGTGCCCCATGTCACAGACCATTTGATGTGGTTAGCGACATAGTCATAACGGCTGGACCAAGGATGAGTGCGGTAGTAATCAACCCAATAACCGCGTCCGAGAGCCAGTTCACGGTCAGTGATGACAAATTCCACCTTGGTGTCATAAGCTTCATAGAACCTTCCGTCGTAAGAATAACCATATACGGACTCACCCTCCCATATACCTTCCATATCCAATGCAATCATCTCGTCCTCCTCGCACGAAGTGAAAGAGAACATCATTAAAGCGGCCAAAGCCCCCATCATGATTGTAGAAAAACGTTTCATATTAAATCTTATTTTAGTTTTGGTTGCAAATATACATTATTTTATAAAAAAAGACTATCAAAAATGGGATATTTTTATGAAGATAGGTTTGTTATATCCGTTTTTTTTCCTATTTTTGCAAAAATATTCAACAAAAGAGACAATTTACCCTATTAACTGAAAAATGAAAACCGTTTACGATTATTCTGTGAAAGACAGAAAAGGCGCCAGCGTATCGCTGAAATCCTACGCCAACGAAGTGTTATTGATTGTCAACACCGCTACGAAGTGCGGTTTCACTCCCCAATATGAAGAGTTAGAGCGGCTTTATGAGAAGCACCACAGCGAAGGGTTTGAAGTGCTTGACTTCCCTTGCAATCAGTTTGGCCAGCAGGCACCGGGCACCGACGATTCAATTCACAGTTTCTGCAAACTGACGTACGGCACAGAGTTTCCAAGATTTAAGAAAGTGAAAGTGAACGGCGACGACGCCGATCCGTTGTTCCAATTCCTGAAAGAGCAGAAAGGTTTTGCCGGATGGGATATGGAGCACCCCATAGCCCATATTTTGGACGAGATGCTGTCAAAAGCCGACCCCGACTACAAAGAGAAAAGCGATATCAAATGGAACTTCACCAAATTCCTTATCAATAAGAAAGGACAGGTGATAGCCCGTTATGAGCCGACAGCCAAGATAGAAGAGATTGAGGCAGAAGTCATCCGGCTGCTGCACGAATAAATAACCGGTTGATGGTTTAGGGTTTTGTTTCCTTACGAATACATCTGTAAGAAATTTACCCTAAACACTAAACCATCAACTCTAAACCATCACATCAACCTATGGAAGAAAGAGAACACGTCCGTTGTCTGATTATCGGCAGCGGACCTGCAGGATATACAGCAGCTATCTATGCGGCACGTGCCAACCTCAACCCTGTGGAATACTGCGGCATGCAGACAGGCGGACAGTTGACCCAGACTACCATCGTGGAGAATTTTCCCGGTTATCCCGAGGGTATCGACGGCAATGAGATGATGATGCAGTTGCGCAGTCAGGCAGAGCGTTTCGGCACCGACATCCGCGACGGTGAGATCGTAAAAGCCGACCTGTCGAAACAGCCCTATGTGCTGACCACCGACCGTGGTGTGGAGATTGAGGCCGACACTGTGATTATCGCCACGGGCGCCTCAGCAAAATACCTCGGTCTGGACGACGAGAAGAAATACAACGGTCAGGGCGTATCAGCCTGTGCCACTTGCGACGGATTCTTCTACCGGAAGCGCACAGTGGCTGTCGTAGGCGGTGGCGATACTGCCTGTGAAGAGGCTTTGTATCTGGCCGGTCTGGCGAAAAAAGTATATATGATTGTGCGGAAACCTTTCCTGCGCGCTTCTGACGTGATGCAAAAGCGGGTGAAGGAGGCGGCAAACATCGAAATACTGTTCGAGCACAACACACTGGGGTTGTACGGACAATACGGTGTGGAGGGTGCACATCTGGTGAAACGTAAAGGCGAGCCCGACGAGGAGTGCTATGACTTGCCCATCGACGGATTCTTCCTGGCCATCGGTCACAAGCCCAATAGCGATGTCTTCAAAGAGTGGCTGGATACCGACGAGACGGGTTACATCAAGACCATCGACGGCACACCGCGCACCAATCTGCCCGGAGTATATGCCGCCGGCGACGTGGCCGACCCGCATTACCGTCAGGCCATCACAGCAGCCGCCAGCGGTTGCAAAGCCGCCATCGAAGCCGACAGGTATCTTAGGCAAGCCCCCTCACCTACCCTCTCTGAAGGGAAGGCGTAGTTACCCTGTAATCAAATCCTCCCCCTCGGGGGAGTTAGAGGGGGACTGAATCGTATTGACTATGACATTAGAATTTATACTTCGTATTTTTGTTGCGGCAGTTTTGGGCGGCGCTATCGGACTGGAACGAGAATACCGTGAGAAGGCTGCCGGATTCCGCACGCACTTTCTCGTGGCGCTGGGCAGTGCGCTGCTGATGATTGTCTCGGCTTACGGATTTGAGAACGCCATCGTTTCGCCCGAGCACCGACTTGACGTGTCGCGTGTCGCCGCTCAGGTGGTCACGGGTATCGGTTTTATCGGAGCAGGCACCATCATCTTCCAGAAGAACACCATTCACGGTCTGACAACCGCCGCAGGCATCTGGGTGACCGCAGCCATCGGTTTGGCATGTGGCGGCGGCATGTATGTTCTTTCTATCGCTGCCACGGTCATGGTGCTGGTATGTCTTGAGGCATTTAACTACTGGCTGCGAAGAATAGACCAAAAGAGGAAACAAAACGAGAAATATCACCCCAAGGAATCTAAAGAAGAATAAGAGACCTATAGCCTAGGGGGATCTAGAAAAACCTAGGAAAGCCTAGGATATTCTAGGTAAGCCTAGGAAAACCTAAGAAAACCCACATACTATTTCATGACAGGATTGGTATTAGAAGGCGGAGCGATGCGCGGCCTGTTTTCTGCAGGCATCACCGATGTGTGGATGGAAGCAGGCATCGAGTTCGACGGTCTGATAGGCGTGTCGGCAGGTGCCGCATTCGGTTGCAATATCAAATCACGGCAACCCGGCCGTGCTATCCGTTACAACAAACGCTTTGCCCGCGACCCGCGTTATAGCGGTTGGCGGTCACTGTGGAAGAGCGGCGATATCTTCAACGCCCAGTTCGCCTACCATGAGGTGCCCGCCAAATATGACATCTTCGACGACAAGGCGTTCGACAATAATCCACTACCATTTTACGTCGTTTGTACGGATGTGGAGAGCGGTCAGCCTGTGTATAAGCAGTTGTCGAAGACCAATTATGACTGTTATGAGTGGATTCGCGCTTCGGCATCGATGCCTGTCGTGTCGAAAGTAGTGGAACTGGAAGGGATGAAACTTCTCGACGGCGGCATAACCGACTCCATCCCTCTGGAAAAGATGATAGAGTTGGGTTATGAGCGCAACGTGGTAATACTGACCCAGCCCGAGGGATATGTGAAAAAGCCCAACCGTCTGATGCCGCTCATCCGCCTGTCTTTACGCAAATACCCCAATGCCGTCAAGGCCTCGCGCGACCGACATCTGATGTATAACCGACAGTTGGAATACGTGCGACGGCGCGAGAAAGAAGGCAACACACTCGTGATACGCCCTGACAACGCGTTGGAAATAGGTCATATCGAACATGATGCCGCGAAGATGCAGAAAATATATGACATCGGCCGCAAAAAAGGAGAGGAAACATTAAAAGCGGTAAAGGATTTTTTAAAGGCACATTAAAAAATTTTTATTTTTGTTTGCACTTCTCAATATTATTTATATCTTTGCACCGTTAATGATTGTATCACACTTTTAACCTTTACGAATATGAAAAGAAATTTCAAATGGATGGGCCTGATGCTGACGCTCATGGCCGGATTTTTCACACTCAGCCTGACTTCTTGCGGTGATGACGACGATTCATCAGGTTGGGACGCAACCGCTACCCCCAGTGCACTTCGTCACACATGGGATGTGGTGACCTCTACGAACGGTAGTCTGCCTCTCACAGGCGTGGATGAAGTGATTATCGACATGACATCTGGCAATACCATGCGTTTCATTGTGGGCCTGACAACCGCAACAGCCAACGCTTCTGGTGCCAGTGTCGGAGACTATTATCTGCTGTCAAGATACACCTTTAATTTCACCCATTATGGCAATGGTGGCAACAAAGGAGAGTTGCGCTCGTCAACCAATGGTACATTCCCCTACGAGATTGTCTCAGGTGGTGTGAACCTGACTATCAATGGTGTGACCTACGGCATGGAGGCTTGTACACTGAGCGGCATCAATCCGATAGTTCCCGACGCAGTGTATAACTATGTACAGTAAACGACCTGCTTATTAGGCAAAAAGAATACGCCCCCGGCTCTCATAAAGAGTCGGGGGCGATTGTGTAATCTAGCCCCCTGCCAACTCCCCCGAGTGGGAGGACAACATTAGTTCACCTATGGAGTATGAACTATTCCATTCTCAAAGTCGGCGGTATGGAGGGACTTATTTCTTGTGGATTTTCTGGTCCACCTTATCCAATTGTTTTTTCACCGTCTGGTCCATTTTCTGGATGACCTCGGGTTTCTGCTCACCGTCTTTATACTCCTTGATGTAGTTGAAATAAACGAAAGCGAGAATACCGGCGAGAACCACCATCACCACCGTTTTGATGAGACAACTGGCCACCTTACGAATCAAGAAGAACGCAACGATAAGTAGGGCGACCGAAAAAAGAATATAAGTTAAATTTTCTGATTCCATGGGACAATATATTTATAAAATTATGGATGCGGCAAGTTATTTGAACAGCGCTCGGAATTGAGCGGGAATGAGCGTCTGGAATTCCATCCGTTCGTTGGTGACGGGATGGTAGAAACAGAGAATGTATGCATGCAGGCATAGGCGGTGTATGGGATCATCGCCATTTCCGTATTTGATGTCGCCGCAAACCGGGTGTCCCATGTCAGCGCAATGTACACGTATCTGGTTTTTGCGTCCCGTCTCAAGGCTGAACTCCACGAGTGAGTGCTCGGTGGTGCGTGCGAGGGTATGGAAGTGCGTCACGGCATATTTTCCGCCATTATCCACAGGCGACGAGAAGGTGACATAGGCGGCATTGTCTTTCAACCAGTTGGCGATGGTGCCTCCATCTTCCTCCATCTCGCCTGAGACGACAGCCACATAGCGGCGGTCATATACTATCTCATGCCAGTTTTGCTCCAGCACTTGTTCGGTCTCCATGTCCTTGGCATAGACCATCAGTCCTGACGTGTCGCGGTCGAGCCGATGCACCACATGTGCCGTACAACGCTGTTTTGACTTACGGAAATAGTCGTCGAGCACAGACTTCACGTTAAGAGACTTATGTCCTGCAGCCATGGAGAGAATACCGATATTCTTCTCAACGACCACAAGGTAGCGGTCTTCATAGACGATTTTCACATAACGACTTTTGAAGGTATCGTTGCGTTTCGTCTTGCTCACGCCTATTTTCATACCGGGCTTAAGGGGGTAGTCGAACTGTGTCACGGTCTTGCCGTTAACACGAATACCACGCCCCTGAAGCGTCGCTTTGATTTTCGATTTGCTGCCCTTCAAATTGGCCAGCAGCCATTCCAAAAGCGGAGCCTCCTTATCTACCACATAGTGGTCGTATTCTCCTTGATGGTTGACGTATTTCATTGTTATTATCTAAGTTTTGAACTCAACGTAAAGTCCAAACATATATTTTTTGCAAAAATAAACCGAATGTCTGAAATACGCAAATAAATTGAGTTTTTTCAGCAGACATCCATCTCTTATCCTTGCCACTATATCGACAATAAAGCCTCAAACGTTCCAGTCTGAGGCTTTATGTGATATGATAGAATCGGGATTAATCGACAACAACGGGTTTGTATTTCGGCACGAGCGTCTTCATGATGACCCAACCGATGAGATAAGCCACAGCGCAGAAGCAGAACACAATCATGTAGGCTGCCGGTTTACCCTCATAGCCCAAGAATGTGAATGCAGAGCCCTGTCCCTCTGCATAGGTGAAGAGATTACCGGAAATCTTGTTGATGAGCATGGAACCGAGACCACCGGCCATGGCACCGATACCTGTGATGGTAGCGATGGTAGATTTGGGGAACATATCACCTACTGTAGAGAAGATATTGGCCGACCATGCCTGATGTCCGGCACCGGCCAAACCGATGATGATAGCAGGCCACCATGCCGGGTCGATGGGCGAGTTCTCCCACATGGCCAACGGCTGAGCGAAGAGCGCGAAGAGCGGGAAGAATGCGAAAATCAGCATGGCCAACATACGTCCGGCATAAGGATTCATGCCTCGTTTTTCGACAAAGAGTTTGGGCAGATATCCACCGAAGATAGACACCACGGTGACGATAAAGTAGAGCGTGAAGATAAGCAACTGTCCCATGCCTGAACTCGATTTATAGCCGAACTGATCGGAGAAATAAGCAGGAGCCCAGAAGAGATAGAACCACCACACACCGTCGGTCATGAACTTACCCACGATGAACGACCAAGTCTGTTTGAAAGTGAAACATTTGGCAAAACCAATGGCAGGTCCCTCATCGTTTGCATCTTTAGGATCGTCCTCGGTCTCAGCATCCTGATTGATATAAGTAAGTTCGGCCGCATTGACATGTTTGCTCTTATTGGGTTTGTCATACACAAACACCCAAAGTGCCATCCAAATGAATCCAAGTCCACCGATGATGATGAAAGCCATCTCCCAACCGAAAACCTCTGCAAGAGGCGGAATACTGATGGGAGCGGCCAATGCTCCCACAGAAGCACCCGCATTGAATATCGACGTGGCAAAAGCTCGGTCTTTCTTCGGGAAATACTCTGCTGTAACCTTGATGGCAGCAGGGAAGTTACCACTCTCACCCAATGCCAATACGGCGCGGCAGAAGAGGAAGAGATAAACACTGATCATGGCAATGTTAGAAGCAAGTTGGGAACCAGCCTCCACTGCCTTGAGTGCAGCGATACTGTCAATGCCCTCGTATTTCATGGTTACCCATCCACAGGCGGCGTGCATACACGCGCCGACCGACCATACGAAGATGGCCCAGAGATATCCTTTCTTCGTGCCCATCCAGTCGATAAATTTACCGGCGAAGAGGCAGAATACCGCATAGAGGATAGAGAATGCCGAAGTAATGGTGCCATAATCGGCATCAGTCCAATGGAACTCTGGGGCGATAAAATCTTTCCATGTAAGCGACAACACCTGACGGTCCATATAGTTGACAGTGGTCGCAAAAAAGAGCATAGAACAAATGATCCAACGGTAGTTGGTCATTTTAGTAGTTTGAACAGGACTCATTTTTAAATTGTGATATTTTTTTGATGTTATTAGTATTCAATTTGCAAAGGTAATACATTTTGCGCAAAACTCAGCAAAATACCTTGATTTTTTAAAAATCCCATCTCAAGAGCGGGGTTATTGAACCAATTAGGCCAATTGGTTATTGGCCTAATTGGGGAAACGGGTATTAATCCTGATAATAAACCCTCTTCACACGGTTGCTCACCGAGGTGAGGATTTCGTATGGGATGGTTTCAAGGATATCTGAGAGAACTGTGACAGGAAGGTTGTCGCCGAAGATTTCGACGGTATCACCCTCCTGACAAGGAATGTCCGTTACATCGATCATGGCCACATCCATACAGATATTGCCCACATAAGGTGCCTTCTGTCCGTTGACCAGACAATAGCCTTTGCCACGTCCCAGATGGCGGTCCAGTCCGTCGGCATAGCCTATAGGAATCGCGGCGATAACACTGTCGCGCGTGAGAATACCCTTCCGGCTGTATCCCACGGTATCCTCCTTCGGCACATGACGCAATTGCAGGATGGTGGTTTTGAGTGTTGACACATTATTGATAATGTGGTTGTCGCGACTGTCGATGCCATAGAGGCCGAGTCCGAGACGACACATATCCAGTTGGCGCTCAGGGAAATGAACAATACCTGCGCTGTTATCGATATGTCGAAGAATCTTATGGGGGAATGCCGCCTGTAAGCGTTCGGAGGCGGCGCAGAACAGGTCGAACTGATGTTGTGAGAAACGGTCGAAATCATCACTATCGGAACCCACGAAATGCGAGAACACCGAACGGGGAATGACCGAATTTTGCGCTTTCAGGCGGGTGATGAGTTCGTCGATTTCTTTCACGGGGTCAAACCCGAGGCGGTGCATGCCGGTATCGAGTTTGATATGTACCGGATAACCTGTGATACCCTCTTTTTGGGCAGCCCTAAC
>JAEEGL015428012.1_pt1 | contig 10512 bp, 6 predicted proteins | sample 9134231 | NCBI WGS metagenome assembly JAEEGL01 (sample SAMN16246548, study PRJNA631951) | gut metagenome | biome: gut microbiome; feature: rumen; material: fiber-attached | host: Bos | place: Iran: Karaj | collected 2018-10
ATCCCGGTATATGTCCACCGTTCGGGATTCACCGGAGAAAACGGTTTTGAGATTTACTGCGCCGCCGAAAAGACCGGAGCGATCCGGAGCGCTGTTTCCGGCGCCGTAGAAGCGGCGGGCGGCAGGGAGATCTATACGCTTGAGGTCTATGTCCGCTCCATCCCCATGGAAAAAGGGTTTGCCCTGAAGCAGGACTTCAAGCACCTCAATCCCTTTGAATGCGGCCTTGGCTGGTCGGTGGACCTGGACAAGGATTTTATCGGCAAGGAAGCAACGCTGACCATTCGGGACAATCCCCGCTATCAGATGGTGGGTCTGATCTTTGACCGGGAATCGACGGAGGATATCAGCATCTGGGAACGCGTATACCTGTACGGCGTGGAGGTGGGCCGCTGCGCGCAGGCTATCTACGGCTATACGGTGGATCAGAACATCGGATTTGCAACGATCCGCGCCGGCATTCCGGAAGGAACCCGCGTAACGGTGGGACCCAACGGTTCACCGGCTACGGTCGTGAGCAAGGTTTTCTGTTAGGAGGTCAAAAATGGGACGATTGGATGATAAAGTCTGTATCGTGACCGGCGCGTCCGCCGGTATCGGCAGAGCGACCGCAGCGCTGTTTGCACAGGAAGGCGCGAAGGTGCTGGCATGCGCGCGCCGGGAGGAACTTTTGAAGGAACTGTGCGATGAGTGCGCGGACCTGCCGGGCACGGTCGAGTACTGCGTAACCGACGTAAGAGATCCGGAAGCAGTCAAAGCGATGGTGCAGGCCGCAGTCAAGAAGTTCGGCAGGCTCGATGTCGCGGTCAATAACGCCGGCGTCATGGACGACAACACCGCTATCGCGGACATGTCAGACGAAATGCTGCAGGAGGTCTTTGCGACCAATACCTTTGGACTGATGTACTGTCTGCGCGAGGAATGCAAACAGTTTCTCAGCCAGGGCGACGGCGGCACGATCGTCAATATCTGCTCCGTCGGCGCATCCCACCAGACGGCCGGCGCAGCCTACTGCGCCAGCAAGGGAGCGGTGCTGGCGGTGACGAAGAACACCGCCTATATGTACAAGGAAGAGGCTATCCGGTGCAACGCCGTGTCGCCCGGAGGCGTCGTGACGGATATCCCGCTGGTGATGCCCCCTGCGAACGAGTTCGGTTTCGGCAGAACCGGCGAACTGCTGGCCTTCTCCGGCGAACTGGCCATGCCGGAGGATCTGGCGGACGCGATTCTTTTCCTGGCCAGTGATCAGTCCCGCTACGTCAACGGCGAAGAGCTCAAGTGCGACGGCGGATGGACCTGTTTCTAATTCAATCAATATTGCAAGGAGGATAACACAATGGCATTTTCTCTCGATTCCAAGATCAAAGAGATCCTGAAGGATCCCCGCGCCAGCGAGGTGCTGGAAAAGTTCGCTCCCGGTTCCGTTAAGAACCCCCAGATGAAACTGGTCGGCGGACTGACGCTCCGCAAGCTCGCCAGCTTCCCCCAGGCGGCATATCTGCAACCCCATCTGGAAGAGCTGGACAAAGCGCTGAAAGCCATCGAATAAGACCGGATCAAGTGAAAGGGGCCGTTAAGAAACTCGAAAGAGGATCTTAACGGCTTCTCTTCATTTACGAATCGAAAGAACAAGAGATGTATAGGATGAGATGGTAAGGAATAAAATCTATCGTCTTCCTCCGAAGCCGCCTCTTCCACCGAATCCTCCCCGGTTTGAATTGCCGACTGAAGAACCTTCGGATGCGGAGGATTGCGTCCATGAAAGCACAGGGGAGCCATCTTTCGTAAGCGTATAGGAACCATTCAACCGGAACGCATCGGAAGCGATCCATACCGAAGTATACGTTGATGGAAGCGAAAACTCAAAAATCGTGTTGCCGTCGGAATCGCTTAGGATGTAAGAACCTGTAGAAAAGGAAGATCCGCTGGAGATATAGAGATTAACGGAATTGCCGGATGGAACCGAGCAGATGCCGCCGAACGCAACGAGCGTTCCTCCCGTGACGGTAACAGAACCATCCACGTCGATGGAACCGGCCATCATGCCGGAGGAATTTCCGCCGCGAACGAGAAGTGTCCCTCCTGACATCTGGAAGCTGCCATTGGAGTCGATTGCGTCGGTATCTCCTGAAGGAGTCGTTACTTCAATGGCTCCTCCCATAATCCGAATCAGAGGTGAGGAAGAACCGGAACATGCGTTCAAACCGTCGTCATCGGCATACACGGAGATGGTTCCGCCGGTAAGATCCATTTGATTTGCTTCAAGTCCCTCATGCGAGTCAATCACTGCGACAGTTCCCCCGGAGATCAGAAGCTTGTTATCTGCATGGATACCGTCATCCGAAGAAGTAATTTCAAGAACCCCGCCCGAAACAGTAATATCTCCGACTCCGTAGGAACCGTTGTCAAGCGGATCTCCCGCGTTTGCGTGAATGCCGTCATCTCCGGAATAAATGCTGATTTGCCCGCCGCTGATCAGAACTTCATTTTCTGCTTTGATGCCCTTTGAAGAATAGGCCGTTTTGCCGGATCCACCGGATCCGCTGGAAAGCTGAACCCAGTCACCGGAGACAGAAGAACCGGAAATTTCGGTAATCAGATATCCGTTCATTGTATTGTTTCTGGTATCTCCGCCTGTGCTGGCGGTATGATTGGAACCATCAGGAATTATACCGGCCGGAATCAGAGCAAACAGAATATTCTGATAGGAAGAAGCGTGATAGACAAGACCGTAATAAACGGAGTTCCGTCCGCTGTATACCATGGTTTCATAGGTGCATTTGACCCATTGTCCGGAAGTATCATCATCATTATACAGATATGCGTAATAGTCGTAATTCTCGGAATAGAGAGAGGAAGGAATAATCAGATACTGTTCGGAAACGGAGGACGCTTCATTGGAAAAAGATGAAGTGTAGATGTTGACGATACAGGAATCTTCTTCCGAGATTTCAACATTATAGGCTGCACTGATTCCGTCGCGCGCAGCGTAAATGTCAACCTGACCGCCCAGGATTGAGACCGTACCGCGCTGATTTCCTTTGGAAGAAATATCGGAATTGACTGTTTTGATTCCATCGGATTCAGTAGAGATTAGAAGCAATTCCCCGGACTGGATCTCAACGGAATCATTTCCTTTCAACGCATTTCCCGAAGCGGTGACTTTCAGGGTCACTTTTTTGATGGAAAGATCATCTTTGGATTTGATGCCATTATCATAAGTTGATGAAACAATCAAAGTTCCGTTTCCGTTGATCTTCAGATCGCACGAGGAATAGATGGCCGCATCATAATTTTCATCGCTGTCTTCCAGAGCGGAGGCGTCACCGGTTCTCAGGTCGGTAACCGTATTGTAGGTGCCGGTATCAGCTTTTATGGAAACATCGGAAGCGCTCAGAATCAGGACAGGAGCTCCGAAGGAGCAGGAAATTGACACATCACTGAAAATCAGTTTGACGTCGTCCTCCTCTCCGGCATTGACGATGATCTGTCCGTCTTCCAATGCTCCCGTTATGGTATATTCGCCTGCTGTCCGGATCGTATAGACAGAACCATCCTGCTCAGCAACCGCGTCATCGCTGCTGCCGGTGATGATAAAAGGGGAGGTGCTTTCTTTATCGGGATCAGCCGGATCTGACAGATTGGGAGCATCCTCTCTGGACAGATCGGAAGAAGCGGAAACAGCGGAAGCAGTTTCATTTTTAGAGGAAGAGGAGATGCTCTCTGCAGTGCTGACAGGAGCGCAGGCAAACAACAGAGCGGATGCCAGAACAGACGATATGAATGAATATAAAAGTTTCATTTGCTAAATTCCTTTCTGCGTGTTCCTTTACCGGAACACGTCGGCCCGCTGGGAGCGGACGATCTTGATGATGCTGATTCTATCGCCTGTTCTTAAAACAAACCTTAAAGGGAAAAAGTATTTTCAGAAGTTAGGACGACAAACGACGGTTTTTGCCCTTTGTTTCAGGGACCGGATGCAGTTTCGCTGCGCCATGTATTGGGCTGAAACACGTACGGAACTTTTCTTGGAAAGAGACAGAGGGTTGTGGATACGGTAGGTATACAGTGGCATGGAGCAAAAGACCGCCTTTTCGGCAAGGCAGAAAGCTGCATAGTTGAATTTCATATCTTCCCCATAACTGAGTGACTCGTCGAATTGCAGTGTGCCGCGGCGAAACAGGGAAGCGGAAAAAAGACGGCCGGTGACTCCGCGCATCGCTTTCCGGTAAGGAAACAGATGACTGGCAAGAGATTGAATCGTTCCTGAAAAATCAGGGAATCTGTCACACCGGATCCGGTTTCTGCGCTGATCCCATCTGCGCTTTGCACAGACGCAGATGTCCGCGTCTTTGATTTCTGATGTTAAACGTTCTAAAAAAATGGGATCCACAAAATCATCTGCGTCAATAAAGCAAAGGAAAGGATTTTTAGCAAGCGATATTCCGAGATTGCGCGCTTTCGAGACCCCTCCGTTCATTGTCCGGATAATGCGGATACGGCTGTCTTCCGACGCATAACGGGAGGCGATCAAACTGCTCCGGTCGGTTGATCCGTCATCGATCAGGATGATTTCAAAATACGGGTAAGACTGGAAACAGACAGAATGAAGACATTCCTCTAGATAGGATTCCGCATTAAATACAGGTATGATAATGGAAACACTTTTAGAATCATCCATACAGGAAACCTCAAATGCAAAAATCAAGCATAAACTATTTTATCCGATAGAGGGAGGAATTGCAACCGATCGGAACTTATAGCGATAGTGATTGACGAGTGTTCTTAACGAAAGTATAATACATCTAACACGCTGACGAACAGATTTGGCTGTTCGGGAAAGGAAACGAAAATGAAGGTACAGGATCAACTGTACGGGTTCACAGTCATGCGCTCTCGCCGTGTCGAAGAACTCGATGCAACGCTATGGGAACTGAAGCACGATAAAACAGGCGCGAATCTTGTGTGGCTTGATAATGCAGAAGAGAATAAACTGTTTGCGATCGCTTTCAAGACTCTGCCGAGCGATGATACCGGGGTTTTCCATATTCTGGAGCACTCTGTGCTGTGCGGATCTGAAAAGTATCCGGTAAAAGAGCCGTTTCTGGATCTGATCAAAGGATCCATGAATACTTTTTTAAACGCGTTCACTTCTTCAGACTGGACAGCGTATCCGGTATCCAGTAAAAACCGGAAAGATTTTCTGAATCTGACAGAAGTATATCTCGATGCTGTTTTCTGTCCGATGATTTACCGGAATCCTTTGATTTTCCGTCAGGAAGGATGGCGTTATTCGCTGCATGAAGGGGAAGAATCCCCGACCTATAACGGAGTCGTCTTCAACGAAATGAAAGGATCCTTCTCATCCGTTGACACCCAGGTGATGAACCATCTGAACCGGATGCTGTTTCCGGACAGTCCGTATGGCTTTGTATCCGGCGGTGATCCTGAAAAGATACCGGATCTGACTTACGAGCATTTTCTGGATATGCACAGGGAGTTTTATCATCCGACGAATTCCAGAATCTACCTGGACGGGCAGATTCCGCTGGAAGAAACGCTCTCCCTGATCGATTCCTATCTTTCCCGTTACGAAAAGAGTGATAAACAGCATGAGATCATCCCCCAGAAACCGGTTGAGTCTCTGACCAGGGAATATCCGTATGCAATCGGAGCAGAGGAAGATCCCAAGCAGCGGACACAAATCGCAATCGGAAAGATCCTGTGTGACTGGAGTGACAGGAAAAAGCAGACTGCAGTGTCGATTCTGGCTTCTTATCTGATGGGGTCCAATGATGCGCCACTCAAAAAAGCGATACTGGAACGCGGACTGGCACAGGATGTATCATTTGATGTAATGGATGGAATTGCTCAGCCTTATACGATTCTTCAATTCCAGAATACCGAAAAAGAAGCGCTGGAACCGCTGAAGGCAACAATAAAGGCAACGGTCTCAGAACTGCTGGAGAAGGGCATTGATAAGGATGAACTGTCTGCAGTGATCGATCACCTCGCTTTTTCCATGAAATCAGCAGAGGAGCCGCGGGGAATTTATCGGATCATGCGCATCGTAAACTCCTGGATCTATGACGGCGATCCGCTGATGTATCTGACCAGTGATGATCTGATTGCTGAATTGCGGGAAGCCTTGAAAGGAAACTATTTTGAGCTTCTGATGGAAGAATGTTTCCTGGATGATGCGCATAAAGCCGAACTGGTGATGATTCCTTCCCGGACAAAAACAGCGGAAGACAGCGCAAAAGAGGCGGAACGCCTTAAAAATGAGACGGCGGAGTGGAGTGAGGAAGACCGTAAGGCAACCATCGAGATGAATGAACGTCTGGATGCATGGCAGCAGACCCCCGATTCGGAGGAGCTGAAGGCGACGCTCCCGAAACTGGAATTATCGGATATCGACGATGAGATTTCCTGGACCGAAACGGAAGTCACAAAAGAAAAGGATGTTACCAAACTGATTCATTCTCTTCAGACTGACGGAATTGCAAATGCGGGGTTGTATTTCTCGATTTGTGATATTCCGATGGAAGATATTCCCAAGCTTTCTTTAGCTTTGTCATTCCTGGGAGATCTTCCGACCGCCAGTCATTCCGTCCGGGAACTGCAGAAAGAAATGAAGCGCAGTGTCGGAAAGAGGAGCATTACGATTCTGCCCATCCGTGATCCGGAAGGAGCCGATAAATGCAGGCTCTATATCGCAGTGACATTCAGCGCGCTGGAAGAGCGTTTCTATGACGCGGTAAAATTGATCAGAGAAATTCTGCTTGAGACAAGATTCGACGATGACGAACTGATCAAAGCGCTGCTGAAGCAGGAAGTGGAAGGCATGTACCAGTCAATCATCGGCAGGGGCAATTCCTTCGCGATGACGCGCGCAGGGCGTTACTTCTCCGCTTCCGGTGCGATTTCGGAACTGGCAAACGGATTCAGCGAGTATCGTTATATTTCGAATCTCTCCAATCAGTATGAGACAGAGAGCCGGAAGTTTATAACATTCGCAGAGAACATGAAATCGCTCTTCACCGAGAGAAGGCTTCTTTTAAGCGAAACAGGGAGTATAACGCATGATCTGCTGTCTGCCTTTGATCTACCGAAAGGGGACGACACCGAGATCAAGAAAACACTTCAGATAGCGCTGGAACCGGCAGGCGTTCCCGAGGCAATTCTGATCCCCGCGCCTGTTTCATATGCAGCAGCCTGCAGCTCTCTGAACCAGTTTGGGAAACGATATAACGGAAGGTTCAACATCCTGTCGTCGATTCTCTCATACGGATATCTTTGGAGTGAGATCCGGGTGCGCGGAGGCGCGTACGGATGTGGATTCTTTGCTTCGGAAGGCGGAAGCTTGGGGTTCTATTCATACCGGGATCCGTCCCCGCTGCGCTCCGTTGAAGTATACCGCAACACCGCACAGTTCCTGAAGGAATACGTCGAAAGTGACGAACCGGTAGACAGTTATATTATCAGCAGCGTCGGGCAGTATGAAAAACTCCGGACACCGCGTCAAAAAGGAATCGATGCCGATCTCGCGTGGATGATAGGAAAGTCCAAAGAGGATGTGGTACAGATTCGGAAAGAAATGCTGAATCTGAAAAAAGAAGACCTGCTGGAAGATTGCGAACTGTTCGGAGATGCGTTCGACCGCTATGCAATCTGCGTTGTATGCGGGGAAGAACAGCTTTCAAATCAGGAAGGATGGAAAGTCGAGCGGCTGTAATTTTCAGGACAGAAAAACTCTCCCGGGTGAACAGAATCCGGGAGAGTTTTTGATAAACAGAGGCAGGATCAGTTTTCTTCCTCTCCGACCTTGGAGAGATCGGTTCCCTTGGTTTCTTTGACCTTGAGTTTGAGAAAGAGAATACTGAACAGAATGATCGGAACAAAGAAGCAAAGCTGGAACACACCGATCTTTGCGGAGCCGATGTACGGATAAAAGATTCCGATCAGCATGGATACGATCAGATTCGAAATATATGCATACGAAATAACAGCCATTACAGTCGCACGGATGTGGGTAGGAGCTGATTCTCCCGGGAGCACCAGGAAGAGCAGATCGGATAAAGACCACAGACCTCCGTACATGATGCCGTTGGCGACGGCGAGCGCGACCGGCCCGATTCCGATTTTCGCGCCGAAAACGAAAACAGTCTGACCTAGAATAGCAAGGATGCCGAAGAGAACACCGGAATTTTTCCGCCCGAGCGCATCTGTGGCAAAACCGCTGAAGAACGCACAGACTGCATATACAAGCGGTTCAATGATGTAGAACAGGTTCATATCGCTGTCAGTCATATGACCGCCTGCTAAAAGGACTTCCGCAACATAACCGGACAGAGCGACTGCAATCGAAAAGATAAACAGAACGAGCGCAACCATCCGGAGCTGGCGGCTGTGGAAGATATACCTGACGGCTTCTTTGATACTGCCGTTTCCCTGGGATGCTCTGGCTGCCTCTTCCGCACGCTGCTCATCCGTTTTTTGCAGATAGTCAATGCGCTTTTTCAAAAATACGGGTGTTTCTTTGGTGAAGATCATCGCAATGAACGCGATAACGACAGCAATGAGGACAGGGATGAGATAGACCATGCGCCATGAAGGCAGATTGTTCGGGTCATAGAAGATGGTCCGGAAGACACCGATCAGGGAAACGGACATCAGCCCGATACCTTTTGTGATGCTGCACAGTTTGGCGCGATGCTGGATGGGGGCCGTTTCCATCAGGTAAATCACCTGCATATCATTCGGCGTAAAAAAGCCGGTGATGCAGGAACCCACGATGAAAATATAAACATTTGGAGCGAACATACTGATCAGCAAGCCGATTCCCATGCCAAGCGTGTTGATGACCAGGAAGATCTTTCTGCCGAACCGATCGGCAAGAGTCCTGTAAAGCGGATTAATAGCGGTGGTGATATAGGTCGGGATGGTTGCGACCGCCATGACGCTGATGGCAGAGCCGTATATTTCGGAAGAAGCGTCGGAATTCGGAACATGAAACAGGTCAAAAATCATATACGGTTTCATGACGGTGTTGACGTTTGAACTGATTTCATCTGCAATATAGATAATGGTCAATACGATCAGCAGAAACCAGAAGCCGTGGACTAAGGCCGGTCTGGCGGCACTTTTCTGAAGCCTTGTCAGCTCGCGGACTTCTTTCATGTGCCGCCTTGCTTCCTGTGCAGGCGTTTCTTTTCTCATTTATAATCCTCCGGTGACTTTTCTATTCCCTTTATTATAACGCTTTTTTTCCAAAGAATGAATCATATTTCAAAAAAAGTATTTGTCCTGAATGTGTAATTGCTCTATTTGGAAACAAGTTTGCAAAACAGCTCAATCGCATAAGGCCTCACAGGGGGCTGTGGGTGTGGGCCGATGTTGCAAATTCAGCTTATTAATGGTATAATTTTAATTCAATGAAAAGAACAAAGGATTGGGCATGGTCTTTTCAAGTACGACATTCCTGTTTTTGTTTCTTCCACTGTTGTTCCTGCTGTATTTTATTCGGAAGGATATTCGCTGGCGCAACGGTGTTCTTTTAGTATTCTCTTTACTTTTTTACAGCGTGGGTGAGCCTGTCTGGGTGGTCGGAATGATCGTCGTCACGCTTGCAAACTGGGCGCTTTCCCTTGCAATTCACAGGGAACGGCAGGATTCCGTCAAAAAAATGATGCTTGCCCTCGCCGTTGTCATTTCCCTGGTCCTTCTGGTCTGGTTCAAATATTCCGCTTTTCTTGTCAACACGGTTGCTGTGCTTGCCGGATCGCAATACCGGATGGCGGAGCAGCATCTGCCCATCGGAATCTCATTTTACACATTTCAGGTGCTGACCTATACGGTCGATGTATACCGCAAAAAAGCGGCTCCGCAGAAAAGTTTTTTCAGAACGCTTCTCTACATCTCCTGTTTCCCGCAGCTGATTGCGGGGCCGATCGTACAATATGCTGATATCGCGGACGCTCTGTCGGAAAGGAAGTCGACTCCTGTTGCGTTCTATAAGGGAATGAGAAGATTTGTGATCGGACTTTCCAAAAAAGTACTTTTGGCAAATCTCTGCGGTCAGATGCTGGAAACAACGCAACTGGCCGGAAGCGGTACGGATATGAGCTTTTTCGGAGCCTGGTTTTCCGCACTCCTGTATGCAATGCAGCTGTATTTTGATTTTTCCGCCTATTCCGACATGGCTATCGGGCTGGGAAAAATATTCGGTTTCAAGTATAAGGAGAATTTCAACTATCCCTACATTTCTTCCTCCATCACGGAATTCTGGCGCAGATGGCATATGTCTCTCTCGGGTTTTTTCCGTGACTATGTTTACATTCCGCTCGGGGGAAACCGAAAAGGGACCGGGAGAACGATTCTGAACATGGCAATCGTCTGGTCTCTGACCGGCTTGTGGCATGGGGCAAGCTGGAACTTCGTTCTCTGGGGAGTCTATTATTTTATCCTCCTGGTGGTGGAAAGATTTGTGCTGGGCAAAGCGCTGGAACGGAT
>JAEEGL015616513.1_pt1 | contig 10512 bp, 19 predicted proteins | sample 9134231 | NCBI WGS metagenome assembly JAEEGL01 (sample SAMN16246548, study PRJNA631951) | gut metagenome | biome: gut microbiome; feature: rumen; material: fiber-attached | host: Bos | place: Iran: Karaj | collected 2018-10
CCCGATACTCCACCCTTTCAGTGGGCCGATAGTTCAACGGTAGAATGCTTGTATGGCATACAAGAGATGGCAGTTCGATTCTGCCCGTGTCCACCAACGGAGATTGGGCCAGAGGCTGGTCGCTTGCTTTGGGAGCAAGATTATGTTGGTTCGAGTCCAACATCTCCGACCATTTCGGGCGCGTAGCCCAACGGCAGAGGCGACGGTCCTAGGAACCGTTCAGTGGTAGTTCGAATCTACTCACGCCCACCAATTGCATCTTCACTCCGGCGTAGCGCAATGGTAGCGCAAGGGACTCTTAATCCTTGGGTTGGAGGTTCGACTCCTCTCACCGGAACCAATTTTCATAGAGGGCTGGCCGAGTGGCTTAAGGCTACGGTCTTGAAAACCGTCGGGCTTCGGTCCCGTCCGTTCGAATCGGACGCCCTCTGCCATTTCGGAGGGTTGGCAGAGTCCGGCTTATCGCGCTCGGCTCGAACCCGAGTAGGCCCTAAAAAGCCTCGCTGGTCCGAATCCAGCACCCTCCGCCATTTACTGTTCCCTTGCATAATGGCAGTGCCTCGCACTCTGGATGCGATGGTCGAGGTTCGATTCCTTGGGGAACAACCACTTTGGAGGGTTGCGTGAGTGGTTTAAACGAACGGTTTGCTAAACCGCCGGACCCTAAAAAGTTCCGCTGGTCCGAATCCAGCACCCTCCGCCACTTTCAGATTGTTCGCTAACGGTCGGGTAACTCAACGGTTAGAGTGTCTGGCTTACACCCAGAATGTTGTAGGTCCGAATCCTATCTCGACCACCAATTTAATAGGCGATTCGTATATCGGTTGATTACGCCGTGCTGATAACGCGGTCAGGGAGGTCCGACTCCTCCATCGCCTACCACTTGGAGAACTAGTTAAAGGGCTATAACAAGGGAATCATAATCCTTTATTCAAAGTTCGAATCTTTGGTTCTCCACCATTTTATGGTCTCGTAGCCCAACTGGCAGAGGCAATGGTTTCAGAAGCCATCCGGTACTGGTTCGAATCCAGTCGGGACCACCACCCCACTTGACGTTTTCGCATCGCTTTGCCATACTAAATATGTTAAAGAGGTCTACCATGGCAGACATAGAACTAGAAGCGATTGCGGAATCCATTGGTATGGAGAAGTTGATGGAGGGAAATCCTAGGGAAAAGTTCCTCCGAAAACTCATCGACAGAACCAATGTCCACCAGTTTGTTATCATAACATCCATGAATCCGCATTTCCCAGACGCCGTTGCTGGCGGAGCGGACACCGACCAACCATTGGAGGCGCTCAAGGAGTACTTGAGGCGCGGTCACTTCGGTTGGATTCCCATTCGCGGACAGTACGGGGAGTCCGAGCGTTCCTTTATGATTCCAAACCTCACGAAGGAGGAGGGAGAGGACATCGCCCGCCGCTTCGGACAGGAGTCCTTCATCTTCGGACACAAGACGAACACCGGATTCACCTACGAGTTCTGGAAGACCAAGGACGGACAGTCCTACTATCTGATGGACGCAAAGGACATGTACAACCGGGACGACGCCAGCGAGGACTTCTATTCCACGCACAAGAGCGGAGTGAAGTTCAGCATGCCGTTCGAGTTCGACGAGGCCGTAGTCAAGGCCATCGGGGAGTACGACAACTACATTGCCGAGAAATGCTCCAAGCACATGGGGTTCGAGGAGCGCCAGAAACTCATCCTTGAGGCAATCGACCCGAAGCAACACGGCAAGCACCGTTGGATTGCAAGGGCAGAAATCATCGAAACGGATTCCCACTTCTTCCGCATGAAGGAAGAGATGGCAAAAAGAGGAAACTAACGACATGGCCTCCCCCCTTCAATCCCAAGACGAGTTCGACATAGAGAAGGTCAGAAAACTCTGCCATGTAATCCAGTCGATGGACAGGTACATGGCGAGGGTTCCGTCCAAACTCATGCCGGACAACAAGCGAGAGGCGTTGGACGACCTCAAGGCGGAGATGAAGAAACTCACCGAGGACAGGTCTGAAATGATGTCGGAGGACGAACAGCACGTCGTGGCCAGAGCGAAAAAATTATTGGGGTGGTAAAATTCTTGGTTGATTTTTCGCCTGTGTCTCGCATAATATAGGCGAAAGGAAATACGACCATGAAGCACTCCCCCAAAAGCGCAATCTTCGACTACGACGCGGCCTACGACAAGTCCAACGCCGCCACCACCGTCAAACTCAATAAGTTTAAGACGGAGTTCTACGACCGGCTCCTGAAGGACAAGAGCCGTCACGCCGACGCGCAGACGCTTGTCACCTACCTGTCGGACAAGTTCCACATCGCGCCTCCCGCCGTGTGCGTCACGGAGTCCCGCCAGCCCCACCAGACCGGATATTCCGAGTGGACTGGCCGCTCCCGGCTGAAGAACAAGACGATGGGCCTCTACAATCGCGGAACGGCCACCATCTACATCTACAACAAGACCGCCGTTCGTGGGGAAAAGGTGTCCATCAAGGCTTTCGCGGACACGCTCCTCCACGAGTTCATGCACCACTACGACTACTACGTCCTGCGGCTTCCGAAGTCGCTTCACACCGCAGGGTTCTACAAGCGGATTTCCGACCTCAAGGCCAAACTCACGAAGTAAGGAGAACAGAAATGGCACTTATCGACGATTTCAAGCAGACCCTGCGAAATTTCGACGGATGCTTGCGGTACGACCAGCACGCCCACCAGTTCCACCGGTGCGTCATTCCGTGCGCCGTCCTCGCATGGCGCTTCAAGAAGAACCGCCCCATCATCCGAGCCGGAATCGAGAGCCTCGACGAAATGGCACACAAGCGTTATGACAGGGGATACGGTTGGAGTACCGAGTTCCTCTACTACATCCGGGACATTTATCCGAAAATGTACTGGCAATGGTATCACCCAACGAAGGAAGAGTACGAATACTAGGAGAAAGCAAGATGGCGCGTCCGAGAATGACCAATGACCACAAGGCGTGGGTGCGGGACACCCTCGTCAATTCGATGAAAAAGTTCTTCCGCATGTCCGAGGATGATGCGGTTGCGGCTGTCACAGGAGGCTCGACTCCCATGTTTGTGGATGTCTGTCGCCGCATCGTGAAGAACTGCCCGTTTTACGCCGAGCATCACGCGATGGAGACGCAGGAGGACTGGTTCAACGAGACGGCGAAGGCTTGGGGCGAGTGGATTGCCTACAAGGCCGGTGTCCGCCACGAGGACGATTCCGCAGAAGACCCTTCCGATGGCTCTGCGGAACAGGATAAGCAGGGGACAACAGATGGCGAACCAACTGTGTAACTACAGAAACGGCAACTACAACGTTACTCTTCTCTCCGACGGAACGAAAATCCGGTATGGGGAGGACGGAATAGAGTTCAACGCGGAGTTTCCAGAATCCATCGACCTCAACATTACCGATTGGTGCGACATCGATTGTCCGTTCTGCTATCGTGGATGCACCGAAGAAGGCAAGCATTTCCGCTTTGACGAAAAGTATCTCGATTCGTTGGACTTCAAGCCGGGAATGGAGATTGCCCTTGGCGGCGGCTCCCCAATCAAACACCCGGATTTGGACAAGTTCTGCGAATACTTCACGAAACGCGGGTGTATTCCGAACATTACCGTCCATTGGACTTCGATGTCGATGGTAAAAGGAGGCGATTTGGAGCATCTTCAGCGCCTTCAAGACGACGGATTGCTCTACGGCATCGGTGTTTCCGTTCCGTTTTACGGTGCATCGGTCATGCGGGCCATGAAGTTCTTCCTCAAGAACACGGTCGTCCATGTCATCGCCGGAATCATTGATACGAACGATGTCTATCGCTGGTACAAGAGCGGAATCCCCGTTCTCGTTCTTGGATACAAGGACATGGGGCGCGGAAAAATCAACGCCCCGGAGGATGGAATCGAAATCTGGCACGAAATCTATAATCTTCGCGATTTCGTCCACGGATTGATTGAAGACAACATTCCCGATTTTGAAAGCATCTACGGCCCAATCGGCAAAGATGTGCATCCTATTATATCTTTCGACAACTTGGCTCTAAAGCAGATGGAACTTCAGGAAGTGCTTCCGAAGGAAAAGTGGGAGGAATTGTACATGGGGGACGATGGGCTGGACGGAAGCCTTACATCGGCCTCGATGTACATGGATTTGGTGGCCGGAACCTATGCCAGAAACTCAATCGACGGCAAGGAAAGGCCAATCGGGGAGCGCACAATCGAGGAAATGTTCTCGGACTTGAAAAATAATGGTTGATTTTCTCAAGCCAATCGGCATAATATAGGTGAAAGGAAACGAACATGAATAACGACACAATCAATCCCTCCGCCTTTGCCGAAACCGCCGCCCGCCTCATCGCGGACGTGACCGGAGACATCAAGTTCCCCGTCATGGACGACGAGTTCGACGGCATTCTGGACGACTGCATCGACGCGATGGACGGTCGCGACCTCCCCGCGCACTACAGCGTGGACGGATTCGACCTTCCGGACATCCCCAGCGACGGATACTACCTGCTGATGGCACTGCACTACCTCATGGACGCCATCGACGAGCGCCACATCGAACTCTCGGACGACATCCGCTCCAGAGTGGATGCGTTCTGGAAGGGCAACGGCATCGTGTTCGACTGGGACAGGGAGCGGTTTATCGTCAAGGCGTTCTTCCCGCTCGACGAGGACAGGATTTCGGCGCTCAAGGAGTATCAGAACGACTTGGAGCGCGACATCGAGGACTCTACGGAGGAGAACCGCAAGAGTCTGCTTTGCAAACTCGACCACCTCAAGAACACGATTTCGAAGTTTTCGGCCCAGAAGCGCGAAGACAAGGCCCCAAGCGGGGTTGAAGTTCTCAAGTTGCTCATCGCCGCGAACGGCGGAAAGGACTTTACGCAGGGGCAATTGGCCGATTTCAACGACGATGACGACGAGAATGACGCCTAAATAGGGTTTTGCTCCCATAGCGCAATAGGAAGAGCAAGGGATTTCTAATCCCTAGGTTGTAGGTTCGAATCCTACTGGGAGCGCCATTTTTAGGAGAAAGACAATGACACAGGAAGAGGCAACAAAGGCGATTACGGAAATCGTCATAACAAGGAACGCGGAGGCAAAGAACACCCTGTTCGAAATGCTTCCGAAGGATATGGCCACGGATGTTTGGTTCTACATTCATCTTGGAAACTACGGACAGACGGTGTGCAAAGTCATCGACGAGACGAAGGAGTTGCATCGTCTTAAGGCACCGAACGAACTTCTGTTCACCTTGCGCTTCGAACGAGGGCTCGGAATGAACGGACAGATTCCGCTTTTCGTGAAGTATTTCGAACTGAACTTCAACAGCAAGACCGACAACTGGCAACAATTCCTTTCCGAACTCAAGGAAAACGCGAGGGCAATCCTCGGATTTCAACCGCCAACCGAATACGATGACTAGATACATTTCAGACCTACACTTCGGCCACAGGAACATTCTGATGTACGACAATCGCCCGTTCGATTCCGTCGAGGAAATGGACGAGGCCCTTGTCGCGCTTTGGAACGAGACCGTGAAGCCCAACGATACCACCTACATCCTCGGCGATGTCGTGTGGAACGCCGAGTACGGAAAGTGGAAGGAGATTCTCTCCTCGCTCAACGGCAAGAAAATCATCGTTAAGGGAAACCACGACCCGTCCGACATCCTGAAGAAGTTGAAGAAGGGCGGAATCATCGAGGACTGGGGGCACCAGTTCGTCGTGAAGGAGGACGGCAAGTGCATCGTCCTCAACCACAGTCCGATGCCGTTCTTCGTGAACCAGCATCAGGACAACTGGTATCACCTATACGGCCACGTCCATCTGTCCTACGACTACAAGATGACGCAGTACATCCGCAAGACCATCGAAGACCTGTACGGGCACCCGCACCGCATGTACAATGTGGGTTGCATGGTGCTTGGAATGAACTATACGCCAAAGACGCTAGACGAAATCGTCGAGGCGGACTCCGTGTTCCGCGACTACGATTACGACTACAAGGAAAAGCACGGCAAGAAGGCTTGACATTCCGCTCCGTTTTTGGCATACTACCGCCATGACGACAGAGGAATTCAAGACCCTAGGAGTGGGCGACACGGTTCGTGTTGACTACAACGGAGTGACAGCCGATTACAGGGTGTCCTCGAAGGACGAGAACGGGGTGGAACTCACCCCAATCAATTGCGAACTCGAAATTCGGTACGAGACCATTGACAAGTGGAAGATTTCCGCGTTTAAACTGCTGAAAAAGGCAAAAAAGCAATGAAAACGACACTAGGAAGGGCGCAAATCGAAAAATTGGAGAAGAACGGAATCCTCGTCAACGAAGACGAGGCCACCGTGATTTCCAACGCGCGTTGGGGAACCAGCGACCTGACCCTCACCCCGAGCATTCTTCGTGGATTGAAGGCCGGAAAAATATGGGCGTACAGCGACGGCGAATACGTCACTCTGATTCGTTTTGACAAGAAGGGTTTTTAGAAGAGGATTTTCGAATGAGCGGCGGAAGATTCGACTACGACCAGACTCGCATCGAGTACATTGCAGACGCCCTTGAGGAAGTTATCGGTCTCTGCGGAAAAACCCGCAACCAACTTCACGACGCTGGCAAGGAAGAGGTGGGCAACGGGCAGTTCTATCGTGGTTGCTTCGTGGATTGGATTGACGAGCGGGAGCATCTGGCGAATACCAGATGGCGCGACCCGGATGCCAATCTGGACGAGGAGCGCGAGTATGTGCGCAAGCACAACGAGGAGGCTGTTTTCGACTTCTCCCCCGAGACGATAAAAGAGTTTAAGAATGGCCTTAAGGCCCTCCGAAAGGCATACGTCTATGCGCAGAGAATCGACTGGCTTTTGTCAGGAGACGACGGAGAGGATTCATTCCACGAACGTCTTAAAGAAGAATTGAAAGGAATCAAATGATGGATGCGACAAAAGCCGCGACGAAAGTTGCCGTTATGATAGGTTCAAAAGGAATGCTTGGAACGGAATTGCGCTCGACTTTCGAGAGCAATGGATGGAGCGTCGTCGGGCCTTCGATAGAAGAGTTGGACATTCGAAATCCGGATGCGGTAATGCAGTGGTTTTCCGGACTTATCGACTCTTCGGAATCGACGCCCGATGCAGTGATAAACTGCGCCGCAAACGTTAGTGTGGACAGATGCGAGAATAACCCCGGAGGCGCTTTCGTGGACAATTGCATGGGGCCGAAGAATCTTGCTGATACGTGCATCAAGTTCAGGATTCCGCTGTTTGTGCAAATATCCACAGACTATATTTTTGACAGCGCAAATCCAGTCAGGAGATACGCCCCGACAAGCGAAGAATTTTTTCCGCCGAATGTGTATGGAATCACAAAACTGGCGTGCGAATACGCCGTTCGCTCCGCATACCACAGAGCGCAAAGAAAATGGAGCCAAGAAAGCGCAACCGGCCAGATTCCAGATTTCCTCATCGTTCGCACCTCTAGGCTTTACGGAAAGGGAAGATGGAACTATGTGGATTTTGTGTGTGACTTGTGCCTGTCAACGTCAAATGGACCGGAGCCTCCTAGGTCGCCACAGCCGATAGACGACACAAACATAACCGTTCCAACGTCCGTAAAAGACATTTCTAGGATTATTCTTTCCGCCGTAAACGGAAACAGGCCGGGATGCATAATCAATGCGGTAGGCGGGCTCGGAAGAGACTTGCAAGCGCCTTCGCTTTACGACTACACGGAAGAAATATATGAAATTCTAAAGGGTATGGGAAAAAACCCATATCGATGGTTTAGAAAGGCCGACGGGGATAGGCTTTTGCCAGCGTCAACAATTAGGCCATATAACTCTACGTTGTGCCCTCCAGACGAAATCGGACCGGGAATCCCACTTCCACATTGGAAGGATTCTCTTAAGGAATACATTAAGGAAAAATACCAATGAAAACAATATTAAGCGCAAAATTCCCTCCCCCCTACATAGTTCCGGGGGAATCGTATGGCGACAATCGCGGCTCGTTCACCCCACTATCCCTTCTTGACGGGGGACTTCAGGCCAACGTGTCGATTTCAAAGCCCGGAGTGGTTCGCGGAATGCACTATCAGAAGACGATTCCGCAGACCAAGGTCGTTGCGTGCCTCGCTGGTGAAATCCACGATGTTTGCGTGGACATGAGAAAGGGCTCTCCTACGGCTGGAAAAATCTGGGAGTTCACACTGAAGGGAGGAACCGGAGACCAACTCTTCATTCCGAAGGGCTTCGCTCACGGATTCGAGGTGGTCGGGGAGAAGTCCGCCATGATTATGTATCTGGTGGATGCTCCGTGGCGCATCGAGGATGAAGGCGGATTCAATACTGATTGTTTGGCGGACGAGGCGGGAGCGGTGTTCAAGACTCCGGCTGAAAGGGCCATCAAGTCTGACAAGGACAAGGCTCTTCCGATGTCGTTCTCCGCAGTAATCTCCGTGGAGGGATAGAAGATGGCCGAAGAGCAACAGCAGGTTCCGAAGATTGACTTCGCTCCCGTAATGCGGGAGTGCCAGAAGTATGCGAAAATGATGCAGGATGCGGTGGACTCTAACGACCTCACGGAAGAGCAGTACATGGCGCTAAACGCATTCCGCGTGAATATCGCGGATTCGTTCTGCTTCCTTCTGTTTGGGGAGAAGTTCAACGACATTCGCGTTAAGTACATGCAGATGCTGGAAAAGGCCACAAGAGAGGAATTTAAGGAGAAAAAACAATGAAAAAGGGATATTTCATTCCAGTATACGGAAAGAAGAGCGACGCATTGCTTCGCTATGAGGGAGTAACCGTCGAGGTTGACCCGGAGAATCCGAAGGGCAAGAAGACTGCCCTAAAGGAAATCCGCAAACTCATTGACAAGAAGACGGAAAAAATCAAGGAGTCCAACCTCAAGCACATTCCCAGATGAGTACACACTTCAATTTTTCGGAGGATAGGAGGAGGGGGTCTAGGCCGACCCCCTCCGAAAATCCTCTTCCGGAACTTGCGAAGAAGGGCTATGCCAACTGGGGATGGGCCAACGAGAAGAGAAACTGGTCGGATTCCAGACTAAAGCAGTTCTATGCGGACATAAAGAACGGTCTGACCAGAGAGGTAAACGTTTCTGCAAACGGGAACCTGTATCTAATCGTTTGTGACGAAAAGAAATGGTTTTGCACGGTCGATTGCTCCGATTAACTTTTTTGGTTGATTTTTTCCTTCCGTATCGTATAATATAGGCGAAAGGAAAACACTGACATGAAGCACTCCCCCTCCATCTACCTCGTTCGCGGGGCTCCCGGAACCGGCAAGACCACCTTCGCCAAACTCCTCAAGCGGGATTTTGACGAACTGCTCGACAATGGAAAGCCCGTTTGCGGAAAGACCGTCATTTTCGAGACGGACAATTTCTTCAAGGACCAAGTGAACGGCGAATACAAATTCGATAGGGACGTTCTTGAAACCGCCCACAATTGGAACGTCGGCGAGGTCTTCCGGTTCTGTCGCGACTACCCGGAGTGCCCCTGCATCGTGGCAAACACGTTTTCCGCCATTGCGGAAATGCACCCCTACGAGAACATTGCCCGCTTCTTCAATCGCGACATTAGGTACTTCAGGATGATTAACACCGGATACCACAACGTCCACAACGTTCCGGCGACAATCGTCGCCAGAATCCAGAATAGGTTCGAGGACTTTTGCCCCGACATTCTCGTCAGCGACGAGAACGACATCGACCTCGCGGCGGAGACTGCCAGAAGCCTTAAGTTCGAAATGCAGATAGGATAATTCAGAATAACGCGAAGTCTGCTGTAAGTAATACGGAGAACGACAATGAGCAACGAATCGAAAATCGAAGTCAAACTTCCGTACTTCACGGAAATCTACAGGATGCACTGGCTTGCCCAGCCGTTCGCCGTCTTGGCCAACTTCTTCCTTGGCGCGTTCTATCTGGTGGCCATGCTGTTGGTATGGTCGGCGATTGCGGCAGTCGCCGTGGCTTGCTTCGTCGTATGCCTTCCGTTCATCCTCCTGATGGACACGTTCAACTGGATTGGCGGATTGTTCCGATACCGGCGTCGCTAAATATTTCAAACGGCACCCGCTTGGGGGAGTCCGGTGTCGTTTCGCGGGGCGGGAAACCGTCCCGCGTTTTTTCTTGTTGACAAACGGGCAGGAGTCTGGCATACTATCGCTGTCAACCGATACAAAGGACATCACATGAACAACGACATTCGTTTCTACTACATCCGCAAGAAGGGGCCCGTCGGCTCCCACCCGAAGGCGTGCGTCTGCATGCTCAAGGACAAGGGCGGAATCATCTGGCGCGGCGTCTCCGTCTGCTCTCCCAAGGACGGCTTCACGAAGGAGATGGCCCGCACGGTCGCAAAGCGCAACGCGGAGTTCGTCAGAGACCTCTACCACAGCGACGGAGACACCACCGTCATCTGGGGGCGCGTCGGCTCCTCGTATCTCAAGAACATCATCGCCAAGTTCGCGGAC
>JAEEGL010177220.1_pt1 | contig 10511 bp, 3 predicted proteins | sample 9134231 | NCBI WGS metagenome assembly JAEEGL01 (sample SAMN16246548, study PRJNA631951) | gut metagenome | biome: gut microbiome; feature: rumen; material: fiber-attached | host: Bos | place: Iran: Karaj | collected 2018-10
ATTTTCAACAATAACATTACCTGATGATGTACTATCATTTTTTAGATTAGCACCATTTATAATTTTGTCAGCTGCAAGTGTTATATAAGATACACCATCATTAGCTGTTCCTGTTACGGTTATTGTATATTTGTATCCATTAGTAACACTCTCTTTAGTAAGATTGGTTATTGTTATCTTATTATTTGATGCCGTAAAGTCACTCATTTGTAGATTATGAACACTTATTCCGGATTCAGTATCTGTACATGTTAAAGTTACATTTGAAGTTACACCATTTTGAATTGTCCCTGGTGCAAAAGATCCCCAATTACAACTTGGTTTAGTGGTATCTACAGCTGTTACTGTTACTGTCTTGCTTTTAACTCTACCACTTTCATCTTTAAACCAAATATAATATGTTCCAGTATTATTTACACTTGTATTTAAATTATATACTTTTGCTTGATCAGTTGCTGGTGTTATTGTTGTCCAAGTAGATGGTTCACTATTAGTAGTCGTTACCGCATAATGAGTTACTTTATATTTACTATCTACGACAGTAGCACTAATTGTTTGATAATTAGCAGCAGTATTTGTAACTTCATATCTGTCTTCTGAACCTTCAACTTGATTGATTTCAGTCCATACATTCGTGTCTAGTGTTTCTCCTGATAAATTATCTGATGGACTAGCAGAAGAATCTAACCATATCCATATCGTGTAAAATGTTTCCGTGGTTGTTACACTAATATCAGGAACTAATGTTAGGGTATTACCACTATTTGTTCCAATAAAGTTACCTTTGGCTAAGACAGCCCCAACATTTGAAGTTGTGCCTTCAGTGACTACCCACTTTAAAGCAGGGCTATTTTTCATATTTTCCCCTATTTGATTTATATCCATATGAATGGTAGCTAATAAATTAACATTAGTTGTTTTATAAATTGATATTGTCGAATGAATACCACCAGTTTGATAATTATTACTTACATTAAGTTCACCAGTGAATGCTGATTCCCCTTCATTATAGACAATATAATTCTTTAAATTATTAGCAGTATTAAAAACTACATTTTTATTAACAGAACTATTCCATGACCAAAAGGCATAGCTTGATCCAGCTATGATTAATCCCACAACAAAAATAACAATTGTCATAAGTACAATTTTTTTCTTCTCCATCATGGTCACCATTTCTATAGAATCATGGAATTCTATTCTTATATTAAGTATATCAAAATATATAAATTTTAGCAATTAAAAAGCGAATATTTTATTCGCTTTTAGTATCTTTTTTACTACTTTTTTGTTTATTAGTTTTAGCCTGTTTCTTTTTGGCTTTTTTCTCTTTCTTGATACGTTCTTTTTCTAATCTTTCTTGCTCTATTCTATTTTGTTCTTCGATTAATTCTTGTTCTTCTTTTCTGGATACGTTAATAGCCATTCCTAAGACAAAAATGAATGACAAGAAATACATCCAAACCATCATGATAATGATGGCGGCAAGGTTACCATAAATAATATCGTATCTAGCAAAATGATTAATATAGAATTTAAAGATTAATGTGGCAATTGTCCAACCGGTAGTTGTAAAGATAGCGCCATAAGTTGTTTCTTCACTTTTAATATTCTTACTTGGTGCAATTGTATAGATTAATTTAATATTCAAATAAATTATTAATAAGGTCATAGGCCATTTAATAACTTTAAATAAGATGATTGCTTCATCTGCATAATTAGATAATAATCTAGCATTATTCATCAGTTTGATGATGTTTTCGCCAAATACAGGAACTATTAATAAGAAAACAAATAGAATGATGATAATAAATAAGAGAATGATTGAACTGATACGATCTTTAAGCCAATCTTTTTTTCTTATTTTATATAATGTATTTGACGTATTGATCATCGCATATGTACCATTAGACGCCACTAAAAACGCAATGAAGTTAAAGATTCCAATACTGCGGTCAAAACCTTTACCAGAAATAACATCGATAATGATATCACTTACTTGTTTAGGCATTACTTTTGACACTAGATTTGCCACTAAATCGATTGAGATATCGAAATAAGAGGCAATCAAAACAACAATTGTTAAAAGTGGGATAATGGCTAAAATAATATTAAATGCAATATTAGATGGTAAGATAGCCATTTCCGGTTTTTTCAAAATACTTAATAGTTTTTTGAAATACCCCTTAATTCTTTCCATAAACTCTCCTTATAATTTTTCTTTTGCTTGGCGCATTGATAAAGTAGCTTCATTGATAGCGTCATCAATTGTTTTAACGTCATCAGTGATCATACTATAACCTAAGGCGGCGCCAAAATTATGTGGTAATTCTTTTAAATCTTTACTTAATTTTCTTGTAAATTCAATTACTTGTTTTTCATCGTAACCAACCATATAAATTAGGAATTCGTTACCATCTGTTCTGATGATATCAGTATTTTCTTGTTGGTTATTGATTAAAATACTAGCTGCTTTTTTGATAACTTCATCACCCTCTTCGTGACCATAGTTATCGTTGATGTATTTAATATTATTTAAGTCAATAATAACAATGGCTTGTGGGTAGATGACGTTTTCTTCCCAAGTTTTAATATTATAATTTAGATAATTACGATTTTTTAGAGATGTCATAACATCAATGAATTTCATTTTATCTTCTTTTGTAATATCTTTTTTCTTAGTTTTAGCTTTAAGAATAACAATTAATAAGAATAGTAAGAAGAATGTTATTCCTAAGACAATGAATAAATACCTTAACATTTCATTTAATCTACTTTGTGAGTTAACAATATAATTTGTATGATAATCATACTTGATTGTTTTATAATTAACACTTGATACATAATAATCAAATAATTTATAGAAGGTCTCATTCTTTGGAATATTGCGAACGATAAAGCTATATTCTTTACCTAAGGTATCTTGATAAATTATTTTATAGTTTTTAAACTTATTATCTTTATAGTATTCATAAGTATCTCTATCAATTGTGACAATACTATCAGATTTTATATTTCTTAATAATTCGTCAGTGTTATTATATGACTTAGGAGTAATACCATTACTTACCAAATAATCATAAAGATAAGTATTACTTACTGTATAAATATCGTTACCTTTAAGGCTACGAATAGAATTTACTAGCATTGGTGAAGTGCTTAAAACAACATATTCTTCTTTAAATGGACTATTGGTATTAAGTAACTCTACGCTTACTCCAGTTGTGTCAAAATTATCAAATATGACGTCTACTTCACCGCGTAATAGGGCTTGTTTTAGTTCCATCACGTTTGGATATTCGACCATTTTAAAGTCAACGTTAGCCATATCTTCAAAACCACTTAAATAGTTAGAAATGGTTCCTACATATTCACGATTAACAGTACTTTCAAATGGCATATTTATAGTATATCCATAAGTATAAGAACCTGCATTATAAGTCATTTTCTCTGCTTCAGTAATCTTTTTATATTTAAAGAAAGTACTTAAGAAAAATGTTTTATATTTTTCATCTTGGAAATTCTTGTTATACGTTAAATTAAACTTACGCATAATGCTTAGTAAATCTTTATCATTTTTAACTGTTAAAACATAATGATCATATACTTCACTAATATGATATACAATTGATAAATCATTTTTTAATATTTCATCTAAGTATAGATTGCCTGGAATAGCAATATAATCAATTTCATTACCATTTAAGAGATTTAACATATCTTCGAATGTTTTAGCACTAACTAATTTAATGTCTTTACCATCGTTTAAATAGTACTTAATGTTAGTCGCGTCTTTATCAAAAACACCTAATGATGTATCTTTTAAATCAGAAATATCATTAATAGTATTGCTTTCTTTACCAACAAGGACATAATAATCTTTATAAATTTCAATATCATTATCTGTTAGTTCGTCGCTAAAGTTTAAGATTCTAAAAGCCGTATCTTTTAGGGTAGCATCACTATCAGTTAAGTATGATACTTTATTAAACTGTATATTATAACTATTAGTAAATTCGTCTAGATATGAAAAGATTATACCTTCTCCATCTTGTCCATAGATGGGAACATCGTTATAGACACTTACATCAATAACATTATTATTATGGGTACTAATCCAATTCTTTTCAGAGATCGATAAACTAGAATCATCTTTGGTATAATTCATTATAAAAATTACCAAAGAAATAGTAATTATTAGAGCAATTACTGCTAAAATTACTATTTTATTTAATTTATTATTCTTTTTCATATAACACCTAATTTCTAGTCCAACTTATTTTTTCTTTTTCAGGGTGTTTTGTACCAGCAATTGTATATGCTTTATCATTACCTTCATCATCTAATTGTTCTTCTTGTGTTAGTAGGAATTCAAAATCATAACAATTAATAACATCTTCATCATAGTATTCCAATGTTTTAGTAGCAATTTCCTTAGCTTTATCTTTACTAGTATCCTTGGTAAAAGTAATTGTCGTGTATACGATTTTTCCTTGTGTACGAACAGTAATTTTTTCTACTTGTTCTAACTCTTTTGTTTCAGAAATTACTTTGTCAGTAACATCCTTGGGAATTTCTACTAAACCATTTAATCTGTCTCCATATTCTCCTTTACCTGTTGAAAATATCATTCTTGAAAAAATAGCAAAAATGACTATCAACAAAATCAACGTCAACCCGCCAATTATGGCTAACCCTTTATGTCTTTTTAACACTTTCATTTTTATACCTCCACACTATCTTAATTATACAATAAATTTAGATATTTGTCTATTGATATATTTAATAATATGAATTAAATTTTTATTATATATTAAAAAGCCAATACTTTCGTATTGACTTTTAATTTTACTATAATTAACAGTTTATACTTGTAAGGTAACAATGTTGTGTATAACTATTTATACTATTGCGAACGAGCATGAGTTGAAACATTACTTGTTTGAATATAACAACTTACACTAGAGAATGAGTTACCGCCAGCAGATGTACGAGCGACTACCTTTATCCAGCTACTATTATATGAAGAACCTTTTAGAAGGTTATCAGGTCGAAGTCCTTGTAATTGCGTAGAAGAGCCAGTAGAAGCACTGGAATAACATTTTGAACCTGATGTCGGTGAATAGCATCTATAAGCAGCACTACTTGCAAAGCTTGCATTATTACTGATTGTTTGATTACCAGCCGATATTGTAGTGCTACCATTCTTTAATGATAAGTTGGCATATGTGCTACTAAGACTTGCTGTTACATATACTACTGAACCATTTAAAACATATACTGGTGAAGCTGTAAATGCTGTTCCACTTGATGAATCATACCTTGTTGTTAATGTTGTTCCCGTTCCTTGACTTCTTGTTACACTTCTTACTGCAATACTTCCACTGGTAGCCGAAACTTTTCCACTCGCGCTTGCTTCAGTTTCTGCCCATACATACCATGCTCCCCCAGCTAATGTTAAATCACCCGTACTTGTTGCCGTTGTCCAAGTATTTAAAGCAAATGTAGATTGTGCGGCACCGGCACTTGGTTTTGTAATTGTTGAACTTACATAATATGCTTCAGCTCCCGTAGAACTGTAACTAAATGTATCATGGTCAATCACTGTTATTATAGGCTGTGATGCTACTCTTTCCCATACCGCATACAAAGTTGTGCTGGCATTACTTCTCGGCCATGATGCACCAGCCGCATACTGGGCAGTCGTTGCTGATGGAGAATCAGCCCAGCCAACTAATCCATAACCGGTTCTTACTGGGATAGATGATGTTAGATTTGTAGAAGTTGTACCACTAGCATCATATTCGTAAAGTGTTGGAACCGGTGCCGCACTACCACCGTTAGCATCATATGCAATGTACCTATAATTAAGTGGTTCATTCCATGCATTAACTCTTTTACCATTAACTGTTTCTGCTTCGTTTTTATAGATTGCAATTGTCCAGTTACTATTATCACTAGATACATACGTTACATTATCATGATATGTTCTGTTATCATTCCACACATGCCATACTGCCACTTCATCTACATCATATTCCTGTCCTAAATCCAAAACTATACATTCATTTGTATAAGTATTGCCTGTAGAAGTATTAACATAATTACTATAATTAATATTTCCATCAGTTATGTTAGATAATGGGCCACCTTCGGTTGAATGTTTAGTAATTCCAGTTACTATTTTACCTTTAGCAATATTGATACCGTTTTTAATAACCTGTAATTCCACCCATGCATTCCAACCATTTACACTATTACCAGCAATACAATCCTTAACATATCGAACATTATCAAGCACATTATTAACACTCGGATGGTCAATACCAGCATACATAATACTAACTTTACCATCTCCTAAATTCACACCAGAAGACATTTCACTATCAATAAAGTATTTATTACTAAAATGTCTTGTATTGTCAGTATGAGTTCTATCATCACTTGCAGTTATAGCATTCACTCCAGCATATCCTGAAATAAATGATGAACCTCCACCAGCAATTAGATAATAATTAGAACTACTAGTTGGAGAAATACCACCATAGTATCCTCCACCACCACCAGATGGTGGATAATTATTTGTTGTTCTTGCACCATTTTGTCCTATACCAAAGGCATATCCCACACTTTGACCAGATGGATTATATAGTGTACTAGTATAACCTTGGCTATTAGTATTATCATTTACCAAATTACCTCCAGGTAAACCAGTTTTACTGTCAGCTCCTCCGCCACCTCCGCCAGATACCATAATTCTTGAATTTAAGCCTAAATTAGAATCCCATTCTAAATCAGAAGATGTTAGAGTTGTACTACCAAAATACCTTATATCGGTTGCTCCACCGCCACCGCCAGATACTTCATTATCATTGTTATCATGATCTCCGGTACCACCACCATTCCAACCGGCAAAAGCCGTTGTTTTAGCAGTTTTACCATCCCCGCCTTTACCACCAACATACATATATATTGTATCATTAGCAGTCAAATTAATATAACCATAAGAATATCCACCAAGACCGCCTGCTTCTCCAGTTGCAGCATTATATAATACAGATCCTCCTTGAGCACCCCATGTGTCTATCTTATAATAACCAGTTTGTGGTACTACAAATGTTTGATAATCACCAGTATAGTAGAAATCAGCTCTCGGTATATTATCTTCAAGTGGTTCGTCCCACGCAGTTACTCTCTTACCATTAACTGTTTCAGTTTCAGTCCTATTTATAACTGGAATCCACCATATATTATCATTAGAAACATATGTAATATTATCGTTATATGTACGGTCGCCATAAAAGTGCCATATAGCAATTTCATCAACAGCATAAGTTTGACTTAAATCCACTATAATGCACTGCATTCCACCACTACCATTTAAATCTCTAGCATAATTTGCAGCAGTGATATCACCATCTGTTATAAGAGATAACGGCTTACTTGGATCATTAGTAACACCAGTTACTGATTTACCTTTTGCAATATTTGTACCATTTTTAATAACTTGTAACTCAACCCAATGATTGTAATTATTTACTGTATTCCCGTTTATACAATCTCTAACATATCTTACACTATTAAGATCAGTATTTATTCTTGTTGGAGCATCTCCAACATATGTTATTACTGCTTTACCATTACCAGAATTAACACCAGAAGTCATGGTACTATCTATGAAATATTTATTACTATAGTGCCTTGTATTATTAGTATGTGTTCTATTATCACTAGCTGTTATGGCATTCACTCCCGCATAGCCTGATATAAATGATGAACCGCCACCGGCTCCATTTGCACATGTTGCACCACCGCCCGGATAATAACCATTGCCACCAGTACATCCACCATTTGCAATACCAAATTCTGAAACAGTATAACTAGAATTTTGAACAGCACCGAATGTCGTTTGAGTTCCTGCGGCGGTTCCACCACCATTTACACCAATAAGCGTACCACCAGCTCCACCGGTGCCTGAACTAGCACTACCGCCACCGGCTGCTACCATAATTCTTGAATTTATTCCAAGTACAGAATCCCATTCGAGATCACTTGATGTTGGAGTAGTATTTTCAAAATATCTAATATCTGTAGCTCCGCCGCCATTATATCCACCGCTGTTACCAGTTCCTCCATTAAATGTCTTAATATTGGTAGTCGTACTACCTTTTTGACCGGCATAAACATATATAGTATCACCAGATGTTAGATTTATATATCCAGAAGAATATCCACCAGATGCTCCACCGGCGCCACCACCTTGAGCACCCCATGTCTCTACTTTATAATAACCACTTTCTCTAGCAGTAAATGTTTGGTAATTTCCAGTGTAATCATATTGAGTTTTTATCCAATAAGCATAATATGTCGTATCACTAGCCGGTGCAAGTGATGATTCAGTTACTTGGGTACCACCATCAGGTAAAGTAAACCAGCCATTCGAAGTATAATATGGTTTTGTCATCGTTGGTAATGTGCCAAGTGCTTCTCCCGGCACTTTTACTTCAATAATTTTTTCCTCAATACTTAAATTAGAAAAAGTATATGTCGAGTTATATTCATTTATTACTATTCTAAACCAATATTCTCCAGCTGTTTCTACCGTAAATTCATAATCATTATTTGAAGGGAACCAAATTAATGTTTCGTTTTCACCAGTAAGTCCATCTAGTGATAACCCCATGTATACAGCATCCCCATTGTAACTATAGGTTCCGTTCGTATCAACATTAAAATAATATGTTTTTCCAGTTTGTAAGTATACTTTGGCATTTATATAACCCCAACTACTATTATTTTGTCTATTTGCCGTAGCCGTAATTACTTCATCATTAATTGAATATGTAATGTGATAACTATTTGTATTACCTACATCTGATAATCCATATGTCAAATTTCCAGAAGAATATGCCACATTAACGAAGGTAACACTTTCAGAAATTGGATCTGATGAATTACCTAGTGTATCTGTTAATATGACACATACATAATATGTACCTCCAGTCGTAATATTAAATGTATAATTTGGATTATTTGAAGATATATATGATACACCACCAGGGCCATTTTCGGGGCACTCGCTAGTCGTTTGAATATAATACTTATAATCACTAATACCACTAGGATCACTTGCACTGACGGTTGCTGCAATAGATAAATCATTAGCAGCTAAAGAAACCGTTCCCGTTGGTGCAACATCATCATAAAAATTAGCATATAATGTTTTGCTTTCACTTACTGTCCAATTATTAGTGTCAGTATAACCTGTTAATGGCACTTCTGTAAATGCGCCAACTCCATCCAATACCTTGTTACCACCTTTAGTTAAATATTCCACCTGTACATTACCATTTGATGGTACATTTGTAACATCAAGATAGCGAACAATTTCATAATTATTTGGTGTTGTTGCCAACATCTCGCTCGTTATATCAAAATTTATAAATATCCTTCTTATTGTATATGTGCCAGTAACTTTACTAATTTGAGTCCAAGTAATTTCTACATCATTAAATCTAATAACTGGCTCCGATGTAGAAGGACTAGTAATAACTAATATGCCACTAATATGTGTTCCAAGATCAGCCGAAGTTAGTAACCAATCATTGTCATTTGTTAAATCAATTCTAAATAATTGAAGTGATGAATTATAAGAAATTGTCTTTCTCATATCTTTAGCATTAGCGGTATTATACCATCCCGTAAAAGAATAACCAGTTTTATTAGCAGTTGGTGCCTGTGCAGCAGTATTAGCATTACTATCCGTATATAACAAATTAGTACCATTATATGTATATAAAGGGCTCGTGCCAACTAGACTACCACCATTAGTAGAAGCATCAAACGTTATTGAACGAATGTTACTTATCCAACTAGCACTTAATGTTTTAGCCGCACTATATTTGGTATTGGTAAAAGCACTAGTGATTTTACCTGTAGCATCTATCATTTGTGTAGCACCATCGTAATATCCAGCAAAAGTATGGCCAGTTCTTTGTGGTATCGTGATTGGGTTAGCACTTGTGGACATCTTTGTCGTGTATGTGTTATTTAAATATACTCCATCAGCATACCTCATATAAATTGTGCTAGTTCCATTCGTAGTGGCATTATCGTTATCCAATGTTATATTAAATGAATTATATGAAATCGTAAAGTTTCTAGTTGTCTCTCCACCATAATTACCTATACCTGTTATTGTAACTGTTGCGGTACCTACATTTGTATTGTTGGTATAAGCTACCGTATAATCAGTATTTAGTGTTAAGGTATTTGCACCCTTTACTACAGTTACACTTGGGGTTTTTGCGCTACCATTATAGGTTGTACTTGTATATTCAGGGGTTACAACAGCATCACTTATACTTATAATATTTTCAACAATAACATTACCTGATGATGTACTATCATTTTTTAGATTAGCACCATTTATAATTTTGTCAGCTGCAAGTGTTATATAAGATACACCATCATTAGCTGTTCCTGTTACGGTTATTGTATATTTGTATCCA
>JAEEGL010660789.1_pt1 | contig 10511 bp, 5 predicted proteins | sample 9134231 | NCBI WGS metagenome assembly JAEEGL01 (sample SAMN16246548, study PRJNA631951) | gut metagenome | biome: gut microbiome; feature: rumen; material: fiber-attached | host: Bos | place: Iran: Karaj | collected 2018-10
ATTATGAGGACCAGTTCCAATGGTTTGTGGGTGCTGCCATCGTCCTCCTGCTCATCGAGATACTCATCTCGTCGGGCAAAAAACGTTGGGAGAAGAAGTTTAACATTTTTGAAAAGAAAGATGAATAAGCTTGTTAAATATTTGACAATCATTGTTTTTCTATCTTCTGCGCTGACGGTTTCGGCGCAGAACGACGAGAAGGCCATTCGTAAGGGCAACCGACAATACAAGAAGGCGAACTATACGGAGGCCATCGCCAAATACAAGGAAGTCATCGAAGCAAGCCCAAACAACACTAAGGCCATTTTTAACCTGGGTGATGCCTATTACGGCTTGCAGCAGTACGACAGTGCCTACGCCACTTTTGAGAAGGTGGTGGAGATGTCGCCCGATGCCAAGTTGAAGTCGGATGCAGTGTTCAACATGGGCAACTGTCTGCTGGCTCAGGACAAGTATTACGATGCCTTTAATATATATAAGGTGTCGCTGAAGCTGAACCACGAGAACGAAAACGCCTTGTACAACCTCGAGTATTGCCGTGCCCATCTGGTGAAGAGCAAGATCCAGGTGGTGCAGCCCGAACATGGTAGGGTAGAGGTGAAGGAAAAGGAAGCCTTCAACGGACAGCGCATCACGCTGAAGTCGCAACCCGACAAGGATTATGCCTTGTCGCAGTACCTCGTGGTGCGGGCCGATAACCAACAAGTCACGGTGGATGTGAGCGGCAGCAGTTTCGTCATGCCCAAGTTCGATGTGCTAGTGACGGCTGAGTTCAAGCAGGCGCATAAGATCGAAATCGACAAGGACATCAAGAACGGAATGGTAAAGGCCGACCGCACCAAGGCCGTCGAAGGCCAGCAGGTGACCCTCGAAGCACAAGGCGAGAACGACTTCGTGCTCGACAAGTTCATCGTATATCGTACGGGCAACCGCAACGACACGGTGCCGGTCAACAAGACGACCTTCCAGATGCCCAACTACGACGTGACGGTGACGGCTACCTTCCGTAGTGCCTTGAAAGTCAGTGTCGACAGCGTGGCCAACGGCACTATCTCGGTGACCGACAGCCTCGTCAAGCCAGGCGACAATGTCGGCATCATCGTGCGACCCGACAAGGGCTACCAGCTGGGTGACCTGCGAGTGGTCAGCGACAGGGATGCCACTGATTCTGCGCCTGTGTCGGACGACAACATGTTCCAGATGCTCGACACCGACGTGACGGTGAAGGCCAGCTTCGTGGAGGCCACCGATTACTATAAGGTGGAAGCCGACACGGCCATCGAAGGCGGTCACGTGCTCCTCGACCAGACCGAGGCCACGCGTCGCGAGACGGTGAAACTCGACAACGCTCCTGAACCTGGCTACCAGTTCAAGGAATATGTCATCCACCAGGTGGGCGACACCGCCGTGAAGGTCCAGCCGATGGGCAACTTCTTCACCATGCCCGACTTCGACGTGGAGGTCACTGCCGTCTTCGAGAAGAGCGAAGGCGACAACCAGCAGCAGGACCAGCAACAGCAGGATCAGCAGCAAGACCAACAAGACCAAGAGCAACAGCAAGACCAGCAGCAGAATCAAGACCAACAGCAACAGCAGCAACAACAGCAGCAGCAAAACCAACAGATGTCGAAAGACGATGCCCAACGCATGCTGGATGCCCTTGAAAACCAAGAAAAGAAAACCATGGAGAAGGTTAACGAACAGAAGGTTCGTCAACAACCCAAGAAGAAATCCGATAAAGATTGGTAGGGACGCACCGCGTGCGTCCGCTATAATGGACGATATTTGTATTTTTGAATCGTGAAAACAAAAGATCAATGAAGAATAAATTCAGATTATTGGTATTCATCCTATGCGCGTTTCCCATTGCCCTTTGGGCACAGGACAACCCGACCCTGACGGTCTCCGCCAAGAAACAGGTCGTTGTGGGCGAACGTTTCCAAGTGGTGTTTGAGTCCAATGCGGAGGGACGCAATTTCCAAGCGCCTTCGTTTGAGGGCTTCAACGTGGTGGGTGGACCGTTCACCTCCACCAGCTCGAGCATCCAGGTGGTCAACGGCTCGGTGACGCGCTCCACGCGCATCTCTTATACCTTTGCGGTGCAGGCCACACGTGAGGGCACCTTCCGCATCGGTGCGGCCTCGCTCACCGTCGACGGCAATAAGGTCACCAGTGAGCCTTTCGAGGTCAAGGTGCTGCCCGACGATGGCAGCTCTGCCGCCTCGGGTGGTGGTGCAAACTCGTCTGGACAAGGCCAGGTGCAGCAAAGCACCAGCGACCCGCAGGTCAGCGGCAAGGACTTGTTCCTCAGGTGCATCCCTTCCAAGAAGTCGGTATGTGTCGGCGAGCAGGTGGTCTTGACTTACAAGCTCTACACCAAGGTGCCGGTGTCGTCGGTTTCTGTCTCCAAGATGCCGTCGTATGCGGGCTTCTGGACCAAAGACATCTCCGACAACAGTGGCAAGCTGAAGCAGTCGAGCGAATACGTCAACGGCATCGAGTATACGACGGCCGAGATCCAGAAGGTGATCATCGTGCCGCAGCGTTCGGGCAACCTCACCATCGACCCGATGACGATGGAATGTATCGCCCAGATTCGTACCGAGCGTAGCAGCCGTCGCAGCATGGACCCCTTCGAGGCTTTCTTCAACGACCCCTTCTTCAACAACAATATCACAAACGTGCAAAAGGAGCTCTCCTCGCAGTCGCTCACTATCGATGTGAAGAGCCTTCCCGAAAACGGCAAGCCCGATTCGTTTGCCGGCGCCGTGGGCAACTATAAGTTCACCTCGTCGATCGACAAGGAGGAGCTGAGCACCAACGAGGCTGTCACCATCACGTTCACGGTTTCGGGTTCGGGCAACATCGAGTTGTTGCAGATGCCCGAGCCGGTCTTCCCGCCCGACTTCGAGGTCTACGATCCCAAGATCACGACCAATGTGGATGCTTCCTCGCAAGGCATGACGGGTACGAAGAAGGCCGAGTACCTGGCTATACCGCGTCGTGCTGGCAGCTTCTCCGTCCAGCCTGTGGAGTTCACTTTCTTCAACCCCAGCACGGGTACTTACCAGACCCTGCTTTCGGAGCCATACGAGCTCTCGGTGAGGAAAGGCAAGGACAGCGATGGCGACGGCGGTGGCGTGTATGCCTCCAACCAGGAAGACATCAAGTATCTGGGTAGCGACGTGCGCCATATCATGAACGACGGCGCGAAGTTAAAGCCCAAACACTCCAGCTTCTTTGCCTCTTCGGTTTATTTTGCCATCCTGCTGGGATTGTTGGTGGTCTTCATCGCCTTGCTGTTCATCTTGAAGAAACGTGCCGAGATGGCCAAGGACACGGCAGCCAACCGCAACCGCAAGGCCGACAAGGTGGCTCGTGGTCGCTTGAAGAATGCATACCAACACTTGAAGGCAAAAGACCAGAAGAAGTTCTATGTGGAGATGTCGCAGGCCTTGTGGGGCTACATCGCCGACAAGCTCGGCATCGAGCGCTCCAAACTGTCGATGGAGACGGTGAGTGAGACCATGAAGGCTAACAACGTGCCCGACGAGTTGACACAGCAGTTCGTCGACACACTCAACAGTTGTGAGTTTGCCCGCTTCGCCCCCGGCAGCGCCGAGGAGAAGATGGACGACCTCTACCAACGCGGCATAAATGTCATTTCGAAAGCGGAAAAAGTCTTGTAATCAATGAAAGGAGAAACAACAAATGAAAAGATACACCTTATTAATATATATGCTTGCCGTGATGGGCTTGACGTTTGCCCAAAATCCCGCAGACGAATGGTTCGACCAAGCCAATGCAGCCTATAACTCAGGCAATTACGAAACAGCGGTGGAACTCTACGAGAAGATCCTTGCCACGGATGTGGAATCAGTTCCGGTTTATTACAACATGGGCAATGCCTACTACAAGATGCGCGAATATCCCATGGCCATTTATTCGTACGAGAAGGCCTTGAAGCTCGACCCATCGAACGAAGAGGTGCGGACCAATCTTGAAATCGCCAACCTCGCCATTGTCGACAAGATTGAGCCTGTGCCCCAATCGTTCATCGAACGCTGGTGGCGGAGCTTGAGAGCGATGTGTTCGAGCGACCGCTGGGCGTGGTGGTCGGTGGCGGCCTTTGCTTTGCTTCTGGTTTGTCTCTTCATGTTCCTGCGTTCACGTCGTGTTGGGGTGCGCAAATTGGGCTTTTTTATGGGCATCATTTTCCTCATTGTTTTCGCTCTTTCGGTGGTCTTCGCGGCTCAACTCAAGCATGCCGCTACGACCCAAGACCAAGCCATCGTCATGACCCCTACAGTGACCGTGAAGAGCTCGCCAAGCGATGACGGTGTCGACCTCTTCGTTTTGCACGAAGGAACTAAAGTGTCCGTTTTGGAGACCTCAAACGGCTGGAACAAGATCCGAATCGCCAATGGCAGTGTTGGATGGCTTGAAATGGATAAAATGCTTTCTTTCTGACCTTTTCGGGGCATAAAATGAATTTTTTTGAGAAAAAAATGAATTTTTTTTCCTCAAAATGTATTTTCTTTGAAAGAATGTCCTATATTTGCAGACCATATTTAAAGTGAAAAAGTGTCAAAACACATGTAAAAGAAAGAATTAATTAAAATTTCGTGATATGAAAAAGAGATTTTTACCTTTCAGTTTACTTCTGGTAATCATGATCTTAGGTCAGTCAGTAATCGCTGACCAAGGTGGACACTATGTCCCGCGCAAGCAAATCAACAATGCGGAAAGCTATATGGGTAGTCTCCGCGCCAACCAAAAGACGGGTTTGATCGATCCAGCCGATATGCTTAAGGCTATGCAGGCTCCGGCAACGAGAGATGCCTCCGACGACCCGCTCTATTGGATTAACATGGGTCCTGACAACATGGGTGGTCAGACCACAGCCATCGTGTACGACAATCGTGGTACTGGTGTTATTTACATCGGCTCCAAAGGCGGTGGTGTGTACAAGTCTTACAACTTTGGTCACACCTGGCATCATGTAGGAGGCCTCAATCTGATGGTCAGCTGCATGGTTCAGGATGCAAATGGTGTCATCTATGTTGGTACTGGTGATGGCGAAGCTGCCGCTACACATAATGGCCTTGACCAGCAAGACTATGACAATAGTTTTGTGGGCACAGGACTTTACACCCTTGTTAACGATGTGTTCGAAAAAGTCATGGCTCCCACTGAAGATGCATGGCTGTTCATCAACGACCTTGCTATTGTTGGTGACAAGGTTTTGGCTGCCACCAACGAAGGCCTGATGTGCTCAAGCGATGGTGGACGCAACTGGACTACTGTCGTTGAAGGTATAGCAGTTTCCGTAAAGGTCGGTACTGACAATACTATTGTTGCTGCTGTTGGCGGCCATGTCTATGTTGGTCGTGACATCAATCATCTGGAGGATCATTCAGGTACAACCAACGCTCTGCAAGGCGATAGTCTTCTGCCTCAAGGTGTGGATGGTGGAATGATTGACCTTGCCATCGCAGCATCGGATCCGAACACCATCTATGTCAGTTTAATTGGCACGAATGGCATTCACACTGGCGTTTATGTCTCCACTGATAAGGGTGAAACTTGGCGTGTGGCATTTCCTGCCGTGACTACCAATCCTGCTCAAGGCCATAATATCTATGATGGTGCCGGCCTCTACAATCATGGTATCGTTGTCGATCCTGAGAATGCCAATCTTCTCTATGTGCTCGGATACAACCTATGGTCATTGACTGCCACGGAAAACAATGGTTACTATCTTGCCACTCAATTGACGAGTCAGTCATACTACTATCTGTCAAATTACATACATGTCGGTATCCATGCCATGGTCTTCAACCCCAAGAATAGCCAAGAATGCTATGTGGGTACCGATGGTGGTATCTATAAGGCTACTGGAAGATTCTCTTTCAGCAACTGCAACCGCAACTACATCACCACCCGTATGTTCAGTGTCGGTATCTCTGGTAAGGATACTCGCGTTATGGCTGCTGGTCTCGACCATGGCACAGTGTATATTCCTGGCGAGGCCAATGGCAATTCTCTTGAAACAGGTTATTGGATCAATCCCAGATCTGATGCCAACATGGGCATGTATAATGATGGTGCGGATGCTGGCTCCTGCGTATTCTCCACGATTAATTCCAATACGATTTTCGTAAGTTATCATCGTAGAGACGAAGGAGATCATAAGGTGCCGTGGATTGCTCGTTCCGAAACTGTTGGTGAAGACTGGGTGTCATCCAACTTCACTTCCGCTCTTTCTGCCGCTACGGGCTCAACCTCTTACCGTGTGCCTTTCGTGCTCCATGAAAACTATAACAACCAACTTAACCCTGAGACCACTTGGTATTTCAACGAGACTGGACATCATCAGGATGCTGGTACCACCGTTCAGGTTATTAGTAACAATAAGTATCCTTTCAACTATACGTTGACTGCTCCTCTTGCTGCAGGTGACTCCATCGAAGTACACGATCCTATCACCTCTTATTTCTTCCTCGCTTATACCGATGGCTTCTTTATGACACGCACCCCGTTGCAGTTTGACAAGGAGGCTAAATGGTACCTGCTTGCTGATAAGAGCAATAATGGTGGCGTTTTCAAAGGCGATCCCTTGTGCATGGATATTACTGCTGATGGAGACAATGCATTTGTTGGCTTCAAAGATGGTAAGTTCTTCCGCATTTCTGGCTTGAACAGCGTCGTCGATGAGCACACAGGCAGCATCACCGATTCACTGTATGCCGCTACCGTTACCAAAATCACACTGCCTATCGATGGCCAGTGTGTTACTTCTGTTGCAGTTGATCCTCGCGACAACAATAAGGTCTTTATCACCTGTGGTAATTATGGCAACGACGCTTACGTGTTTTACAGCACCAACGCTTTGGCCGATGAACCTACCTTCGTCTCCAAGCAAGGCAACCTGCCTAAGATGCCTGTCTACTCCTCTGTCATTGACATGACCACTGGCCATGTTATTATCGGTACTGAACGTGGTATCTACAGATCGAAGGATCTCAACTCTTGGACTCTCGACAGCGAGGCTATGGGCACAATTCCGGTTATGGAACTCAAGCAACAACGTGCCTATAGAGAAGATGCCATTACTGTGAACCATACCGAAGAAGGCGACTTTGTGACCGAATATCCTGGCGTTCACAACACAGGTATCATCTATGCTGCCACCTACGGTAGAGGCGTCTTCCGTTGCGAGAACTATAAGAAAACTTCCGCTAGTGTTCCTGAGAATTCTAGCGACGTTAACGTCAACTTGAGCATGTATCCCAACCCGGTCAGCAGCCAAGCTACCCTCAGCTTCAACCTCAAGGAAAGCTGCAATGTCAGCTACCAAGTGTTCGATATGACGGGCCGCATGGTGATGAACCAGAGCATGGGTCGCATGAGCGAAGGCGAACAACAAATCAACATCAATGCCGAGAACCTCAGTTCGGGTTCCTACATCCTGCGTCTCAACCAGGGTGCCAAGAACAACAGCGTGAAGTTCATGGTGTACTAATGATGTCAGTAGAGACGTTGCGTGCAACGTCTTTTCAAACAATCACAAAAAAGAAAGACAATCTGTAAAGGTTGTCTTTCTTTTTGTATTTTTGCGCTATCATTTTGGTTTCTATGAATAGCAAAAGAATCAATAAGGTATTAGTTGCCAACCGTGGCGAAATTGCAGTGCGCGTGATTAAGACATTGCGGAAGTTGCATATCGCCTCCGTCGCGATTTTCGCCGACAACGACGCCAATGCCTTGTATCGCCGCATGGCTGATGAGGCTTATCCCTTAGGCAATGGGGCGCTGAAAGATACCTATCTCAATGTCCGTAAGATTATTGACGCGGCCTTGGACTCGGGTGCCGATGCCATCCATCCCGGATACGGTTTTCTCTCGGAAAGCCCTGAATTGGCAGAAGCCTGCGAAGCCAACAATTTGATTTTTATAGGCCCTGACGCTCATTCAATGCGATTGATGGGCAACAAGATTGAAGCGCGAAAGATTGCCGTCAAGCATGGCATCCCTGTCACCTTTGGGATGATGGGCAGCCATGAAGAGATTCTTCAGATGGCCGACACCTTGCCTTACCCTGTTCTCATCAAGGCGGCTGCCGGTGGTGGCGGCAAAGGCATGCACATTGTTTGGGAAAAGCAAGACTTGAAATCCGAATTGGAACGCGCCTCACGTGAATCTGAGAAATACTTTGGCGACGGTACGGTCTTCATCGAGCAGTATATCGAAAACCCTCGTCATATCGAAGTGCAGGTTTTGGCCGACCAGCATGGCAATATCATTCACTTGCATGAACGCGAATGCACCATACAACGCCGCTATCAGAAAATCATTGAGGAATCACCCTCGCCCACGCTGACTGAGGATAAACGCAGGCAGATTTGTGAGACCGCAGTTAAGCTTTGCAAAGCGATTGGTTATCATAATGCAGGAACGGTGGAGTTTTTGGTGGACAAGGACTTGAATTTCTATTTCTTGGAGATGAACACTCGCATCCAAGTGGAGCATCCTGTCACTGAAATGCGTACAGGTATCGACATTGTTGAAGAGCAAATCCGCATTGCGAGAGGGAAGGAGATGGGCTGGACACAAGAGGTCATCCAACCGCAAGGTCATGCCGTTGAATTGCGTATCTACGCTGAAGACCCGGCCAATGGTTTTTTGCCTACACCTGGCAAGGTTACGGCCTATCATGAACCTCAAGTGCGTGGCGCTCGTGTCGACAGCAGCATTGACGGACCTTGTGCGATATCAGAAGCCTACGACCCAATGATTGCCAAACTGACTTGTCATGCAAAAGACCGTCAGAGTGCCATCGAAACCGCCCGTCGTGCCTTGAAGGAATTTATCATCCAAGGTCTGACCACCAACAAAGCCTATCTTTGGGAGGTGATTAAGAATGAGGACTTTGTTGAAAACAAGATAGATACATCGTTTTGCGCCACACATCAGGATGGCTTGATCAAAGCTTTGGAAGACAGCCGAAATGCCCAAAATGTGAATGACATCGTGGCTGCTTTCTTGATGTATGACTTCTGCAAAAAACATGTCGAACACCATCCTGAAAACGTTTGGGAGGAAATCGGCTATTGGCGTTACCACATGCAACTCACCGTCAATGTGGAAGGCAAGAAGATACCTGTCAGCATCAGTGCCGCTGAAGCGGGCAAAATCAATGGAACGGTAGGGGAGGCGTCATTTGCGGTGGAGTTTATCCAGTATGAGAACCGACAGCTCAAGATTATGCTCAACGGGCGTACCGAGACCGTTTACTGCTCGGTAAACAATGAACAGAAGACCATTATCAATTTCCATGGTCTCAACTTCACTTGCTATCGTACCGACCAACTGAACGACACCTTGGACTATGCATGCAAGGAGTCGGTGAACGACAAGTCGAGGTTGGTGTCGCCGATGCCTGGCAAAGTGGTGAAAATCAACGTCAAGGAAGGCGATGAGGTGAAAGAGGGGATGATTATGATGGTGGTGGAGGCGATGAAGATGGAGAACAATATCGTTGCTGCCGGAAAGGCCAAGGTGAAGCGGATTTTTGTTGAAGAAGGCCAAATGGTTGACAATAAAATGCAGTTAATTGAGTTGGAATAAGTAAAATACGGCCCTTCGACAAGTTCAGGGACCTTGGCTCCATTAATGTTAAGGGACATTGAGCCTGTCGAAATCTACGATTCAACGTAGTTAAACGCCCGACTAAATATCAAACACATGAACTTTGACCTCACAAAAGAACAGGAAGCCCTCCGCCAGCGTGTGCGCGACTTCGCCGAACAGGAAGTGAAACCCGTCGCCCGCGAAAACGACGAAGACCAGCATTTCGATGTTGGCTTGACCCTTAAGATGGCCGAACAAGGCCTCTTGGGTATGACCGTCCCAAAGGAATACGGTGGTCAAGGGCTTGACAATCTGAGTTATATCATCGCTGTGGAGGAACTTGCCCGCGTGGACGGCTCTACCGCAGCCACCATTGCTGCCGACAATTCTTTGGGTATCGGTCCTATTAAAGACTACGGCACAGAGGAACAGAAACGCAAGTATTTGCCTCAGCTCTGCAAGGATCGCCTATGGGGATTTGGTCTGACTGAGGAAGACGCAGGCAGCGACTCAAGAGGCACCAAGACGACCGTCAAGTTTGACGGCACGTTTTGGCATCTCAATGGTTCCAAGATTTTTATCACCAACAGTGCGACACCCATCAGCCTAGGTACTACTGTGCAGGCTGTTTCGGGAGAAAAAGATGGCAAACCGGAGTTTACGGCTTTGTTGGTCGAAAACAAACGGGAAGGCTTCTCCCAGACGCCTATGCACGACAAAATGATGTGGCGTGCCTCCAACACGGGCAAGCTGATCTTTAATGATGTGAAATTGCCTGAGGATTGCATTTTGGGCCAACCTGGCGAAGGCTCCCATATCATGCTTGCCACCCTCGATTCAGGACGTCTTTCCATTGCCGCCATGGGATTGGGTTGCGC
>JAEEGL011281821.1_pt1 | contig 10511 bp, 13 predicted proteins | sample 9134231 | NCBI WGS metagenome assembly JAEEGL01 (sample SAMN16246548, study PRJNA631951) | gut metagenome | biome: gut microbiome; feature: rumen; material: fiber-attached | host: Bos | place: Iran: Karaj | collected 2018-10
AAAGTATCTATTGCTATTAGCTTAATAAATGATCCTAAAATATTGTTTTTAGATGAACCAACTTTAGGATTAGATGTAATAGCAAGAAAAGAATTATGGAAAGTTATTAACTCATTAAAAGGAAAAATAACAATTATATTAACCACTCATTATATGGAAGAAGCAGAAAGTTTATCTGATAGAATTGGAATAATGGCAAATGGTAATCTTGTTGATATAGGCACTTCAAAAGAACTTATTAAAAAGACTAAAACTAAAAAATTTGAAGATGCATTTGTTTCTATAGCAACAGGAGGTGATTTATAATGAGAATGCTTAATTTTGCAAAAAGAAATTTTAAAGAATTAATAAGAGATCCACTAAGTTTAGTATTTGAAATAGCCTTACCAATATTTTTATTATTTATTTTTCAACAATTTAATATTCCATCAGATAATTTTAAATTAGATAATTTTACACCATCAATTATACTATTTGGCTTTTCATTTATTACACTATTTAGTGCTACTTTAATCGCTAAAGATAGAACATCATCTTTATTAATTAGACTTGGTACATCTCCAATGAAGTCAAGTGATTATATTTTAGGTTATATTGTTTCTTTGTTGCCAATTGTATTACTTCAAAATGTATTATTCTTTGTTACTGCTATTATAATGGGATTAAAATTTAGTGTAAGTATTGTACTAACTATATTAGTATCTATGATTATATCTATATTATTTATATCTCTTGGTATATTAATTGGTAGTTTAGTTAGTGAAAAGGGTACTGGTGGCTTAGGAAGTATTATAGTTCAACTTGTATGTTTTACTAGTGGTATGTATTTTCCTAAAGAATCAGTTGGTAAATTTTTCTCAATTATATGTAATGCATTACCCTTTGAAGCTTGCTTAAATATTTTACAAGGTACACTTCATAATGATTTTAGTAATATAACTTTAACACATATAATAGTATTTCTAATTTATTTTATTGTTATTATATTATTAGCTATTGTTATATTTAAAAAGAGAATGATTAGTGATAATAAATAATTAAAAGAGAATTTAAAGATTCTCTTTTTTTAACATTGTCAGATTTTTTAATATTTGCTATAATGATTCAAGAAAGAAGGAAAATTATGAAAAAAACATTAATAGCAATTTTATTTATTTGTGTATTATTTTTAAGTGGATGCTCTAAAGATAATAAAGCTGCATTAGAATTTAAAAATGAATATGAATCTTTAAATGGAGTAGTAAATAAGAGTGGTAAAGAACACAGAAATATAACAATTGATAAAGATAATCAATATGTTAAGGTAACACCAGAAAAAGTTGTTGAAATGATTAATAATAAAGAAACATTTTTCTTATATGTTGGTGATTCATTATGTCCATGGTGCAGAAGTGTATTAGAAAAATCAATTGAAGTAGCTAAAAAATATAAAGTAGAAAAAATATATTATATTGAAATATGGGATGATGAAGGTAATGAAATATTTAGAGATAAATATGAATTAACTCCTCTTGTTACTAAGACAAAAGAAGGAACTAAAGAATACTATACATTACTTGAAAAATTTGATTCTGTATTATCTGAGTATTTTGTATATGATGAAGAAGGACATAATATTACAACTGGTGAAAAGAGAATATATGCCCCTAATTACTTCTTTGTAAGAAATGGTGAAGTTGTTAAAATGGTTGAAGGTATTTCAGAAAAGCAATCTGATTCAAGAGAAGAATTAACTGAAGAAATACTAAAAGATGAAGAAGAACAATTTAAATCTTTATTTGAATTAAATAATACATGTGATAATCAAGGATGTTAAAAAGCTCTGATAAATATCAGAGTTTTTTGATATAATTTTAATGTAGATGATAAACATTAAAGATAAAATGAGTTTAATTATTTATTTTAGTAGAGCTGATGAAAATTATTCAGTTGGATATATAGATAAAGATAATTCTGAATATATTGCAGAATATGTTAGAGATATTACTAATGTAGATATCTTTAAAGTTGAACCTTTGATTCCTTATGCAAAAGATTATCAAACATGTATTAGAGAATTATTATAAGTAGATTATTAATCTACTTTTTTGTTTGAAAAATTATATGCTATAATATTTATAAGGAGTAAAAAATGAAAAAAAGAATAAAAAATATTGCTGTTTTAGTATCAGGTAATGGTACAACTCTTCAAGCTGTTATTGATGCTATTAAAGAGGGGACATTAGATATTAATATTAGTATTGTTATATCAAATAATAATGATGCTTATGCAATAAAAAGAGCTAAAGAATCCAATATTGATACTTATATTCTAAATGATTATAAAGATGAAAATGATTTATATAACAAATTAAAAGAAAAAGATGTTGATTTGATAGTTCTAGCAGGCTATTTAAAACTAATACCAATTAAAGTAATTAAAGATTTTACTATTATTAATACTCATCCTGCATTATTACCTAAATATGGAGGTAAAGGGATGTATGGAATGAATGTTCATAGGGCAGTAGTTTTAAATCATGAAAAAGAAACTGGGGCTACTCTTCATTTTGTAAATGAAGAATATGATAAAGGTAGAATAATATCTCAAACAAAAGTAAGAGTATTTAAAAAAGATACTCCTGAAGATGTATCTGCTCGTGTTCAAAAAGCTGAAAAAATACAATTAATAAAAGTATTAAAAGATTTTTCTAGAGGAAAAATAGATATTATGTGATATAATATTTTTAAATGTTTACAGGAGGGTTTTAATGACAAAATATTATGATCAATTAAATAATGAAGTAAAAGAGTATTTTAGTATCCTATCACCAGAATTTCCAGAGTGGTTAGAAGAATACATAAATACACCAGAAATGGAAAGAATTTCAAAAATAAGTATGAGTTGTGGCACTGATTACACAAAATGTTTTAATGTAAGGTATTGGTATTCAAATTTAGATCATAGTGTAGGTGTTGCTTTAATTATTTGGCACTTTACTCATGATAAAAAACAAACCCTAGCAGGTCTTTTTCATGATATAGCAACTCCAGTATTTAAACATTGTATTGATTTTATGAATGGAGACTCAGAAACACAAGAATCTACTGAAGAAAGAACATCAGATATTATAAAAAATTCAAAAGAAATAATGGCTCTTTTAAATAGAGATGGAATAAAACTAGAAGAAGTAAATGATTATAAGATTTATCCAATTGCTGATAATGATACTCCAAGATTATCTGCTGATAGATTTGAATATACTTTTGCTAGTGGCCTTGTTTTTCATAGAGTATGGGAATTAGATAAAATAAGAAAAGTGTACAACAATATTGTTGTTACTAAAAATGAAGAAGGAATTGATGAATTAGCATTTAAAGACAAAGAAGTATGTGAAGAATATATACATACAGCTTCCAATTTATGGCCTGAGTGGGTAAGTGATAAAGATAGAACAGTTATGCAATTCTTAGCTGATATGTGTAAATCAATGAATAATGCAGGTTATTTAACTATAGATGATTTATATATGTTATCTGAAAAAGAAATAATAGAAAAATTTCTAAATTGTGATGAATACTTATCAGAATCTTTTAAATTCTTTCAAAACGCTGATACTGTATATAAAAGTAGTACTCCTATTGAAGGGAAGTATTGTGTTAATATAAATGCTAAAACTAGATATGTTAACCCTTTAGTAATAACACAAGATGGAGTATCTAGAATAAGTAATATTTCTTCAATAGCATGTAGAGATATAAAAGAATATTTAGAACTTCCTAAAGGTGGGTATTATACTTATTTTGATTTTGATTTTAAACCATATGCAGAAAATACTCAAAGAGTATTAAGTATGAAATAAAAAAAGACTTTTAAGTCTTTTTTATTTTAATATAGTTTTAGTACCATTCATTAAGATACTATTTGCAAATTTAACAAAGTCTTCTAAAGACATCATATCTTGATTATTATACCAATAATCATAAGAACTAATTAATGAAGAAAACATAAATTCAAAAACAAATTCTTTTTGTTTTTCATCACTAATATTGAAGTTTAAATAATTATAAACATCTTCTTTTACTAATTCTTTAAATCTATTATAAAATGATTTATTTCCATTTTCATAAAATATAGTAATATATTCACCATACTTATCAGTAAATTTTTTAAATCCTTCAAAGAATATTTGTCTCTGTTTTGATTGTCTATTGCTATTTTTTATATCTTCTTTTATATTTTGAATAATTTCATTTTCAAGTTGGCTTAATATATCATGAATATCATTAAAATATCTATAAAATGTTGTTCTTTCGTAATTAGCAGCATCACATATTTTACTGATAGTTATCTTAGTGATTGCCTCATCTTTATATAATTTCCAAAAACCATTCATTAGGTTTCTTCTAGTTTGTTCTGTTACTTGTGGCTGTTTTTTCATAATTCCTCCCTATACAACAAATATTATACTATTTGTTGCTTAATAAATCAATTTATATTTGTATTATACAACAATACGTTGCGTAATACAAATAAATTTTTAAAAAAGTAACATATATGCCTTATTTTATTGAAAAGAAGGTTTTTATATGTTAAAATGATAAAGGTTATTATGGTAGAGGTTAATATTAAGGAAAATTTAAATTATAAGAAGAAGAAAACTTATTTAAGAATTAGTAGGTTATTTATAATTTTACTATTTTCTTTTTTTGTACTCTTTTTTATAGGTTTAAATAGTGATTATTTAATTAAAAATGTTATTAAATATATATGTTTAGGTTTATCTGTGATTAGTTTAGTTTTCTTTATTATTTTTATAGTAAAATATTTTAGAATAAAGGATGTTAAATTAAATAAAAAAAGATATATAATGAACACATTATCTACATTATATTGTGTTTGTTGTATGGTTTTTCTATTTGTTTTATATGGACCTTATAATGCATTTAGAGATTGGCTTATTACTACAGCTATGGGTACTATGACTCATCATTATTTGTGTGAGATGTTTTATGATGCTTTAACAATTAAAGAAGTACAAAATAGTAATTATATAGAAGATAATGGAGAAGAAACTGACACTACTTTAGTAGTTGAAGAAGAAGTAAAAGAAGAAGATGAATGGAATGAGTATGAAAGAAAAATGTTTGAGAATCATACTCCTGATGAAATATATAGAAAAATAGAATTTAAAGTAAATGGTCAAAGAGCGTTCTTAATTGCTGTATATGATCCTAAAAATGTAAGCGTTGTTTGTTCTAAAAATGTTATGAGAAGGGGAGAAATGCTTGTTGATATGGCTAAGAGAACAAATGCCTTAATAGCAATTAATGGTGGAAGATTCTATGACCCAAATCACTGGAGTAATGGTGGTATACCAGATGGTGTTACAATTATGAAGGGTAAAGTTATTTCTGATAGAGAATATAAAAATCCTTATGGCGTAATTGGAATTAATAATGATAATCAACTTGTTTTATATAAGAATAAAAAAGCAAAAGATTTAGTAAAACTTGGAGTTAGAGATGCTGTTACAAGTAAACCATTCTTAATTGTTAATGGTCAACCATTAGTGACTCGTGGAAATGGTGGATATGGATATCAAGCAAGAACAGCTATAGGTCAAAGAGCAGATGGTACAATGTTATTATTAGTTGTTGAATGTAATGATGCAAGAACAACCGGAGCATCTATGAAAGATTTAACTACAATATTTGCTAACTATGGAGCAGTAAATGCTGCAGCACTAGATGGTGGAACATCAAGTGCATTAATTGAAAAAGGTAAATTAATAAGTGATCCAATAAATAATCCATTTGTACACGAAACTAGAAAAATACCTACAGGATTTATAGTTTTAAGACCAAACTTAGTTAACGAATCTAATATGAAAGAAATGGAAAATTTAAAAATGTGGGATGTCTTTGACATGGTGAAAGATGTTAAAGAGGATTTAGAATAGGTGATTAATATGAAGAAAAACGTAATATTAAAACTATCAATTGTATTAATGAGTATTGTTGTTGTATTAATATCATCTTTTGGTTTAATCTTTTTTGGAATTTTAAATCCTCAAAAGACATTTAAATCATTCTTTAATAATGTATTTGATACTACAAGTATGATCATTACTGAATTTAGTGTTGATAAATCAACAACAATAATAAATAAAGGAAATATTAAAATAGATACTAATGCTGAAAAGTATAAAAATTTAGTTGGTTATGCTATTGAATATGATGTTGAACTTGATAGAAAAACAAATATAACATTAGTTGATTTTAAACTTGGAGATGAAGAAGAATCTTTAGAAAGTACATATTATTATGATAATGAATATTTTTATGTGAATTTTCCATATATAATTTCTACTATGATAAAAGTTCCAGTAGAAAAAAGTGATGATAAAAAAATCATTAATTATAGTAAAGAAGATGTATCATATTTATTAAATATAATAAAGACAAGTTTTATTAATAATGTAGATAAAAACAAGTTTAATAATTCAGTATCAGATCTACATATAAAGTCTACATATACAGTTGATAGTAAAGAATTCGAAAGACTATTAAATGTAATAATAAATGATTTAAGTAAAGATAAAAAATCATCTGATATTCTTTTAAATAGTTTTAATGTTGATAGTACTAAATTAGATAAATATAAAAACAGTATTTTAAATAAGTTTAATAAAAAGTATGAATATTTAGAAATAAATATATATAATTCATTTTTATTAAATGTTGATAGAATAGTTATAAATACTAAAACATATAATATTGAATTATTAATTGATAAAGATAGTAAATTATCAATTAAATCAAATGATAAAGAAGTATTATCTTCAACATTTAATGATAAAAAAGTTAGTGCTAGTATAAATCGTAATTCTAAAGATATAGAACTTGATTTAGATATTGATACTGGAAGAGATGAGTTAAATCTAAATGGATTTGTTAATTATAAAAAAGAAAATAATGAATATATTAAATTAGATTTACAAGTAAGTTCACTTATAAATGAAAAGATATCTGATTATGATACATCTCAAGCAAAGAGCTTTAATCAATTTACTGATAAAGATTTAAAATCAGTATATAAGATTATAAAAATGGCTAACAGTTATATAGAAGCAATAACTGGCAAAGAGGATGTTATTAAATTAACAAAATAAAAATCAATTTAATCTAAATTGATTTTTTTAAATGTTTTATTAATTTTTTCTTTACTTAAATTAACAATTATTATAACTATTACTACATAAATAAATGCAAGTATTACATCTTCAATTACATGTTGTTTTATAAATAGTGTTGATAGAACTATTAACATTGAATAAGTAATTATTAATGCTTTATATTTTGTTTTTAAATTACTACATTTATATATAAAATAACTTGTTATAAAACAATAAACACAATGCATACTAGGTAAACAATTAACAGCTGGAGTATCTGTTTTATATGTTATATATAATATAAAATCAGTAATATTTTTAACACTTATTATTGGTCTTTCAACCATACTTGGATATATTAAGAAAGTAATATGTGACATTAACGCTCCAAGTAACATAGATACTATTAAATATTTAAATATCTTTTTATCATATTTATATATTATAAACGTAATTAATAATATGAATGGATACCAAGAATCATAAAAATAAACAAATCCTTTAATAAGTGGTACATCTAAAATAGAATGTATCACATTATAATCAGTCAAAAAACTCTTGATTACAAAATATGACAAAGCTTGTAAACCCATAGTAATAACAATTAAAATTATATAACTTTTATACTTCTTCATAAACCTATTATATCAACAATTGTAATAAATTTGTAGTATTGTGGTATAATTTATATGGTGATTATGTGAAAAGACTAAAAATTGGTGTATTTATGGATGAGTGGTATCCAAGTATTGATGGTGTTGTAGTGGTTATTGAAAATTTACTTAAAAATATGAGTAAATATGCTGATGTTACTTTAGTTGTTCCATCTACTGAAAGTGAAGTTGATGATTCTAATTATCCATTTGAAATAATAAGAATAGATAGTATTGCTGTTCCAACTACTAGTTATAGAGTGGGTTTGGCAGACTTTGAATATTTAAAACTTAAAAATATATTTAAAGATAAAGAATTTGATATTATTCATATACATTCACCATTTTCAATAGGTAGACTTGGAATTCGTATTGCTAGAGAAAAAAACATTCCTGTTGTTGCTACTATGCATACAAGATGGGAATATGAATTTGAAAAGTATTTAAAATCTAAAGCAATAGCTGATTTGTGCGTTAAATATGTAATTAAATCATATAACAAATGTGATAGTTGTATTGCATTAAACCCTTCAGTAATTAAAGTATATAAAAATTATGGATATAAAGGTGAATATGAAATAATTAATAATGGAACAGATTTAGAACTAGTAAGTGATAAAACTAAGGCATTAAATAAAGTAAATGAATTATTTAATTTAAATAAAGATGATATTGTATTTCTATTTGTAGGAAGAATAGTAAGTTTTAAAAATATATTTTTTATATTAGATGCATTAAGAGAACTTAAAACAAGAAACTTTAAGTTTAAAATGATATATGTAGGATCTGGTCCTGACTTTAATGAACTTGCAAATAAAATTAAAAAGCTTAATTTAACAAGAGAAGTTTCTTTAGCTGGTAAAATAGTAGATAGGGAACTATTGAAAGCAATTTATTATAGAGCTGATTTATTTTTATTCCCATCATTATTTGATTCATCATCATTAGTTCAAATAGAAGCAGCATCACAAGAAACTCCAACTGTATTTATTGAGGGGGCTACAACAGCTGATGCTATTGAAAATAATATAAATGGATTTACTGCTCTTGAAGATAAGTCTTTATTTGCTGATAGAATAGAAGAAATTATTAATAATAAAGAGTTATATAAAAAAGTTCAAAAGAATGCTAAAAAAGACTTAGCAAGACCATGGAAAGATGTTGCATTAGACACATATAAATATTATTTTAAAGTAATAGAAAAATATAATGAAAAAATGTGATATAATTGAAAAGGAGGGAATTATGAAAAAAGAGAAAAAATGTAATTGTGGACCTGATTGCAAATGTGGTTGCAATGAAGGAAAAGAATGTACTTGTACAGATGAAAAATGTAAATGTGGTTGCAATAAAGAAGATTGCAAATGTGATGATGATTGCGACTGTGGATGCCATGAAGGCAAAAAATGTACTTGTAATGAGTAATTAACTTGATTTTTTAAAATATGGGTGCTAGAATAAATCTCAATTTGATTGGAGAAAAATATTATGAGTGATAATAGTGACTATTATTTAAAAGAAATATTAAAAGAATTACAACAATTAAGAAGAGATTTAAAAGAAATGGCAAGAGATGTTGATAGAGTGCCTTATATTGAATCACAAATAAAAGAATTGAAAAGAATTATGGAAACAAAAGGTTGGAAATAATCCAACCTTTTTTATTTTATTCTTTGATAAGTATCCTTAGTTACATATTCTAAATATGAATCAACATCTAAATTTTTAGGTGGTTTTTCATATTCAAAGTAAGTTATATATTTTTTATAATCATGAGAAATACCATAGTTTTTAATAGCATATTCTAAATGTTTTTCTATCGCTGCGTTAATTGCTTCATCAATAGTATTGAATTCATGAATACCTCTATAATCTTCAAATGCATTTTCAAAATGATACCATTTGCCATTTGACTGATAAAGTAAGAATGTATGAGTAGGTAAATAATTTTCTTCTACACCTTCAAACCAAATAAATATTGTTTTTGTTTTATAATTGTTTTTATTAAACCAATATCTTTCAGCTTCAGTTTGATCCCAACAAGTTCCATATTTTGTTTTAAATAACTCTTCATCTGTTTGAACAATACATTTATCATGAAAATCATTCATATCAGTATATGTTTTACCATTTAGATCTACATATCCATATGTGATATTATCACTCATATATTTAAGTAATTCTTCAGGTGTATTCATTATGATTCCTTCTTTTCTCTATATGACAAGTAAACATTATTAAATAAAACTACTATTAATGAAATAACTACAAATAGATAGAAACTAATTCCTCTATGAAGTAATAGTGCATTTGTTAATAACGCTTTTGAGAACACTCTTGAATAAAGTATTAAGAATGCAGATTCACTAACTCCAACTGCTCCTGGAAGAGGAATAGCAGTAATAGCGCATCTAAGTATAGATTGAATAGCAAATAGTGTAATAAATGTTTCTTCTTTTAAACCAAATGCTTTGTATGTAAAATAGATAACTGAATAATAACAAACTATTTGAAGACCAGCAAGTAATAATGATTTTATAAATTCCATTTTATGGGTTTCTACATATTTAGAACTTTCATTAAATAATTCTAACTCTTTATCAATCTTAGCATTTATTTTATCAATGTTTTTAATTCTAAAGAATTTTAATATTTTAACAAACCATTTAACTAATTTATTAGTTATTTTTTTAGAAAAAAT